>TARA_B110000483_G_scaffold52912_1_pt1 | contig 14403 bp, 9 predicted proteins | sample TARA_B110000483 | Tara Oceans TARA_B110000483 (sample SAMEA4398176) | marine metagenome | biome: Polar Biome; feature: [SRF] surface water layer (ENVO:00010504); material: water (ENVO:00002006), including particulate matter (ENVO:01000060) such as... | depth 5 m
TGAACGCAGCAGGCTGTGATTCACTTGTTGTCACTAATACTTCCCTCCTTCCCACTGCAAATGCAACTCAATCTGTGACATCTTGTGACTCTATACAAATTGGAAGTTCCTGGTATTTCAATTCAACTATCTTCAATGATACAATTCTTGGCGCTGCTGCGAATGGCTGTGACTCTATTGCAACATACAATGTATTGATTAACAACTCTATAGTGACCAGTGACACCATAACGGAATGTGATTCAGCTTTCATAAACAATACCTGGTATTATACTAACCAAACAATCAACATTGCGGGTGCTACTCTTTTGAATTGTGATTCAACGCATATAACAGTCTTAACCATAAATCAATCGAGCTCGAGTACTGACCTACGGTCTTCCTGTACACCGATAACTTGGATTGATGGAAATACTTATTCTTCATCAAATAACACAGCAACTGCTTCAACTTTAAACGCTGTTGGGTGTGATTCTATAATAACACTTGATTTGACTATTCTCCCAAGCATTGCTTCGGTAGATACTCAATCCAGCTGCGGACCTTTTACTTGGATTGATGGCAACATTTATAATACATCAAACAATTCAGCTACTTTTACGCTCCCTGGTGCAAATTCTTGCGATTCATTAGTTAACCTAGATTTAACGGTCAATCAACCAAGTTCCAATACGGATACCATAGCAGCTTGTGATAGCCTTACGTGGATTAATGGTGTCACGTATTTTAGTTCTACGAGTTCTCCATCTATTACACTAGCTAATTCTGTTGGTTGTGATTCAATAATCAACCTCGATTTATCTATTTTCTACACCAATATTGTTCCTGATGTGCAGACTGCTTGCGATAGTTTTACTTGGATTGATGGGAATACTTATACCACCTCAACCAATACACCTACTTTTACTTTGACTAATGGTTTAGGCTGTGATTCTTTCGCGCTTCTTAACCTAACAATTGATAATTCAAGCTATAGAACGGATAATCTTTCAGCATGTACAAGTATAACATGGATTGATGGAAATACTTATTCTTCAGCAAACAACACCGCGACATATAACGTACCAGGAGGCAATGTTAATGGATGTGATTCTGTTGTAACACTTAATTTTAATATCATTCCTTCAACAAGCAGCGTCGACACGATTGTTAGTTGTGGATCCTATACTTGGATTAATGGATTGACATATAATGGATCTAACAATACAGCTAATATTACTTTAACGGATATCAATGGTTGTGACTCTCTTGTTACCTTAAACTTGACTGTTAATAATCCATCTTCGAGCACAGACGTCGTTAATGCTTGTGGCTTTTATCAATGGATAGACGGAACCATTTATAGCGCATCTAATAATACAGCAACCACGACAATTACCAACTCATCGGGTTGTGATTCGATTATTACATTGGATTTAACCATCAATAACCTCGCCTTTGGAGTTGATAGCCATACAGTCTGTGACCAGTTTACTTGGATAGACGGAAATACTTATACTGGCTCTAACAATACTGCTAGTTTTACCTATGCCGGCGGAGCTGCAAACGGTTGTGATTCAACCGTATTTCTAAATCTTACTATATTTTCAAGCCAAGGCATCACTTATGTTTTAACACAGGAATGTGATAGTTATACTTGGGTAAATGGAGTGACGTATACCTCTTCAATACTTAATGAAAGTTATGTGATACCGGGAGCATCCCCGAATGGATGCGATTCATTGTTCTTTTTAGATTTGACTATTGTTTCATCAGGTTCAGGCACGGATGTTATTACCGCTTGTGATTCTTACACTTGGATTGATGGATTGACTTATACCAGTGATAATAACACGGCAACTTATTCTGTGCAGGGTGGGAATCCTAATGGTTGTGATATCTTGCGATCTTTAGACTTAAGCATTATACCTATACCTAGTATTAATATCAGTAATATTAATGGAGTTTTGACCGCAACTTCAGGGTTAAGCAATTACCAATGGTACAGAAATGGAGCTTCTATCCCAGGTGCAAATAGTAGCAGCTATGCGCCTGTTAATTATGGCCAATATATCTGTTCTACAGACAATGGGCTTTGCCAAGGTCTTTCTAATCCCATTCTGATTTTTCTAACGGGTATAACCGACCACAATTTCGATTACATTAGTATCTATCCTAATCCAGTTAATGACTTCATGCACCTTGATATTGGCAATGAACAAATAGAATCTATTCGTTTGATTGATATTACAGGAAAGCAATTAGCTAATCTGGATGCTGATAGCCGAAAATTCTATATGGGTGATTACGCACACGGCATGTATTTTATTGAACTAGCTAATCAAGATAAGCGTTCTATTGTCAAGATAATTTTAAAATAGTCATGACAGCTAACACCCTACTCCTTGTTATTATTTCTTTTATAGTTTTAGAATTTATATTTGGTAAAGTTTTAGACTTTCTAAATTCAAAAAGCTGGAGCAATCCATTACCAAAATTGGTGCAGGGTTTATATGATAAAGAGAAATACAACCAAGCAAAAAATTATGCAAAAGACAATGGCGACATAGCACTTCTATCCAGCTTGATTAGTCTTGTAGTTATTCTAGCTATTCTTGTTTTTAAAGGCTTTGGCTCATTAGATAGTTGGATTAATGGTTTGACTGCCAACAATATTCTACAAAGTTTATTGTTTTTTGGAATTCTTTCATTGGGGTCTTTTATCATAGATTTACCATTCAGTTTGTATAAAACATTTGTGATCGAAGAGAAATATGGGTTTAACCAAACAACTTTGAAAACATACGTTTTAGATTTTTTCAAAAGCTTAGGGCTAGGTATATTGATTGGAGGTGCTATTTTAAGTGCACTCACTTGGGTATACTATCAGTTGCCAAATAGTTTTTGGTGGATTGCATGGATTATTATGACCATGGTTAGTCTTTTCTTTGCAACCTTCTATACTACGCTTATATTGCCCTTATTCAATAAACTAGAGCCTCTAGAGAATGGAAGCCTGCGCACAAGTATTGAAAGTTATGCAAGTAAAGTTAATTTTCCGTTGACAAATATTTTTGTAATTGACGGTTCTAAACGATCAAGTAAGGCTAATGCTTTCTTTAGTGGCTTAGGAAAAAAGAAAGCTATTGTACTTTATGACACCTTAATGAAGGATAATACAGAAGAAGAATTAACCGCCATACTAGCGCATGAAGTTGGTCACTATAAAAAAAACCACATTAAACAAGGGATGATTCTAGGGGTTATTCAAACGGGTGTTCTATTTTTTCTTTTTGGACTTCTTTCTAGTAGTTCAATGTTAGGAGAAGCATTAGGTGCAAGTTCAAATAGTTTTCATATAGCGCTAATAGGGTTTTCAATGCTTTACTCTCCAATTTCCTTAATGACCGGTATTGGCATGAACCTCCTTTCTCGTAAAAATGAGTTTGAAGCTGACAATTTTGCTAAAGAAACCTATAACGGAGAACCACTGCAAACTGCACTCAAAAATCTAAGCGTGAATCATTTGAGTAATCTGACACCTCACCCTAGCTATGTTTTTGTGCACTACTCACATCCACCATTAATTGAAAGGCTAGAGGCTTTACAATAATTTTGTTTACCAATTATAGACCTTAAAATGGCACTGACAACCTCCAACATGATGAAACTTACTACGCAAGCGCCTAGCTTTAAACTTCTAGATACTGTGTCCAATAAAGTGTTAAGTCTGAAGGAAATTCAGTCTAATATTGGCACTGTAATAGTTTTTATATGTAATCATTGTCCATTTGTACATCATATTAATTCAAAACTAGTTGAACTAGCCAACAATTATCAAACCCAAGGCATCCAATTTATTGCTATTAGCAGCAATAATGTAGAGACTCATCCTCAAGATGGACCAGAGCAAATGAAAGTCACGGCCCATAAAGAGAGCTACCCCTTCCCCTATCTTTATGATGAAAGTCAGGAAGTTGCTAGAGCATATGGAGCTGAGTGCACGCCTGACATTTTTGTATTTGACGGAAAGTTAAGTTGTTCCTATCGAGGCAGATTTGATGAAACCCGACCGAATATGGGAGAAGCAACAGGAAAAGATCTGAGACAAGCTCTTGACCAACTTTTATTGGGGGAAACACCTTCAGCTGAGCAAATTCCAAGCATAGGGTGTAATATCAAATGGAAGTAGATGCTATTTTCTCATTGCTTGTAAGATAGATTGTTTAAGTTTGGTGTGAATCTAAATTCTATAGTTACTTACTATCAAAAAGGATTTTTTTAAACAAGCGAAATTAAAATATGCGGATACTCTTAACAGGTGCAACTGGATACATTGGTAAAAGACTTTTACCTGCTTTAATTGAACAAGGACATCATGTTATATGCTGTGTGAGGGATAAAAAGCGATTCAATCCACTCCAGTCCTTAGTCGATAAAATAGAGGTTATAGAGATAGATCTTTTGGATGAGGAATCACTTCATAAAATTCCTAAGGAAATAGATGGCGCATACTTTTTAGTGCATAGTATGACTTCAGATAGTAACTATAGCGCCTTAGAAAAACAAGCAGCCAAAAATTTCCGAATAGCGATGCAAGGTACTCAACTAAAACACCTTATATATCTAAGTGGGATTGTCAATGAAGATGAGTTATCAGAACACTTGATGTCTCGAAAAAATGTAGAAGAGGAGCTTGCCCAAGGTAATTACAACTTCACTTGCCTGCGTGCTGGGATTATTATCGGCTCAGGTAGTGCATCATTCGAGATAATAAGAGACATAGTAGAAAAACTGCCAATTATGATAACCCCAAAATGGTTAAAGACTAGATGTCAGCCAATTGGAATTACAGATGTTATTTCGTTTCTCTCTAAAACTTTAATGAATGTACAAACTTTCAATAAAAACTTTGATATTGGTGGAACAGACATACTTACCTATAAGGAAATGTTGCTCAACTTTGCCAAGGTTCGAAATTTAAACAGGTATATTTTTACTTTACCAGTAATGACTCCTAAACTTTCCTCCTATTGGTTGTATTTCGTAACCTCGACATCTTTTAAGTTAGCCACCTCTTTAGTTGATAGTATGAAGGTGGAAGTCGTGTGCAGAAATCATTCATTGAATGAGATAGTAGACATAAAACCCATCGGCTATGAGGAATCATTGCTTAGGGCTTTTCAAAAAGTAGAGAACAATGAAATCGCATCCAGTTGGAAAGATGCCTATGCGAGTAGTGGATTTAAAGCAGATATCTCAGATTTCATTCAAGTACCTGCCTTTGGTGTTTTCGTTGACCAAAAGAAACAAGTATTCACGAATAAAGAGGAAGTTATTGATCGCATTTGGCAAATTGGTGGTGAAACGGGCTGGTATTCAGCTAATTGGCTATGGTCATTGCGAGGTAATATTGATAAGCTAGTCGGAGGCGTAGGCCTTCGAAGAGGTCGAACAAATACTAATCACATCAATGCAGGAGATGCGCTAGATTTTTGGCGAGTACTTTACGCGGATAAAAAAGAGGGAAGACTTTTGCTTTATGCTGAAATGAAACTACCTGGAGAGGCCTGGTTGGAATTTAAGATAGAGGGAAATGACTTGATTCAAACGGCTACATTTCGTCCCTTAGGTATCCTCGGCCGTCTCTATTGGTATGCGGTTATTCCTTTTCATGGCTTTATTTTTAAAGGAATGATTAAAGAAATAGCAAGGTAAATTAATATACTGTAAGCTTGTAAAATAAAAAAGTCCCCCGAATATCGGGGGACTTTTTTATTTATGGTAAATCCTAAAATCTAGAATTACTTCTTAGATTTCTTTTCGTTAGATTCCATCTCTTTCTTCAATTTAGATAATACATCTAAATCTCCAAGTGTAGATGATTCAATGTTAGATTGAATTTTCTTCACAGCATCACTAGAACCTCCGCTCTTCTTGCCACCACCACGTTTCTTATCCATTTTCTCATCTTGGATGTCTTCGTTGTGAATAGCAGTGTGTGATAAAATGATACGTTTATCATTTCTGTTAAATTCAATTACTTTGAATTCCAATTTATCATCAGCCTTAGGCTCAGATCCGTCTTCTTTCTTTAAATGACGAGTTGGAGCAAAACCTTCTAAACCGTATGGTAAAAGTACAATCGCACCCTTCTCCTCTTTACTTAGTATACTTGCTTCATGAACAGATCCTTCAGGAAATACAGATTCGAAAGTATCCCATGGATCTTCTTCAATTTGCTTATGACCTAATGACAATTTTCTATTCTCATTATCAATATCAAGAACTACACATTCAATGTCAGCACCAACTTTCGTAAACTCAGATGGGTGATTAAAACGTTTTGTCCAAGATAAATCAGAGATATGAACCATTCCTCCGATACCCTGCTGAAGCTCCACAAATACACCGTAAGGAGTAATGTTTTTAACTTCACCCGTATGCCTTGAACCAACTGGGTAGTTATTTCCAATTTCATTCCAAGGATCTGGGGTCAATTGTTTTAGAGATAATGACATTTTACGATCCTCTCTATCGATAGTCATCACAATAGATTCGTGCTCATCGCCCAACTTGAAGAAGTCTCTTGCATTTATTGGCTCGTTACTCCAAGCTACTTCACTTACGTGAATTAAACCTTCAACTCCTGCATTGATTTCTAAGAATGCACCGTAATCTTCAACATTTACAATTTTACCTTTAACTTTTTGCCCAACGTCAATTTTGTCGCCAAACTCGTCCCAAGGATGTTGTTGCAGTTGCTTAAGACCTAATGAAATACGTTTCTTATTATCATCAAATTCAAGAACGACTACATTAATTTTTTGGTTCAATTCCAATACTTCATTCGGGTGATTAATTCTACCCCAAGAAATATCAGTAATATATAATAAACCATCAACACCACCTAGATCGATAAATGCACCGAAATCGGTAATATTTTTAATTGTTCCTTCAAGAACTTGGCCTTTCTCTAATTGAGAAATAATTTCTTGTCTTTGCTCTTCGATATCAGACTCAATCAAAGCTTTATGAGAAACTACCGCGTTCTTAATAGACTCGTTAATTTTCACAACTTTAAATTCCATCGTCTTACCGACATATATATCATAATCGATAATTGGTTTAACATCAATTTGAGATCCAGGTAAGAATGTTTCTAATCCAAACACATCTGCAATCAAACCACCCTTAGTTTTTGTTGTGATTGTACCTTTAACGATTTCATCATTTTCATAAGCAGACTTAATACTTGCCCATGCACTCAATAATTTCGCTTTCTTTCTAGATAATTCTAATTGACCTTTAAGATTCTCTGTGGTTACGACGTATACATCTACTTCATCCCCTACCTTGAGGTCTTCTATATCTCTAAACTCAGACTTAGCAACTAAACCATCAGATTTGAATCCAACATTTAGGACCACATCTGCTGCAGTCATGCTAACTACAACACCTTTAACAAGTGTGTTTTCTTCTAAAGTCGTAAGAGATTTTGTATAGGTAGCTTCCATTTCAGCTTTTACAGCGTCAGTGTACTCACTTACATTTCTTTTATTTACTGTCCAATCAAAATCATCGTGAGCAGTTTCTAATACCTCTTCTTCCATATTAGGCACTTCAGAAGCATCAGCACTATTATCTGCTACTTGCTCCACAACATCTTTCAATGGCTTCACTAATTCTTCTTTAACCTCTGCTGGTGTAGCTTCTTCTGAAGCTTCTTCCACAGCAGGAATCTCTTCAACTACTTCAGCCTTTGGGGCTGCTTTTTTCGTTGTTTTTTTCGTTGTTTTCTTTACTTTCTTAGGAGCCGCTGTAGCCGATGAATCTGCAGCTAATACTTTAGCTTCGTCCATCCACTTGTGCCATCCTTCCAGACTTGTCATTGAATCAGTCTTTTCTAACTTCTCAATGTTTTTGTCTGTTAAAGCAGTGAGGTCTGCGTAGGTATGTAAACCTAAAGCATTCAATCTTTTTTCAAAAGCTGGTCCAACACCGCTAATTTTTTTTAAATCGTCTTTTTTTGTTGACATTTTTTCTTGTTTGTAGTTATTTGGCTACCAGTAGTTTACAAAATTATATTGCATTCATATTGATAGTTTTTCAAAAAACCAGATTAATAATAAAATAAATTTGGGCTGCAAAGGTAAGGAAAGCCTCCGAAAATTACTAGGTTTTGAATAGAAATTTTAAAGGAAAATTAAAGATTAAAAGCAGTATTTATTTATGACGCTGAGAACAAGCCGAATTCGTTAAAACTCTTTATAAAAAATAATGAATTTACACCTGATTTACCGATATATAGCTGCTCTGCAATCTAAAAAAATCATTCAATCTCCTTGACATGGGCTTGCCTAATCTTTATTTGCTGACCTAAGTTGATATTCAAGGTCAAATGATTTGCTGCTCCGGCATTAGTATATTTGCCCATCCCATATTGAATACCAATTCGATTAATTTTCAATCCAAAACCAAAACTAAATCCTGATAAGCCCCCTTTAGATTGCAAAGCAAGCTCTGCCCTGCGATGATAATTATATGCAAAGCCCATGTTAAAAGCTTTTCCAAATTGAAACTCTCCACCAATAATTATATGTCGCATAAAATTATCAAAAAAGACTGCGGCTCCTCCTGGCCCATCATTTTCATCATCATCAAAAATAGTAGTGGCGATCTGCGCTGCGCTGGGGTCATTGTAGCGAACATCCCATCGCGTGAAGTTATGACCCGTCAAATTGATGCGAAAAGGCAGATGCTTCAAGCGTTTGGATAGGCCAACTTGGATATCCGTGGGCATCAACTCTTGATTGCCCTTCGTATATGCCTTCAGTTGGAATCCAAGATTGCGAATAATCAAGGAAGCGGAAAACAATTTAGCGGTATCTACAAACATTGCGGATAAATCGAAAGCCATTCCTAATGCCGTGTAACTTTCAATTTGCGAAACAGCAAGCTTGGCATTTGCGCCAAACTTAAACTTATCCTTATACGAATGCCCTGCACCAGCCACCAAGGCTACATCGGTTGCATTGAATAGTCCTTGCGCTGTGCCCAATTCATCATATTGAATGAGTTTTCCATAATTCATAAACTGTGTACCAAACTGAAATGTAGCTCGTTTAAAATCATGTATATAATTTAAATTAGCAGAGTGACTCCCCGCAAAATAGGGTAAATAAGATATGGCAAACTGCTTGTGCATAGCACTATTTAACATAGCAGGCATGCCAAAAGCTAAACCAGCATCATTCTCGTACAAGTGATTGTAGATACCCCCTTGAGATGTTGCCCTTGCAGATACCGGCATATCTAAAAATTGGAAAGTGCTAGTGCCCCCAATCTGGGCAAAAACAACATTTATAAGAGAAAAAAATATGGGAATTAAGTTCTTCAAGTGATATAAGCTAGTGATATTTTAACGCTGCCTTAGCAAAGATAGTATAAAATCAAAGAGCCTTATAAGATTGATTAGAATTACTTAGCTTAATCATAGCTTTTATTTCAAGGTTTCAAGAGGCTGTCAAGTGAAAAATTAAGCAAGTATTTCTGTCTATTGAACTAAAATCAATTTTCATCAGTTTCTCCTTACCTTTACCTCTCGCTATGAAGACAAAAACACTAAAAAAGAATAAAGTAAATGTAGTCACCTTGGGCTGCTCAAAGAATCTTGTAGACTCGGAAGTTCTCATGGGACAGCTGAAAGGCAACAACATTGATGTTGCCCATGAAAGTCAAGATGATGATTTTAATATAGTGGTAGTCAACACCTGTGGCTTTATTGACAAAGCAAAAGAAGAATCTATAAACACCATCCTAGATTATGCTGAAGCTAAGCGTGAAGGCGTGATCGACAAGCTATACGTAACTGGTTGCTTATCACAACGATATAAAGACAACTTGGAGCAAGAGATTAAGGAAGTCGATTCCTTTTACGGCACTAGAGAGTTGCCTGCATTATTAAAAACGCTAAAAGCAGATTATAAGCATGAATTGGTGGGTGAACGTTTATTAACCACTCCACGACATTATGCCTATGTGAAAATATCTGAAGGGTGCAATCGAACATGTGCATTTTGTGCCATTCCTATTATGCGAGGAAAGCATATTTCTAAACCCATTGAAGAGTTAGTTAAAGAAGTAAAACATTTAGCTGCACAAGGCGTAAAAGAAATTATGTTAATTGCACAAGAGCTTACTTTTTATGGATTAGATATTTATAAAAAACGAAGCTTGTCTTTATTGCTAGATGCTTTTTGCGATATTGAGGGCATCGAATGGATTCGGCTGCACTATGCCTACCCCTCTCAATTCCCTATGGATATTATTGAAACGATGGCACGTCAGCCAAAGATTTGTAATTATCTTGATATTCCATTGCAACATGCTTCAAACAATGTGCTAAAAGCAATGCGCAGAAAAGTTACCAATCAAGATACAAGAAACACCATTAATGAAATTCGCAGCATTCTTCCAGAGATTGCAATTCGAACGACCATGTTAGTCGGTTTTCCAGGAGAAACGAGAGAAGATTTTGAAGAGTTAAAGGATTTTGTAAAAGAAATGCGCTTTGAACGATTAGGTGTATTCACCTACTCACACGAAGAAGGTACACATGGATACAAATTGGAAGACGATGTCCCTGAAGAAGAAAAAGCTCAGCGAGCGAATGAACTGATGGAAATACAACAAGAGATATCCTATGACTTGAACGAAGCTAAAATTGGAAAAACTTTTAAAGTCTTGTTTGATAAGAAAGAAGGTGAAAGTTTTGTGGGACGAACAGCGTATGACTCCCCAGATGTGGATAATGAAGTTTTAGTGGATGCCACTAAGCAGTATGTTTCAATTGGGGAATTTGCCCATGTAAAAATCACGGACGCCACCGATTTTGATTTGTTCGGAGAACTTGTATAATTCATGAAACTATATCAAGGCTTAAAACTTCAAGAATTAGGGATATTAAATCCCTTGGTCAATGAATACCTTATGGGTAAGTCAGCACTTGAGCGTTTGTACACTTACAAACCTGAAATGGCCAGTATCCAAGCGGCCATAGACGCCAAACAATCCTTCAGCAATCGAGAAGTTTTGGTTAACGCTTTATACAATCAATACAGTGACTTGGATTTGTCCGCTCAAACTCAACAAAATATTGAAGCATTAAAAGAAGAGAATACATATAGCGTATGCGCAGCTCATCAATTGTGTTTGTTTACTGGACCAAGCTATTTCATCTTTAAAATTTTAAGTGCGATTAAATTGAGTCAAGAACTAAAAGCTCAATTCCCTCAACATAATTTCGTTCCAGTATATTGGATGGGAAGTGAAGATCATGACTTTGAAGAAATTAGTAAAGCGGTGCTTTACGGCAAACCCATAACTTGGGAAAATGACGAAAAGGGTGCAGTAGGCAGGCACAGCTTAAAAGGTATCAACTTAAGTATTGATAAACTTAGTGATTTGATAGCGAGCCTTGATCATGGAGAAAAGTTTATAAGCGATCTTAAACAATTCTTTTCAGGCGATGGCAGTTACGGAAAAGCATTTCAAGCCTGGATACTTGATTTATTCAAAAGCTATGGTTTATTGGTTATTGATCAGGATGATGCGCAGCTTAAACGACTCATTCAGCCTATTATAAAAGCAGAATTACTTGATGGAGTCGTTCAAAAGAACTTGAAAAATAATGAGGCATTTCTGGATAAAACCTATCATGTCCAAGCCAACTCAAGAGACTTAAACTTATTCTATCTAAAGGATCAAATACGAGCGCGTATTGAGCGTAAGGGGGATGATTTTGTAGTCGTAAATACACCGCTTATTTTTACCGAGGAGGAAATGCTCAATGAGCTAAAAGAACACCCTGAACGCTTTAGTCCAAATGTTTTTTTACGACCTATTTATCAGGAAACCATTCTGCCAAATGTTGCATTTATTGGAGGGCCAGGAGAAATAGCTTATTGGCTGCAGTTAAAAAATGTGTTTGACTTTTTCAAGGTGAGTCAGCCTTTAATTCTATTGCGTGACATGGCAGTCATGATGAATTCGAGTCATTTACAAAAAATAAAGGATTGGGGAATTGAAGTTTCAGATTTATTTACGCATTACGACCAAATTGCTAAAAACTTTATTGCACAAGAAAGTCAGAATGAGCTGAGTCTAGCTAGCGAGACAGAATCCATCAATGCAATTTTTAGCCTAATTAAAAGTAAGGCTACTAAAATAGATAGAAATATGGATAGAAGTGTTGATGCCGAAAAACAAAAAGTGCTCAATGCATTGTCCAATATAGAAAGTAAATTGATCCGAGCAGAAAAAAGAAACTTTGAACAGCAGTTAAATCAATTGGAGAATATTCAAAATAAATTGCTTCCTAACAAAATCCTGCAAGAGCGCTTTGACAACTTTATCCCTATATACTTAAAGAATAAGGATGCTTACTTTGAAAAATTACTTGAAAGCTTTAACCCCTTTGAGCAAAGCTTGAAAGTATTCGAAATCTAAATCAAATTTTTTATAAGAAAATCATGCGTCTGAGAGTCTTAGTTTGACAAGGTCTCCCGAAATCCTCTAAGCGAAATTTGACTCATGATATCCGCAATTTCTGCTGTATATTTCCATCAATATTTAGTATGTCTAAATAAAGCTCCCTAATCAAGACTAAAAATTGTAGGTAGAATTATCCTCAGAGAAGTCATTTGAAGTAAAACTAGGATTTACTTTTAAATTTGAAAAACTATATTTTTCAAATATGCCTTTCTCATCATGCATCTCTTGATATATTGGGTGCATATTGGACTTATCTATATACAGTATTGTCTTTTTGGCATATGAACTAGGTATCTTTATTGTACTTCCAATTTTACCTGCTCCAAAACCTCCAAAATCATTTTTCTCAACGATTAATTGCTCGCTTACTTTATGCTTCATAGCTATACTGTAAAGACTTTCGCCATTCTTTATGGTATAATCCAGATAGGTAAAAGTTGGATCATTTAACACCACCTTATAGCAAGACTTCCCGTTAAACGTTACACTGCCTTCAAGTTTAAACACTTCATCAAATGCATTTTGATCTTCCGCTCTCTTCTTAGCATTTTGGATAGAGCTTATCAATAAGCCAAATCCACTCTCGAGTACTGTATGATGTTGATTTTTACGAATTAAACTATTGAATGGGCTCAACTTGATACCAAACAATTTATTAACGAGTGCTTTATTATCCCTTTCTCCTTGAACGTAAAGCACCTGCACTCCTTTGTTTGCACCTTCCACATTGTCTATAAAAACTTTTTTTGGCGATTCTTGAATTTTAGTAAAGATTTTATTCGTATGAATTTCTCCGTCAATTCGTTCAACTTGAGTCATGGTATATTGATACGTTTTCCCAACACTTAATGTACTTATCATCTGATTCACAATAGATGCGACGGACTGCGCTTGAACCTGCATTAAAAACAGAGAAATAAGACATAGCAATACTACTTTTTTCATTAATATAGGTTTGTTTAGGAATGGCAATATTTATGCCAAATTCAAATTTTTACACCGAATTTCTTGTAAATAAATTGTAAAAGCCAAGCTGGTCCGATCATGAGAAACTGAAGGTCTTCAAAAAATGATGGTTTAGCACCTTCAATTTTATGGCCTACAAATTGGCCAATCCAAGCAAGTACGAAAATCCCTAAAGAGATGAGTGCCATCTCACCATTGTCCATGCCAATAGCTTGGAATAATTTGTAGTTGACAAACAAAAGTAAACTTCCAACTATGAAAAACCCTAAGAACAAACTAAAAGATAATCGCAAGTAAAACACTAATGAAAGAAAAAGAACGAATCCCGCCGCATTAAAATAAAGTCCAAAAAGACTTTCAGGAAAAGGTATCGCCATTAGCAGTCCAAAAAGACTAAATATAATAAGTGGTATACATATCCAGTGAATCAATTTATTTGTGCCATTTTGATGACTTTCACCGTAAGCATCAAACCATTCTTGAGCAGTTTTCATGGGTGTTTGTTTGAGGTAAAGTTAAACTACTTGCAGGAAATAAACAATTTAAATTGTCTATTAAATTGTACCTAATTTTAATTGTCAACATTTATCTATTTCTGCTAATGAACGAATGCTATTATGTTTGTTTCAAATAATTAAAGAACATGAAAAACATTCTAAATATTTGTATTACAGCATTTGTCGTTTTTGCTTTTATCTCATCCTCGCATGGTCAAAACTCTCAAAAAGAAATGGATAAGAAGACAAAATCCACACTTAAAGCGTTCAAGAAAGATCCTGAGTCATATCGAACAATGATAAAGCGCTATAAAAAGCAAATCAGTGACTATGAGAATCAGGTTGCTGAACTGGAAGAAGATTTCTATAAAGCAGATTATTTAAGTAGACAATATAACGATAGTCT
>TARA_B110000483_G_scaffold243667_1_pt1 | contig 14372 bp, 10 predicted proteins | sample TARA_B110000483 | Tara Oceans TARA_B110000483 (sample SAMEA4398176) | marine metagenome | biome: Polar Biome; feature: [SRF] surface water layer (ENVO:00010504); material: water (ENVO:00002006), including particulate matter (ENVO:01000060) such as... | depth 5 m
GAAGTTTCAACATTGCCCGCAGCAACAGCCGAGGGATTGGAAGCATTAAGTAAGGTGTTTTTCGGTGCAAAAATCGATATGCAATCAAATAATCCATGGCAGGCTGGGGCATCAACCGGCAACAGGCAACGAAACACATAAAGCACTGCCGCTGCGGTTACCGTAAGCGGACAATTTAAATTTCCTTTCACCTCACCACTGCTGCCAGAAAAATCTACTTTTATTTGTCCCTCGGCTATATCTATACAAACTTTAATAGAAATATTTGATGTGCCCTGTCCATCGTCATCCAAAAAATCTTCAAAGCAATAGCGGCCCTCTGGTAATGACTGATAGCTAGCGCCGGCAAGTTCCCGTGCATAGCTATTTAGGTCCTCGACAGACTGCATGTACTCAATGGTGCCAAAGTTAGATATCAACTCTTGTAACCGGATTACGCCACAGCGATTTGCACTCCACTGGGCCACAAAGTCGCCGCGCGAATTCTCTCCCAGTTCGGCGGTAATCTCAGCGAAAACCTGATCGAGAATTTGGCCCTCTGCAGCTAGAAGCATAGGAGGAATAATTACACCCTCTTCCTCCAGGCTTGAAGAAAGCGGCATAGAACCCGGAGAAGCGGAGCCAATATCTGCATGATGAGCGCGATTTGCGACAAACCCAAGTATCTCAGTTTCCAAAAATACCGGCGAAATAAGGGTCACATCCGGCAAATGAGTGCCACCCTTAAAGGGATCGTTTACCACTAGCGTATCGCCGTCGCACCATTCCCTGATTCTCACAAGGTCCTTCATAGCGTAAGCCATGCTGCCTAGGTGCACTGGTATATGCGCAGCTTGGGCCACCAGCTGACCTTGAGCATCAAATAATGCGCAGGAGTAGTCTAATCTATCCTTTATATTGGCTGAGAAAGAAGCACGTCTTAAGACATCACCCATTCCCTCAGTAACCGCTGCGACGCGGCTTGAAAATATGCCCAGACGTAGTGCTTTTGAACCGAAATTTTTATTCGCCAAATGACTATTCGATCAACTTGTGGAATCTTTCATCCAATAATATTTGTGCCTGTTTTGCGGCCGCCGGAATTTGATACCAGCGTTTACGAAGGGCTTCTAAAAGAGCTTTAGAGTCAGAGTTCGCATTTGCACCTAAACCTTTAGATTTTAACGATTCCATCTGATATTCCATGCGAAGCGCACTGTCTTCCGCAGGGCTAGCCTTCCCGTTTAATGACTCCAATTGTATGCAAATCAAACGACGTTCTCGCTCAGCTGCTTCAAAATCTGACTTGCTGAACTTTTTAGATAAAGCATTTGATTGCCGGGATTCCATTATTTGATTTGCTTCTGAGGGCAGTTCTTCAATCTTCCATTCCTGCAGTATTTTTTCTATTTTTGTCGCGTTTTTCTCGGGATCTAAGGATTCCAATACGGCACAAATTTCAGCTCGCCGCCGCATTTCCAAAAAATATCTGGTGTGACGATTTTGTTTGAATTTGCTAACCGCTGAATGAACCACATCCACTGCAACACGCTGATCTCGATCCAGTCGCTTCTGCACAGAGTCATGCAAAGCTGGTAATTCCGCATAATCCTTTTGAAGCTGATTCAACTGGGCCTCATCCGGTGCGGCTCCCGCTTCAGTTTTCGCCAATGCTTTGATGGCTTGAATTACTTTTTTTGCCGCATCAGACTGAGCTTTTTCTTCCGCACGACACTCGTCAACTCTCTGCCGATTTTTCGCAAAAACCGCATCACAGGCCTCTTGGAATTGCTTCCATAATTTCTGATCGTCCCGCCGCTCAGTAATGCCAACAGTTTTCCAATCGGTTTGCAGTTCCTTTAGCTGGTCTAGAGATATCGCTGGGCTTTCCATTGCCGACATGGTGAGTGCACGGTCAACTAGTTGTTGTTTTCGAGCGAGGTTGGCATCGTATTCACCCTTGAGGTGTGTTTCTAGCTTTCGACTTAATTCGCCGTAACGCTTGCCTACTTTGCGTGCCTTCTGATTATCAACATCGGCATATTTACGCCATTCATCGCGAATATCCCGCAGCTTAGTGCGCAATAATTTCCAGTCAGGCTGCTCCAACCATTCTTCTTGCTCTGATAAAGATACAATCTCTTTAAGCTTTTCAAGAACCTCTTTGCGTTTCACTAAATTTTCGGCGCGAAGTGCATCATGTTCTGCGTGAAATGCGGCACAAGGTTCATAGGCCTTATCTCCGGCTGCTTGAAACCGTTGCCATATTTCATCTGGAGCAAGTGCATCTAGCTTTTTCCATGCTTGCTGCAGGATCTTGATGGCTCCCGCTTGTTTTTGTGGATTTTGGGATGAATCTGCAAGAGCTTCCATCTGCTCACAGAGTTCGATGAATTTAGGCTGAATGGCAAATTCTTTCCAATCAACCATTTCGGTAAAGGCCTTTTCAGCTTTTTGCCATTGTTCCAATAACTTCTTCTGTTGTTTTAAGTTAGCGCGTTCGAGTTTTGACTCTACTTTTTTACGTACGCCTCGTGCCATACGCAAGTCACCGCGGCGAATTGCGCCATTAAGCCGACCTATTTGTTTAGCTATAGATTCAGCTTGTGCTTTTTCTTCCGCAACCAAATCTTTTAGAGTGCCGGCAATAGATTTAAGGCTTTCCCGCATATATTTCAGGGCTGCGGGCTCTGCAAAAGAGTCTGGCCAATTTACTGACTTGACGGCCGATTTCATTGAACTAATACGCAGCTGAAGGGCTACAGAGTCCAACGGCTTAGCAGATAGCCCAGCTGAGTCTTCTACCAAAACCTCATCTTGAGAGTTTTCCTTTTCCTCCACTTGCTTCGGCGTTTGTATAACCGCTTCTTCTGGGACTGCTTCCCCTGGGGATTCATCCACCGTCGAATTTTCAAATACAGATTGATTGGCTACCAGTCTCTCCAGCGCTAGAAAGAACGCATGAACCCGATCTATCTGTTGCCCCACTGCCTCCTCAGGTGAGGCCATAACCAAGGAGTCTAGCCAAATTCGTCGCAGCATCGCCCAGCGTTCTATTTGAATCGGCAATTCGGCTAAAGACATAGATTGTGCGTCTTGCTGCAACTGCTCCGCATCTAAAGCAAGCTGCTTCTGCCTATCGAGCATCTCCAAAACTTTGCGATGACCCATCACAATAGCCTCAACACCAATCGCCAACTCACGATAGGCATTGCTTTGATCTTCGGCTGTCTCAGACTCTATCGCCTGCCATTGATTGACTAAGGCAAGAAATCGAACGTTGTATTGGGGTGTCCACGCCGATTCTTTAAGCTCTCGCATTGCCTCCGTTATTTTTATTGCCTGATAACTAATTTCTTGTCGATGCTGCTCAACTTTATGCAACTGATCGATTCGCTTGTGCAGGTTCTTAGCTAGGTTTTTATCTCGCTCCCGAACTTTCTTCCAGAGCGGTTCGAGCAAATCTAAGCGCTGAACATCAGCGGCAGCCAGCTCCCGCGTATCTGCAAATTCCGATTCAGAAGCGACAATTGCTATCTGTTCTTCATCTTCAATTTTACCCAATGCAGCGGATCGAATTTCAGCATCTGGGCAATGGCAAGCAATATCCAATAGCTCGGCAGCGGCAGCGGTAGTCACAAACCCTGAGATCTGTTTTTGATGATTTTGATCCTTTGAACGAACCAAAAACTTTAACCTCTGGCTAGCGTTGTCAATCTGCTCTTCCTGCGAAAGTTTTTTCAGCAACACACAATCAAGCAATAGCTCAATTGCTTTGTCTCGAACAGAAACGTCCTCATCCGTTTGTACAATAGCCACCAAGATATCTTGGTGGCTCTGATCGGTTTCAGAAAAAGATTGCATTGCCGCAATGCGCAGCTCCGGGCGTTTATGCTGCCATGCGGGCTTGAACAACTTGCTAATCATCAAATTTGGAAATCTACTTTTATCTAAAAGAGGGCCGCAATTCTAGCTGATTTGACCAAGGTAAACCTTATTTAAAGAATACAAAACCTTAGCTCTTTATTCGCTCTCGGTGCGACTCAATTGAAAAGCCGTTCTAGCAGGGATATTATGCGAGCCTTTCAGGTGGCTTGCGGGCTGCCTTTTTTTTTGGAGTAAATGGAAATGAACAGTACCCACCTGATGAGCAACTACGGCACGCGAGCACTTACCCTGGTAAGAGGCGCCGGTTCTCGTGTGTGGGACGATCAGGGTAAGGAGTATTTGGATGCCATTTCCGGTATAGCGGTATGTGGCCTTGGCCACTGCCACCCGGCGGTAACAGCCGCGCTAACTGATCAAGCGGATACCCTAGTACATTGCTCAAATCTGTTTAACATTCCCAACCAGCAAGAACTCGGCGACAAGCTGTCAGCTATCTGCGGATTGGATAACGCATTCTTTTGCAACTCTGGTACCGAAGCCAACGAAGCAGCAATAAAACTCTGCCGACTCCATGCACATAGCAAAGGCATAGATAATCCGGAAATACTAGTCTGTGAAGGCGCATTTCACGGCAGGTCTTTAGGTGCACTTTCTGCTACCTGGGGTAGTAAGGCTCGTAACGGTTTTGAGCCCTTGCTTGAGGGTTTTACACACGTTCCATACGGAGATATACCCGCAATTGAGGCAAAAGCCTCTGACCGAACCGTTGCAATAATGCTTGAACCAATTCAGGGCGAAGCCGGAATTGTTATTCCTCCAGCAGAATATTTAGATCAACTACGGTCGATCTGCGATGCCAAAGGTTGGCTCCTGGTATTTGACGAAATTCAAACCGGCAATGGTCGAACTGGTAGCTATTTTGCGTTTCAGCAAACTAGGGCCAAGCCGGATATTCTCACAACTGCCAAAGGGCTGGGAAATGGTCTACCTATAGGCGTTTGCTTGGCCTCAAAGGAAATCGCAGACCTTATGGTTGCAGGCAGTCATGGAACAACTTTTGGCGGTAATCCCTTAGTTAGTAGAGCGGCCTGCGCAGTAATAGACACTATCCAGTCTGAAAAACTCGCAGACCGAGCAAAAGAAATGGGGGGCTGGTTGCTCGAGCAATTTGAGAACCAACTTGGAGACCTACCACAGGTGGTCGATATCCGAGGTGTAGGACTTATGCTAGCCATTGAACTTAGAGGCCCTTGCAGTGAATTGGTCGCTGCTGCGGCAGATACTGGGCTAATAATCAATGTAACTGGCGACAATAGCATTAGATTATTACCTCCCTTAAATATATCCGATAAAGACGCCCAACAGCTGTTGGACATACTTTGCCCACTAATTCAGAAATGGGAGGCCAAATAATGGCTATTCGACATTTTCTAACCCTAAAAGACTGCAGTTCTTCCGAGCTGAAAAATATAATTGCACGAGCTCATGAATTAAAAAGCATGCAGCATCTACACCAGCCACATCTGACCGCCCAAGGCCGCGTAATGGCGATGATATTCGAAAAATCATCGACTAGGACGCGAGTATCCTTTGAAACAGGGATGGCGCAGTTAGGCGGCCACGCGCTATTTTTATCACCTACCGATACCCAAATGGGTAGAGGAGAGCCCATCGAAGATACTGCAAAGGTTATCTCCAGCATAGTAGATATTGTGATGATAAGAACCTTTGCTCATAGCAGTATCGAGACCTTTGCTAAGGCATCTAGTGTACCGGTGATAAACGCCCTCACTGACAGCTACCATCCCTGCCAATTGCTGGCAGATATGCAAGCTTTTGAAGAAGCACGAGGTTCAATCCAGGGGGAATCTGTTGCCTGGATTGGCGATGGAAATAATATGTGCAATAGCTATATTAATGCCGCCGCGCAGTGGGATTTCGAATTGCGGATAGCCTGTCCGGAAGGCTTTGATCCCGACGCGGGCCTTCTCGAAAAACATAGCGATCGAATTGTATTGACCCGATCGGCGGACGAAGCGGCTAGTGGTGCAAATATTGTAGTTACCGATACCTGGGCTTCAATGGGCCAGGAAAAAGAAAAAGATGGCCGCAGTCAGTTGTTTGCACCCTATCAGGTGAATACAGAGCTTATGTCTAAAGCCGCTTCGGATGCTGTATTTATGCATTGTTTGCCGGCCTACCGAGGTTCCGAGGTGACGGCTGAAGTGATAGACCACCCTGAGACAAGCATAGTTTGGCAGGAGGCTGAAAATCGCCTACATACTCAAAAGGCCCTTATTGAATTTTTGCTTAACTAGTAGATACAACCCAGAATAGGTCCATGGGTAATGAAAAGCGAAATCGAATGGGCACTCAGCCGCATTTAGAAGTGAGCAATCTGCAATTCGCTATCGGTGGAAACCCTGTGCTGTGCGGGGTGAATTTTCAAATCGATCAGGGAGAGATTGCCTGCCTGCTGGGCCCAAGTGGATGCGGAAAAACTAGTGTGCTTAGGCTAATTGGCGGCTTTATAACTCCTGATATTGGCACAGTGGTTGTGCAGGGCAGGCAAATCTCCTCTCCGACTCAGGTGGTGGCGCCAGAAAAACGTCACATAAGTATGGTCTTCCAAGACTATGCTCTGTTCCCCCACATGACCGTGAGCGAAAATATTCGCTTTGGACTCCAAAAACTTTCGAAGACTGCCCGGCAAGAAAAATGTCAGTCTTTGCTTTCTTTAACCCGACTCGAGCACCTGTCCGAGCGCTACCCTCATGAACTTTCTGGCGGGCAGCAACAACGCGTAGCCTTGGCCAGATCACTGGCAGTGTCTCCAGATGTACTTTTGTTGGATGAGCCTTTTTCGGGCTTGGATACCGAATTAAGACGCGATCTAAGTTTGCGCGTACGCGAATTACTAAAAAGTGAGAATATTACAACCATTCTGGTAACCCACGATCAGGAAGAGGCTTTTGCGGTAGGAGATAAGATTGGCGTAATGTCGGAAGGTAAGCTACATCAGTGGGCTTCGCCCTACGACCTTTACCATAAACCGGCAGATCGGTTTGTTGCCGACTTCGTAGGTCGCGGGAACTTTATTCCCGGAATCACTGAGGATGCCGCTGTTAATACCGAGCTAGGAAAATTAAAGGGACAACCCAATCGCACCCTTCCGCCCGGGGAAGCAGTGCAAGTTTTGCTGCGTCCGGACGATATCGTGTTAGACAAAAAACATGGTCTCGAGTCAATTATTAGCAATAAGCATTTTATGGGTACTAATACCCTCTACCAGTTGCGCCTGCCATCTGGGCAGCATATCGAATGTAATTTACCGAGTCATGAAGACTTCGTAATTGGTTCAAGTCTTTGGGTAAAGGTCGAAGCAGATCACCTAATTTTCTTTGATTAGAGCCTAGTAGGGTTAGATAGAAGCTGAAGCCCGCATCTTAAGCAAGCTTCGCACGGAATTCGCATAGGCGTTTAAAAGTACAACCTGTTCATCTTCACCGAGCTGATCTAGGCGGCGCTGTAATTCCACATCTGCTTCAATCAAGCTCTGCTCATCAACTAACAAGTCTCTTGGAATATTGCTTTCGAGCCGACGGTAGGCCGCCAAATTACTCGGATGAAGCCGGTACATGCCCCATATCTGGCGGTCAACTTCCTCTGCCATTTCTTCAGCCGACTCAAAACTCTCAGTAAGTTCTTCGCCAAAAGAAACATGTACATCGCCCTTCCAGCCTTGAATGCTGGTGGCAATGCTATTTATATCTTCGAGCTCAGACTTTTCGTAATTACCATGCTTTGCAAGCGCAGCTAATTCCTGAGCTTTATTAAGATCGCAGGGATCCCATTCGTAGGATATTGCCGTTGGAACGATATGAAGCTGGTGCGAATTTTCAGCAAAACTAAGCTCTTTATCGCCGGACAGATTCAACATTTTCAATAAAGCGGTATCGGTTTTATCGAGACCGTCTTTAGAACGACCCTCGCGGTGCGCTATCCAGACCGACTGCTTGTCTTTGTTAATGGAAAGCCGAATATAAGCTGAGAGCTTTATAAGCTCTTTCAATTTTTCTCGTAGGTTTTCTATGCCCCGCTTTACGATAAAGCTCTTGTTTAATCGCATTAAGTTAGAGGAATAAGGTTTCTTTAATAAATTGTCGCCGATAGCAATACGGAAAGTATCGCAGCCGGCGCGATGTAAGAACACATTACATATCGCTGCATCCAGTACGATGTCTCGATGATTGCAGAGAAATAAGTAATTTTTCGCAGGGTCCAGATTTTCTAGGCCATCACAGTTCACGGTCGCTGCAGTGTCCTTCAAACAACGGCCCAGATACTTTTCGACAGTATGCTGAAGCTGGCTAACGCTGTGATATTGGTTTAGCTTCTGTTTGAGCTTGCGTCGCACCAAAGATCGCGTCAAAGTTTTTGACAAGCGAAACAATTTGGGAAGGCGCAGCGTGGCTACGGCTCCCAAAAACTCAGGATCCTCTACTAATTCAGATAAAACACCATCTACCTCTTCATCTTGGTAGGGGCGAATATCGTCAAAATCAAAGTCTACTCTTATGGAAGTCAATCAAATACCTCAGAGATGACGTCGGGTCGACCGCCAAGGCAGTTCGCTAGCGTATTTTTCGACCAAATGAGCGACGTCAAATATTAAAGCAAAAAGCGCCATGCGAACTAATACACCGTTGTCAGTCTGGCGGAATATTGCCAAGTTAGGATTGTTATCCAGATCGCTATCAAGCTCATTTGCTTCGGCTCGGCTGTCGCGAGGCAATGGGTGCATGATCACCGTATTTGCTTCGCAATTAGCGGTATATACGGCCTGATTCAAACGGAATTTTCCTCGGTAAAGATCAGCTTCTTCTACCGAGGGAAATCGCTCTTCCTGAATACGTGTTGAATACACAATATCAACTTCCGAAATGCCCTCGTTTAACTGATCTGTCTCAGCCACCTCATGTCCAGCGCTTCTAAGCGCATCAACCAAGTCTGCCGGCATTGAAAGCTCCGCAGGTGATACAAGCACAATGCGCGTTGGCGAAAACAAACAAAGCAACCTGACTAATGAATGTACTGTGCGACCAAATTTTAGATCGCCAATCATCGCGATGCGAAGGGTGTCTAGGGAGCGTCCTTGCGCGCGCAGTTCTCTCTGGATTGTATATAGATCCAAAAGGGCCTGTGTTGGGTGTTCATTGTGACCGTCGCCGCCGTTTATAACGGGAACCCGACTGGCGGAAGCAAAGTCCGCGACTGACCCCTCTGTGGGGTGGCGCATGCAAATTACATCGCTATAGGCCGATAACACTCGCGCAGTGTCGTGCAGAGATTCACCTTTAACTATCGCAGAGCTGGAAAAGCCGCTGGTTTCTCGCACTTCACCGCCGAGTCGGTTAAAAGCGGCGCCAAAACTAATACGCGTTCGGGTGCTGGATTCAAAAAACATATTACCGAGAATAGCTCCCTCTAAAACACGGGTCCGGGATTCTCGAAGAGCGAATGGCTCCATAATATCTGCGGTCGCAAATATTTTTAGGATATCTTCTCGCTGAAACTGGTCGATGCTGAGAATATGTGAACCAGCAAATCTCAAATGATCACCTGTGGCTTTGGGCCTTTTAACAGTATATGAATAACCAAAGTATTGTTCTTACGCCTTGCTCAGGCGCGAATTATGCCTGAGCATACTTAGACCGCAACCCGTGTAGCCAAATCTGCAGCTGTTTCAACACTTCTTGATCGCGAACCGCCTCTTTTTCCACTAGTAGTTGATCGATTTCTTGAAAAACCTGCTCTAGAGTCTGACCATAGGGATCACCTTGCTCGAGCTTTGCATGCACCCAATATCTCCAATCTTCTTGCTCTACCGGAAGCAGACTATCGAAGTCATTCCTCGCTCGGTAGCGGAATAAAAGTTCCTGCAATCGCTTATCCTGAAACTGAAGGCTTGCCAGGCGCCGCTCTTCTGGCAACATCTGATGGACTGAATCCGCCAGCTGGCGGTCCGAATCTGGAACAAAGGAATCGTATAAAGCTTGCTCAGGATCTCTTGTGGAGCCAACTGCATCACTAAAACTAAATAGCATCTCAAAATCTATGCCCTGTAAATGGAGCTCGAGAAGTTTGTGCCAATGTTTCTGGCAAAGATCTAAATCTATCTGGAATTCTGCAGCTCTCGCTGGTGAGAGCATATTTACCGGCAATACAACCGGAGAGCGATTCAGATGCACAAGTTTCAGGGGAATACGTTTTATACCTTCAGGAAGATCTTCGGACCTGGAAAAAACTCTTTTAGATAGCTCCTCGCTGCTCAGCGCGGCCAAATGCTCAGGGTCGTAGGTCAAATCGATGGCTACAAAGACATTCGGATTGGATTTTAGAGTCGTCAATGGCGCCATAACTGCCGCGCAGCCGCGGCTGGTAGGAAACCGAGAAGAAACGTGAAGAAACGGTTTTTTGGCGGGAATATCTAGCTGGTCAGAAACAAATTTTTTGCGCCGCAATTTCCAATAATGTTCATATAGCTTAGGCTGACGAGATTTAATTAATCTTGCTAGCTCGATTGTTGCTTCGACATCTGAAAGCGCATCATGGGCTGTTTGATGCCCTATTTCGTTGTGGGCCGTCAACTGCTCTAACCGAAAACTGGTATTGCCGTTTTCGTGTTTTGGCCACTTTAGGGTGTCTGGGCGCAGACAATGAACTAAACGCACCATATCAATAATGTCCCACCGAGAATTACCATTTTTCCATTCTCGTGAATATGGGTCTACAAAATTGCGGTATAGCGTATAGCGGGTTATCTCATCGTCAAACCGAATTGAGTTATACCCTGCACTACAGGTATTTGGTTTTATCATTTCAGCCTGTATTCGCTGAATAAAGTCAGGTTCATTAAGTCCCTTCTCATCAGCTAGCTGAGGCGAAATACCTGTTACCAGACAAGCATAGGGCGATGGCACGCAGTCGTCCGGTATTCGGCAATAAATAACCAAAGGATCGCCTACTGGCTGTAAATCCAGATTAGTGCGTAATCCAGCAAATTGTACCGGCCGATCCTGTGAGGGATTAGCGCCAGTGGTTTCATAGTCGTGCCAGAGAATTGTTTCCATATCTAAAAACGGCGGCCAAAGGAGCCGTTATCAATTTATTGACGTCAATTGCTATTGTGCAACTTCATAACTCAGTACACCACCCACGCCTCGATTTTGAGTCCGACCAGCAGCTGTCTCACTACAGGCAACGGATCTTTTTTCTCCGCATCCAATAGCGCGAACTCGATTAGCTGGTGCGCCATATTCACTAATTAAACTTTCCATTGCTCGGTCAGCACCTCGCTGCGACAGGTGTTGGCGCCGCAACAGGCGTCGCGGCGGAGAATCTATTGCTTTCGGAACGTCCAAAATAATAATTCAAAGAAGCATTGAGGCCTAAATCAGCAATACGACCAGGCGCCCGATCTCCAACAACGTTGCGTAATCGAGCGTTAGTTTTAAGCTCAAGAAAATCTCTGAGGTATCTCGATAAACCAAAGCCAAGCACTAAATTTGTAGTTGACTCATCAATTACCCGCGTTGAGTTTATATTTATATGAGAAATACCTGAACCCAGATAGGGTCAGGCACTATTGGCTGTCTCAAAAAATATATAGGAATTAAATTCGTAGGCATCTGCTTCTGCATTGGTGCCGCTTAGGCTAGTTTGTGTTGAGAGTTTAAAAGCCACGTTTGAATCAAATTCATAACCGACATTCAATCCAAGCTGAACTCGATTGTCATCGTCGAGCCCAGTAATAAACCTGGATTCATCGAAAACTTGATAGGTGATTTGAGGACCAACATAGAAATGGTTTTCAGCAGCAAGAGGCCCCGCAACAACCGCTGCAGTCATAAGAGCAGTAAATTCGCGCATTTCAGCACTCCTTTGAAAAAGGTTAATGAAACCAGAATTTTTTCACAAAGTGAATTTTACGCTCTTATCGAAGAAAGCCTTTTCTATTACCCAGAATCACTTATATTTTACGCAATTAAAGAGTCTTAAATCTCAGAAATATTGAGTAGTTCTATTTTTTCTTTCCAAATAGCCGGTCCAGACCGATGTACAGATTCTCCGAGGGAGTCTACTGCTACAGTTACCGGCATATCCTTTACTTTAAATTCATATATCGCTTCCATTCCCAATTCCGGAAAGGCCACTATTTCAGCACCAATTATCGCTTTTGAAACAAGATAGGCAGATCCGCCCACGGCCATCAAATACACTGCTTTGTTATCCCGAATCGCATCTATAGCAGCTTGACCACGCTCGGCTTTACCTATCATGCCCATTAAGCCAGTTTTCTCGAGCATATCTCGCGTAAATTTATCCATGCGCGTCGCCGTTGTTGGACCAGCTGGACCCACAACTTCATCTCGAATTGGGTCAACCGGCCCAACGTAATATATAAACCTATCCTTCATTGAAACCGGAAGCTCCTTTCCGGAGTTCAACATATCGATCATTTTCTTGTGAGCTGCATCCCGCCCAGTAAGCATTTTCCCGGATAATAATAGAGAATCTCCGGGCTTCCATTTGGCAGCTTCTTCACGAGTAATACTGTCTAGATTTACACGAATGGTTGTATCAGATTCAGTCCGAGAAATTTCCGGCCAGCCCTCTAGACTTGGAGGCGTTTGTAAGGCCGGGCCAGACCCATCCAAGATAAAATGAGCGTGCCTGGTAGCTGCGCAGTTTGGAATTAGCGCAACGGCTTTGTTAGCGGCATGGCTTGGGAAATCTTTAACCTTGATATCCAAAACCGTGGTGAGGCCACCTAATCCCTGAGCACCAATTCCTAGCTGGTTTACTTTCTCATACAGTTCCAGCCGCAACTCTTCTGATCTATTGGATGCCCCTCGCTCTCGAAGATCTTGAATATCGATGGGATCTAACAGAACCTCCTTTGCAAGCAACATTGCCTTCTCTGCGGTTCCACCTATGCCAATTCCAAGCATGCCTGGCGGGCACCAGCCAGCACCCATTTTGGGTACCATCTCCAAAACCCAATCTACTACAGAATCAGATGGGTTAAGCATGGCGAACTTAGACTTCGCTTCAGACCCGCCACCCTTAGCGGCGACATGAATCTCAACTTTATCGCCACCAACTATTTCGCAATGAATTACAGCGGGCGTATTGTCACCAGTGTTTTTTCTAGCACCATCAGGATCAGCCAAAATGGAAGCGCGAAGCACATTGTCCGGATGCAGATAGGCCCGCCTAACTCCTTCATTAATCATGTCTACCAAATTCATCTCAGCATCCCATTGGATATCCATGCCAACGCGAACAAATACAGTAACGATGCCGGTATCCTGGCAAATGGGTCGGTGTCCTTCGGCGCACATTCGAGAATTGATCAATATTTGCGCCATTGCGTCTTTTGCGGCGAGTGATTCTTCTTTCTCATAAGCCACGTTTAGCGCCTGAATAAAATCAAGAGGATGGTAGTAAGAAATGTATTGCAGCGCATCAAACACGCTATCGATAAGGTCTTGCTGACGAATGGTAGTCATACTTAATGAAAATCCTATTTTCGATAACTTGCTAAAGTAGAAATGTTAATAATTCAGATCAGGGACCAGCTGGAGTAGAAAGCGTTCTAATTTCATCTTCAAGCTGGATAAATCTTTGATTCATCTGAATTCGAAAGGAATCTATGGAGTCAATAGCATCCAAATTGTCAGCTGACTGAGCCTCGATCTGGTCGACTATGCTTGCCTGTTGATTTAGCTCGTCTCGCGTAAGGCGCAACCGCGTTAGCGCGTCCTCTAAGCCCGCCGCTTGCATAAGCACTTGCGATCCAAGTAGATCAACCCGGTTAGTCATTCGGCCCAGCTCTTCAATTTGATCCACCGCATTACTGAGGCTTGTAGTAATCGTAGAAGAGCTCGCGCGCAGTTCGTCAATAGCTGTGCGGTTGGTGTCGTAGGAGACGCCCCAAAGTTTGCGGATTTCCGACATTTGAGACTCTAACTGCACATCGTGATCTTGAAGGACCGCCTGCATGGCTGCGCCAGATTGAGAAAGAGACTCATCTGTTACGGAAAGTTTGCCCTCCATTTTCGCCACTCTGCCACCTATATCTGCTTGTGCAGCATTGGTTTCCTGCAATACATAATAGAGGTAACCATTGGCGGAAAAACTAAGTAGTAACAGAAATATAAGGCCGCCCTTACCACCAGAACCGGACTGGTCACTCCTGGACGTATTGGCGTCTCGCGCAGAAGACTTGGTGGGGCGCGCTCGCGAAGAAATCGCTTCATCTCTTTCCGGCACAATCTGCAAGTCATCATTCGACATCTACAACACCTGATCATTATTTTCGGTTGTCATTTTAGACTAGCGGAGGCAGATTAAGCCAACATTGGCTAATATCTTCACACTTTAAAATTAGGTACCAATTTAAATTGGTCCTCAAACAAAAAAGCCCCGCAAATGCGGGG
>TARA_B110000483_G_scaffold201107_1_pt1 | contig 14356 bp, 16 predicted proteins | sample TARA_B110000483 | Tara Oceans TARA_B110000483 (sample SAMEA4398176) | marine metagenome | biome: Polar Biome; feature: [SRF] surface water layer (ENVO:00010504); material: water (ENVO:00002006), including particulate matter (ENVO:01000060) such as... | depth 5 m
AAAAATTATATGTTGGTCCCGATAGTAGCGATCAGGATGCGATAAAAACTATAGTGGGCAAAAAACTGGATCATGAATATTCCGCGATTCAATTATTGAAGCGCCCCGAGGTGAGCTATGTGGAATTGATGGGTTTGGTTGGCGTGGGGCCTGGTGTGGGTGATGAGGTTGCGGCCGAGCAAGTGGAAATTCAAGCGAAATACCAAGGTTATATTGATCGACAAAAAGAAGAGGTAACAAAAATGGCAGGGCTGGAGGGTATCCAGATACCTGAAGCAATGGATTATATAAATGTATCCGGATTGTCTACCGAGGCCAAACAAAAATTGACTTTTGGGCGGCCAAGCACGTTGGGTCAAGCAAGTCGAATTTCTGGTATTACGCCGGCGGCTATCGGTATTTTGTTGGTTCATATCAAAAGAGCAAATCAAACTTCGCAAGTAAGGGGTGACCGCCCCCGAGTGGTGGGCTGATGTCGATAAGCACTACTGCTGTCTCTTCGGCTGCATTACAAGCAATGGGTGTGGAGGTGAGTAAAAAAGAAATGGAAGCGCTTAGCGCATACTTGATTTTATTGGACAAATGGAATGCAGTTTATAATATCACTTCGGTAACGCCAAAATCTAAGTGGGTAAGTACTCACTTATACGATTCATGTTCCATTATCAGCTTGATTCCAGAAGGATCCCTGCTTGATATTGGTACGGGTGGTGGTTTCCCAGGGCTGCCTATAGCAATTTTACAACCGCAGCGAGAGGTGTTTCTTTTAGATCGTAGCCATAAAAAAACAGCATTTTTACGACAGGCTATTATTGAGCTTGGTATAAAAAATGTGACAGTTGAGACGACTCGAATTGAGCGCTATCAGCCCGCCGCACAATTCAGTGTTATTGTTTCTCGGGCATTCAGTGAGCTAAGGTTATTCGTCCAAATGGCATCAAAATTTTGTAAGCCAGATGGAGTGTTAGTGGCAATGAAAGGACAATACCCGACTGCCGAACTGGAGGGAATTCCCGCCGCCTTGGTACGAAAAGTCACGAAGCTTCAGGTGCCGTTGCTTGACGCGGAGCGTCACGCCATTGAGTTATCCCCAGATGTTTAACGCTTGGACCATAGGGTAAATGCTGTGAGTCGTATTATTGCCGTTGCAAATCAAAAAGGTGGTGTAGCCAAAACCACAACCGCGATTAATCTTGCAGCGGGAATTTGCGCAAGCGGAAAGCGAGTCCTTTTGGTTGACTTGGATCCCCAAGGCAACGCTACCACTGGAAGTGGCCTGGAAAAATTAGAAGCGCAAGCCGGAATATACGACGTTTTGAACGAGGCTGCGACGATTATAGATGTCAAAATGTTGAGCCCAACTGCTGGTTATGACGTGTTGACGGCCAATCAGCATTTGGCCGGTGCGGAAGTAGAGTTGGTGGGTGGCGAGGGACGTGAAATGAGGCTGAAAAAGGCCTTAGATGCGGCAGCTGAAGACTACGATTTTGTCTTTATTGATTGTCCGCCGGCCTTAAGTTTACTCACGATTAACGGGCTTACGGCGGCACATTTAGTGCTTATTCCGATGCAATGTGAGTATTACGCGCTTGAGGGCCTCACCGATTTGGTCGATACGATTAAACGCATTAAGGCGCATTTAAATCCAAATCTTGAAATTGGAGGCGTCATTCGAACGATGTTTGATGGGCGTAACTCACTGTCTCAAGAGGTTTCAGATGATCTTGATAAACATTGCGGGGATAAGCTGTTTAAAACAGTGATCCCTAGAAACGTTCGTGTAGCGGAGGCGCCTGGTTATGGTAAACCTGTACTGGTTTTCGACAAGATGTCCAAAGGCGCTGTCGCTTACCAAGCATTGACAGAAGAGTTTCTTAAGAGGTTTGCTTAAATGTTAAAGGTTAAAAATTATGGCCAAAGCTAGAGGGTTGGGTAAAGGGCTGGATGCCCTTTTCACGAACGTGAAGCTGGTGGAGAGTGCCCCTAGTGAGACATTAACACTGCCAGTTAAAGCATTAAGGCCAGGACAATTTCAACCGCGCACCCTCATGGATGAAGAGGCTATTACAGAATTAAGTGAGTCTATTCGCTCGCAGGGGGTGATACAACCGCTGATCGTTAGGCTGCTCGCGAGTGGAGAGCACGAAATAATTGCTGGGGAGCGCCGCTGGAGGGCGGCGAAAAAGGCGGGTTTAGACCGGGTGCCGGTGGTTGTTAAGGAAATTGATGATAAGGCTGCCATGGCTATGGCGCTAATAGAAAATATCCAAAGAGAGGACTTAAACGCAATCGATGAAGCTCTCGGAATTAAGCGACTTACTGAGGAGTTTCGTATGACGCATGAGGCGGTTGCAAAGATTCTGGGTAAATCGAGAAGCGCGGTTACCAATCTGCAACGTTTATTGTTGTTGACTCCGCCGGTACAGGAAATGTTGCGAGAGCAAAAGATAGAGATGGGCCACGCCCGCTCATTACTCGGGGCCGATCCGGCCCGGCAGCGTGATCTGGCAAAGCGAATAATTGCGTTGAACCTTACGGTACGAGAGACGGAGAGCCTAGTCAAATCAGGAACAGCACGCTCTGACGGACCGATTAAACTCAGGTCGGGTAGTTTGAATCCTGACAAGGACACAGCAAACCTTCAGGAGCGTCTGGCTGAAACACTAGGAATCCCAGTGCGCATCCAACACAAAACACACGGGGCCGGAAAAATTACCCTTTCTTATTCAACATTGGATGAGTTAGAGAGCCTTTTGACGAAATTGCGATCGTAGAAACTCATCACCTAAAGCGTAACTGTCATTGACACCATTTCGTCAAGTCCCTAAAATAACGACCTTTTCGTGGGTTGGAACCGCTAATGGGTTCCCAAATGTATTTTCGGCATCATGAGTAAGGTCGTTTTAACAGGGTCTGTGCGCGTTTTGATTTTGCAGGCTTTAGTAATAACGGTTGTTACCGCTGGATTCTTGGGGGTCTACGGCTTTTCCGTTGATAGTAAGTCTGCGCTGGTTGGTGGCATCATTGCACTAGTACCTTCATGTTTTTATGTGTGGAGGTCCTCCAGAGTAAAGTCAAAAACCCCGCGGAGTTTGGTTAAGGCGCACTATAGGGCTGAGTCGGGCAAGTTGGCATTAACAGCAGTTTTGTTTGGTGCGGCGTTCACCCAGTTAAGCCCGATAGCAGCATTGCCATTGTTTGCCACTTATGTCGCGACTTTGTCGAGTTACTGGGTGGCGCTTTTGCTAAAAAGTTAACATTATTTTAAGAGCGACGCATGGCTACATCGGGAGTACAAACATCGGGCGAATATATTTCCCACCACTTGCAGAATCTGCACGTGGGGCAGGGGTTTTGGAGCTTGCACCTAGATACACTTATAGTGTCAGGGCTTTTAGGGTTGCTTGCTTTCGGGACGATGATGCTCTTGGCGAGAAAGGCCAGTAGCGGCATACCCACGGGAGCGCAAAATTGCGTAGAGATGGTGGTTTCGCTCGTTAATGACCAAGTTAAAGATACGTTTCACGCGAAAAGTGACTTAGTTACACCTTTGGCCATTACCATCTTTGTCTGGGTGTTTTTAATGAATGCGATGGATTTAATCCCCGTGGACTTCTTACCTTTAGTGGCGTCTTCTGCCGGGGTGGACTATCTGAAAGTCGTTCCAACTACGGATCCAAATTTGACCTTTGGGATGTCAATAGCCGTCTTTTTTATAATGATTGCTATGAATTTAAAATTTAAAGGGGTTAGAGGACTGCTCAAAGAAGCGCTAACCGTTCCTTTTGGGAAGTACTTGTTTCCAGTAAATCTACTATTTCGAATTATTGAGGATCTTGCAAAGCCAATATCTCTCGCGCTTCGATTGTTTGGAAACATGTATGCGGGAGAGATGGTCTTTATTCTCCTCGCTGTTTGGATGGGCGCATCTTACTGGTGGGTCCCAGCTGGCGTCGCACTTAGTCTTGCTTGGGCGCTCTTCCATATTTTAATAATCACTTTGCAAGCCTTTGTGTTCATGATGTTGACAGTTGTTTATATGAGCATGGCGGCCGAGAGTCATTAACCGTAATTTAATTTATTTTTAACAACTTAATATTGTACTAGGAGAGAAATATGGAACTCGCATCCGTGCTAGGTATGACAGCAATAGCAGTAGCTTTGCTAATTGGTATGGGGGCCTTAGGGACCGCCATTGGTTTTGGTATTCTTGGTGGCCGCTTTCTCGAAGGCGCTGCACGACAGCCCGAAATGATACCCACGCTCCAAGTGAAAATGTTCATTGTTGCTGGCTTACTGGACGCAGTGACCATGATTGGTGTTGGTATTGCTCTTTATTTGCTGTTTGCAAACCCATTCATCGCGATTGTTGCTGGTTAATGATTAACATAAATCGAGGTTTAAGCCGCAGGAGGCAAGCGTGAATATTAACGCAACACTTTTAGGCCAAGCTCTCTGGTTTGCTTTATTTATATGGCTAACGATGAAGTATGTTTGGCCGCCGCTTCAAAAAGCGATGCAAGACCGTCAAAAGCAGATTGCAGACGGTTTGGCGGCAGGCGAAAAAGGCAGACAAGAGTTAGCAGCGTCTGCTGAAAAGGTTAGTCAAGAGCTCCAGAAAACTAAAGAGCAGGCAATGGAGATTATTTCTCAAGCTGAAAAGCGATCGGGTGAGCTTATAGAAGAAGCAAAGAATCAAGCGAAACTTGAAGGTGAGCGAATCGTTACTGCGGCTAAGGCGGAGATTGAGCAAGAAGTCAATCGAGCTAAGGAACTTTTGCGCGCGCAAGTAGCATCGTTGGCGCTAGCCGGAGCAGAGCAAATATTGCAAAAAGAAATTAACGCGGCCGCACATGGTGACATGTTGCAACGTTTAGAGTCGGAGCTTGGTTAAAAACTTATGGCTGAAGTAATCACATTGGCTCGACCCTATGCTCAGGCGCTATTTTCGCTTGCTAAAGAGACCGCTGCCTTAAACAAATGGTCGGATTATTTAGATTTCCTTCAAAGTGTTGCTAACGACGATAACTTCCGGTCGATGATTGGGGCTCCCGATATAAAACTAGATGATATTGAAAGTATTTTTTTGACAATTTGTCGCGATCAAGTCCCCGAAGAAGCATGCAACTTCATGCAGCTTTTAGTTAGAAATGGGAGACTCTCGGTGCTCAGCGATGTAGTAAGGCAATACGAGGCGCTGAAAGCAGAAGACGAAGGCGTTGTGAGCGCAGATATTCAGTCCGCATTTGAATTGGATGACGCGCAGGTAAAGAAAATAGCGGATATTTTTTCGAAAAAACTCGATAAAAGAATTAGTCCATCGGTCACCATTGATCCGAGCTTAATCGGCGGAGTTAAAGTTCATGTGGGTGACAAGGTGTGGGATGCGTCCGTAAGAGGTCGTCTTCAACACATGGCGGTCACATTAACGAATTAATTATTAGGAGCATTGATCCATGCAGTTGAATCCATCAGAGATTAGCGAGCTGATTAAGGGCAAGATTCAAAATCTTGCATCAGGAACTGAAGCAACAACACAGGGCACCGTCGTGTCCGTAACTGACGGGATATGTCGAGTACATGGCCTTTCGGATGCGATGCAAGGTGAAATGCTTGAGTTTCCTGGAAATACGTTTGGTCTCGCGTTGAATTTAGAGCGCGATTCGGTTGGTGCTGTGGTGTTGGGCGAGTACACGCACATTACAGAGGGCGATACGGTTAAATGTACCGGTAAGATTCTTGAGGTGCCAGTAGGCCCCGAACTTCTCGGTCGTGTTGTGGATGCGTTGGGGCAGCCGATTGATGGTAAAGGTCCAATTAATGCAAAGGAAACCGATGTTATTGAAAAAGTTGCTCCAGGGGTTATATGGAGGCAATCGGTTGATGAGCCGGTGCAAACAGGATTAAAGGCCATTGACGCAATGGTCCCAGTCGGCCGAGGCCAACGGGAGTTGATTATTGGCGACCGACAAACGGGAAAAACAGCAGTAGCAATAGATACAATTATTAATCAGAAGGGTAAAAACCTATTCTGTGTGTACGTAGCAATCGGTCAGAAAGCATCAACAGTTGCTAACGTGGTTCGAAAGCTTGAAGAGCATGGCGCAATGGAATACACAGTGGTGGTTGCTGCAACAGCTTCTGAGTCAGCTGCCATGCAATTTATCGCACCTTATTCTGGCTGCACAATGGGTGAGTACTTCCGAGACCGTGGCCAAGACGCCTTAATTGTATATGATGATTTAACAAAACAAGCTTGGGCATATCGACAAATATCTTTGCTGCTCAGACGCCCTCCCGGACGAGAGGCATACCCTGGAGACGTTTTTTACCTGCACTCTCGTTTACTAGAGCGAGCAGCCCGTGTGTCAACCGGTTGGGTTGAGCGTCATACTAAAGGAGAGGTTAAGGGTAAAACCGGATCACTCACAGCGCTACCGATCATTGAGACACAAGCAGGCGACGTGTCCGCATTTGTGCCGACAAACGTCATCTCTATTACGGATGGCCAAATTTTCTTAGAAACAGATTTATTTAATGCTGGCGTTAGGCCAGCAATTAACGCGGGTGTTTCTGTGTCACGAGTGGGTGGTGCGGCACAAACCAAAATCATGAAGCGAAAGGATACCGGCGGCGGTGTGCGGCTAGCACTTGCTCAGTATCGAGAGCTTGCGGCTTTTGCGCAGTTTGCTTCCGATTTAGATGAAACAACGCGACGCCAGTTGGAACGAGGACAAATGGTTACTGAGCTCATGAAGCAGCCTCAGTATCAACCAATGGAAGTCTGGGAAATGGCCGTTACGTTATTCGCTGTGAACAATGATATTTTCGATGATATTGAGGTTGGAAAATCGCTTGCCGCAGAAAAATCCATGAGAGATTTCCTTAAGAGTGAACATGCGGAGCTAATTGCTCGAATTGACGAAACTAAGAACCTGACGAAAGAAGATGAGGAAGCGCTCAAGTCGGCGATCCAAAGTTGGAAGACGTCTGGTACCTATTAGTTAACAGGAAAAATAGCAACATCAAGTCGATGAAGACAGAGAGACTTTAGGATGGCAGGCACTAAGGAAATAAGAACGAAAATCAAGAGTGTTCAGAATACTCGCAAGATTACTAAAGCCATGGAAATGGTGGCGGCTTCAAAGATGAGAAAAGCTCAGGAGAGAATGCGCCTGGCGAGACCATTTGCGGCAAAAATACGTTCTGTTGCAGCCAATATCTCGAACGCGAACCCAGAGTATCGGCATCCATTCTTAACGGAAAGAGACACGGTTAAACGAGCAGCAATGATTGTCGTAACAACCGACAAAGGGCTATGTGGGGCGCTTAATACCAACGTTTTGAGAATGGCGCTAGCGCAGTATAAAGAGTGGCAAGATGAGGGAGAAGAAATCGATGTGTGTTGCATCGGCAGCAAGGGAGTCGGTTTTATGCAGCGTCTCGGTGCGAATATTGTTGCAGAAGTCAGTGGGTTAGGGGATACACCTAGGATGGAGACGATATTAGGTGCGGTTAAAGTTGTGTTGGATGGTTACAACGAAGATCGATTCGATAGGGTTGTGATTTTTTACAATAAATTTGTAAACACAATGAAACAAGAGTCCACGATTGAGCAGCTTTTGCCTGTTAAAGGTGAAAGCCTGGGCATCCCTGATGGCTCTTGGGACTATATTTACGAGCCTGATGCCAAAGAGGTTCTTGACCAAGTACTGAATCGTTACATTGAGGCGGTCGTTTACCAATCTGTTGCCGAAAATATGTCGTCCGAACAGTCAGCGAGAATGGTGGCTATGAAATCTGCGTCGGACAATGCTGCCACATTAATAGATGAGTTAACTCTTGTTTATAACAAATCGCGTCAAGCCGCTATCACGCAGGAGCTATCTGAGATTGTTAGCGGAGCGTCAGCAGTTTAATTTTTAATAGAATTTTTTTTAACGGATAGAGAAAGCCATGTCACAAGCAACCGGAAGAATTGTGCAATGTATCGGAGCCGTAGTCGATATTGAGTTCCCACGAGAGGCGATGCCAAAAGTCTACGATGCGCTTAAATTATCAGAGGAGGCGTCAGGTGGCCTTGTGGAGGACGGCCTGACTCTAGAGGTAGAACAACAGCTGGGCGATGGTGTCGTGCGCTGCATTGCGTTAGGCGCAACAGACGGATTACGTCGAGGCATGAAGGTCGACGGAACGGGCGCGCCGATCTCAGTACCAGTAGGAGCGGGTACGCTTGGTCGTATCATGGACGTTTTGGGACGACCCATCGACGAGGCGGGCCCAGTGGAGGCGGACGAACTTCGCCCTATTCATGCAGCCGCTCCTAAGTTTGCTGATTTATCACCCTCGGTTGATCTGCTTGAAACCGGTATTAAGGTTATTGATTTGATTTGCCCATTCGCAAAAGGCGGAAAAGTTGGTTTATTTGGTGGTGCGGGTGTGGGTAAGACCGTGAACATGATGGAATTAATTAATAATATCGCGAAAGCCCATGAGGGATTGTCTGTTTTTGCGGGTGTTGGAGAGCGAACGCGAGAGGGAAATGATTTCTATCATGAAATGAAAGAATCCAACGTTCTGGACAAGGTTGGAATGGTGTTCGGACAGATGAATGAGCCTCCAGGTAACCGACTGCGTGTTGCGCTGACGGGACTGACGATGGCTGAAAAATTCCGAGATGAAGGCAAAGATATTCTGTTTTTCGTTGATAATATTTACCGTTATACATTGGCAGGAACAGAAGTGTCCGCATTGTTAGGTCGTATGCCCTCCGCGGTGGGTTACCAACCTACGCTAGCCGATGAGATGGGTAAACTACAAGAACGAATTGTTTCCACTAAGGTAGGCTCGATTACTTCAATCCAAGCAGTATATGTGCCTGCTGATGATTTGACCGACCCTTCCCCTGCCACAACATTTGGCCACTTAGATGCAACGGTGGTTTTGAGTCGAGATATTGCGTCACTTGGCATTTATCCGGCAGTTGATCCACTTGATTCCACCTCTAGACAGGTTGATCCGAATGTTATTGGTGAGGAACATTACGCGACAACGCGAGCGGTTCAAGTGACCCTTCAACGTTATAAAGAGTTAAGAGACATTATTGCTATTTTAGGTATGGATGAATTAGCACCTGAGGATAAGCTGGCGGTTTCTCGCGCTCGTAAAATTCAGCGCTTCTTGTCGCAGCCGTTCCACGTAGCAGAGGTGTTTACGGGTTCACCAGGAAAATTTGTTTCCCTTAAAGATACGATTCGTGGTTTTAAAATGATTGTGAGCGGTGAATGTGATGAATTGCCGGAGCAGGCCTTTTATATGGTTGGTGGAATCGAAGAGGCATTTGAAAAAGCAAAGACATTAAAGTAGCACGGCGAGATCATAAAATAAGTTTCATTAGTTAAACGGAGCACATGAAGATCATTATGGCAAGCACCATTCAAGTCGAAGTTGTTAGTGCGGAAGAGTCAGTTTTTTCTGGTGAGGCAACTTTTGTTGTCGTGCCAGGAGAACTTGGTGACTTAGGTATTTATCCAAAACATACCCCGCTCATCACGCGAATAAACGCTGGATCGGTTCGTATTCAATCTGCAGGATCTAATGAAGAAACCGCTATTTTTGTTGCTGGCGGGATATTAGAGATCCAACCAGGTTCAGTAACTGTTCTGGCAGACACCGCCATTCGTAGTGCTGACTTGGACGAAGCTCGGGCGCAAGAATCGCAAAAGCGCGCAGAGGAAGCTCTTAGAGCTGCGACCGACAAGCAAGAAATCGCGACAGTCGAAGCTGAGTTGGCCATGTTGGGAGCGCAGCTAGCGGAAATACGAAAGTTGAGAAAGAATTAAGTTATAACTGGTTTAAATAATGCTTAAAGGCAGCTTATGCTGCCTTTTTTTATGTCTGGTAAGATGAGACGATCAACTAACCCCTAAAGGCCTAAACCGAACCATGATTAAATTCCAATGCATGTCACGCTTATGGGTTTTATCTGTCTTGTGTTTATTTTTGACGAGTTGTGGCGAGGATTCAGAGACCATAAAAATTACGTTCATCGGACCATTGACTGGAGGGGTTTCTGCTGGTGGATTAGGAGGCAGAAACTCTGCGGACTTGGCAATTACCCTGCGTAATCAGGCGCCGGATACAAAATATAAATACGAGTTAGTCTCCTTAGATGACGAATGTAAACCAAACGTAGGCGTTCAGGTGGCAACAAAAGCAGCGGCAAATAAAGCTATTGTTGCTGGCGTAACACATTACTGTTCGGCGGTCGCTATGGGTACGGTTGATGTGTATCACAAGTTTGGTTTGCCCGTTATAGTCTGGGGTGCGGTGCTGCCAGACATCACATACGGTAATGATTATTTAGAAATTCATCGTGTAAACGGAACGATGATTAATCAAAATACTGTTGCGGCAGAGTTTATGATCGCCCAAAATTTCTCCTCGTGGTCTGTTATTCATGACACTACTGACTATGGAAAAGGCCATTTTAAATATTTTGAAAGAGCCTTAAGCGAAAGTGGTGGAACAATACTAGGCACTTTTGGAGTGAATCCAGATCAACAGGATTTCACGGCTGAGTTGACAAAAATTAAAGCGTTAAACCCTGAGGTCATTTACTTCGGAGGGCTTGCACCAACAGGCGTTCGCATTCGGTCACAGATGAATAAGTTGGGTATGACGCAAGTTTTTCAAGGCACATCAGGAATCGTATCGGATGCTTTTATTGATGGTGTGGGAAATTTGTCAGAGGGAGTGCTGGCATTTAGAGAGGGCGCGCCTACCGAAAAATTACCAGGTGGAAAAATGTTTATGAAGGCCTATGAAGCCCGCAACTTCAATGAGCCTGCCGAAGCCTATGGTGCATTCGCATTTGCGGCCACAAACCTCATTATTGATGTGATCGAGGAGGTTGGCCCAGATAGAAAGTTAATACGTGATATGTTAAATGAAACGCGAGGACATGAATCTATCGTTGGTCCTGTTACGTTTGATGGTAACGGTCAGAACACGATTGCGGTGATTACTAAATATGTCATTCAAGATAGTGAGTGGGTGGTGTGGGAAGACAGTGAGTATGCGTCGGGCAAGCGTTTTTTAAAGTAACGTTTGTTACAGTAGACACATGGATCTAGGATTTTTTGCGCAATACTTAATCAATGGGCTTGTGCAGGGGATAACCTACGCTCTGGTCGCAGTAGGTTTTACTTTGTTTTTTGGTGTCTTGGACGTCATTAAATTTTCCCATGGAGATGTGCTGATGCTGGGTGCGTTTACCGCGCTCGCAGTATTCTTAGGCTTGGATCAGCTGGCATCGCCAGCATGGCTCTCGTTAATCATAATGTTGTGTATCGGGATCCTAGCAATGGGGTTGCTTGGTGCATTGCTGTGTAAGTTTCTGGTATTACCACTTAAGGAATCGCCGCCCTTAAATACATTGCTGATAACGCTGATGTTTGGATCAGTTATTCGAGAGGCTGTTCGGTTATTCTTTCCTAATGGATCTAATCCCAAACCTTTTCCCGCTTTGTTGCCTGAGGCATCTATTAATTGGGGCAATCTCAATTTACGTTTGGACAGTGTCATATTAATTATTACTGGCGCGCTTGCCATTGTCGTGACCCACCTACTAATCCAAAAAACGCGGATAGGTTTGGCGATAAGAGCTGTAGCCCAGGACGAAGAAACAGCGCGACTAATGGGCATTGATTTTAAAAAAACCGTACTTGTTACTTTTGCTCTTGGCTCAGGACTAGCGGCTTTATCCGGAATCAGTACGGGACTGTATTATCAGGAGATCAATTTTAGTATGGGCCTAATGTTGGGGGTTATAGGTTTTAGTGCTGCCGTAGTTGGTGGCTTGGGAAGTATATATGGAGCGATTGTCGGTGGGCTGCTCTTTGCCTTTTTGCAAACATTAGGTGCTATATGGTTTAGCGTACCGGCATACAAAGATGTATTTGCGTTTGCAGTCATCATTATTCTGATGGCATGGCGACCAACCGGGTTGTTGGCAGACCGTTCTGCGGAACGCGTGTAATTACGATGCCCGACTTCAAAACTAAACTGGCGATTCTATTAGGGGTGGCTTTAAGTGTTGTCGTGCTTTATGGATTTCTCTACCTTGAGCGTGAATGGGAAATTGGCGCGCTCCTCGTGATGGTGCCTTTAGGCGTGTATTTTTTGAAGCGGACTAATGCGTTAACTTATTATCAACATGCGGCTCGTGAAATGCCGAGATTTACGTGGATAAGTTTTGTTCTTGGTGCTGTAGTGTTAATTATGTTGTTGAGACATGACGACTTTGCACTATTAATGCTAACGACCGTCTTGCTCTACGCCACAGTCAGTTTAGGGTTAACCATTCAATTTGGGTTTGTGGGCGTAGTAAATTTCTCGGCGGTGGCATTTTTTGGCATTGGGGCTTATTCCATGGCCGCTTTAAATCAACACTTTGTATTTTTACCAGACCTGCTGATTATTTTCTTCAGCGGCGCCATATCGGCCTTACTTGGTGCGCTGTTAATTTTGCCGATACTCAGAACTCGAGGTCACTACGCAGCCTTAATCACCATAGCCTTTGGAATTCTTTTCCGTACATTTCTTGAGGTAAATGATGTACTCGGGGGCCCCCAGGGCCTTAAAGTTCCAGCCTTGGAAATGTTTGGTTGGAACTTTGGTAATAGCTTCCCAAGTGAAATGGGCGGAGGTTCGTTTTACGTGGCGTATGCGATTGTTGCACTCGTATTAGTCGCGATAGTTTACTTAATAACGCGGCTAATTGAGTCGTCTTGGTTAGGGTTAAACATGGATTCGGTTCGTTTGGATGAGGTTGCTTCTGCCGCTTTCGGCATCAATGGCCCGCGCTGGAAAATCGCAGCCTTTATGCTCGGCAATTGTTTTGCAGGGTTGGCCGGTGCTGTATATGCCGCAATGTATGGGTTTATTGCGCCAGCGAATTTTAATCTTTCTGATTCGCTACTGCTGGTATCAATAGTGCTGCTTGGTGGCATTGGCAATGCGGTAGCGGTTATTCCAGCAGCCTTTCTGATTGTAGTCTTACCCGAGAAATTCCAGGTGATACAGGAGTATCGATTGTTGTTATTCGGGATTGTTGTGATATTAATACTTCGGTTTAGGCCGAGTGGGTTGATGCCTCGAGGCCTCCGTCAATATTTTGCCGGGAGATTCGGATGAGGCAGACCGTATTGCAAACGAAGAAGTTAACCGTAAGTTTTGGCGGTCTGAAGGCGCTCAATGGACTAGATGTTCAGCTGTACGAAGGAGAGTTTTTAGGCCTTATTGGCCCTAATGGCTCTGGTAAAACAACTTTCTTTAATGCATTAACGGGAATTTATAGACCCGCGGCAGGGTCGGTGCTTTTACATGGTAACGACATTACAGGAGCACCACCAAATAAGGTTTATGCATACGGGATAACGCGTACATTTCAACGCCTGAGGCTTGCAACGTCTTTATCGGTTCTTGATAATCTTATTATTGGGAACCAGAGAAATTTAAATTTAGGGCTTTGGCATAATATTTTTAATCGAAAGTCTTTTAAGCGACAACTTCAGGAACAAATCCAAATATCGGAGGAACTGTTGAGTCGGTTTAGCCGCGACCTCGCGGTGCATTTGTTTAAACCAGTGTCCTCACTGTCGATGATAGACCGTCGACGTGTTGAGGTATGCCGTGCTTTGATCAGCGAACCCAATATTTTGCTGTTGGACGAGCCGTCTGCTGGTATGACGCCCGATGAGACTCGAGCCTTAATGGATGAGTTGCAAGATTGGAGGGTGAAATATCCCTCTTTATCTATCATTTTGATTGAGCATGAAATGGAGTTGATTAATAAGGTTTCTGATCGATGTGTGGTTCTTAATTATGGAGAGAAAATTGCGGAGGGACGGTACTCAGAGGTTTCAATGGAGCCAGGCGTGCGAGCGGCATACTTAGGAGAGGACTGAGCAGATGTCGATGCTGACAATACATAATTTAACCGCCGGGTATGACGCGGCAGATGTCGTAAGCGACGTTTCGCTTGAGGTTATCAAAGGGAAAATAACCTGTTTACTCGGAGCAAATGGCGCGGGAAAAACAACTTTAATTCGATCGATATTAGGCTTGAATACAATCCGTTCTGGACGCGTTTCATTTGACAGCGTGGATATTTCTTCATTTGCTACGCATGACATAGCGAGCCGAGGTATTACGTGCGTGCCAGAGGGGAGGCGTGTCTTTGCGAAGATGACGGTCCGAGAGAATCTCCAAGCTGGAGCATTTTTAGAGCGAGATGCCAAAGTAGTCGCGGAGCGTTTGTTGCAGGTATACGCCCTCTTTCCTAAACTTGAAG
>TARA_B110000483_G_scaffold230725_1_pt1 | contig 14322 bp, 20 predicted proteins | sample TARA_B110000483 | Tara Oceans TARA_B110000483 (sample SAMEA4398176) | marine metagenome | biome: Polar Biome; feature: [SRF] surface water layer (ENVO:00010504); material: water (ENVO:00002006), including particulate matter (ENVO:01000060) such as... | depth 5 m
ATATAAAAATAGTATAAAAATTAGTAATAACCACGAACAACTTAAAAAAAAATATGAGGCACTTTTAAAAAAGTTGTCACATCTTAATAGCATACATAATTTATTTAAATATTTAACAGATAAGACAGAAAAGACAGAGGATATTAAAATTTATTTAAAAGAGCAAGAAGGAGGTTCTAAAAATGGTGGTAATGGTGGAGAACAATATCTTAAAAGAAAAATAATAGCTTTAGATAAAAAAATAATAGAAGATTTAAATAAAAAAATAGAAAATGGCGATGATTCAGAATTTATAGAAATATTAGATAAAAAAATACGGCAAATCAAAAAAGACTTACAAACAAAGATCAATGAACAAATTGATAAAACAAAACCAATAACAAAAAACGCACATTTAATAAGTGGTTTAAGGAAATTAATTACATTTATTAAATTTACTGATTTTGAAAAATACTCAAATTTAAAAAGCGAGGCTGGGCGTGTTATAACTGCCGCTAATAATGATGTTAAAGACAGCTATAAGGAAATTATGGAAACTAGAAAAGAAACTAACCAACAAAAACAAAAAGAAAAATTTTTATCGGTATATCGAAAAATAATTAAAAAAGAAAAAAATTTGAACTTATTCTTAGATACCATACAAACACAGTTAGAAAGCTTACGGACAGAGCTTACATTAAAGGTTAAAAGCTTATTACCGAAACTTAGTTCATATGTTGGTCAAGAACTGGTTAAAACGATTGATAAATTATTACCCAAGATTACAGATGACATTATATCACAGGTTAATACATTAACAAAACAACAAATTACAAAACCTGAATCATCGCAACTTACACCATACAAAATGAAAGAGTTAATAAAGAATCTTACAACACTTGATGAACAATTAAAACGCTTGATTAAAATAAATGAATTACTAAATGAATTAGAACGGATAGCGAAGATACAGTATTATGAAGGAAATATGTTTGTAGCAAGTAATAAACGCAAAGAATTAAAAAAACTATTGGATCCTAACGATGATAATGGATATGACCTTAAAAATTTAGATCCAATAGATATGGAATCAATATATGAGGCACTTAAAAACAAAAAAGAATTTAAAGACTACTTTACGAGTAAATTATCATTTAGTTCGAAGAGTGGCGGTGAATCAAAGAAAACAATAAAAAATATAAAAGATAAAGTAAACAAAATAACAAGACGGTTACAAACCTCGTATAGTAATTTCAATAAGGGCCACAACACAAGACGCGTGTCGTTTGTTAAACCTAAAAAAAATACGCGAAAAAAAAGCTATTAATTTAAATTTATGATTAAATATAAATTAATATAAATTTATTTTTTTCGTTTTCTTGTTTTTTTATTTTGTTTTTTGTGTTTATTTACCGTTTTTTTATTTGAATTACAAAATTTTTCACGTGTATCTTTTAATTTATAAATGCCTTTTGTTATTATTTTTCCAGATTTAATACCTCGCACACTGTTACCGTTTTTGTCTAATGGCGGCGATACTATTGCAAGACCGCCAATACCTTTTAAAATTATAATGATACCACCCGCAACACCGCTTTTCGCAGCAACATAACCAACCTCGGAGGCCCATTTTCCCGAATATTCGTATAATCCAGAACGATGCATTGCTCTAATCACGTAATTAGCAGTATCATTTGAAATTATTTTCTTGCCGTTGAAAGGATGAATACCTCCTTTGGCAAAAACACAAGCCATAGTAGCTAAATCTTTTGCCGAAACATTCTTAGAGCATTGTTTTGTGTATACATCTACACTATCCGGGACGTCACCGTAGAAACGATCATACGAATGTAACAAATAAGCCAATGCCATATTTTTCGAATTTGTCTTACTTTCTGATCTATATACAGCATTGTTGAAGGTTAATTTTTTACCTGCAAATTCGTCTAAGTTACCTAATACATGTTTTTCGAATATTTTTTTATCTTTTGAATACAATAAACTTGTAGTCGCCATTGCTCCTTGATTAACAAAAGGATTAATAGTATGTGTTGGAGATAAATCAGCCGCAAGAACACTATTAAATGGAAGCCAACTGCCACTATGCCCAATTTTCTTACTTACATTTGCTCCACCTAAGTTATCAACAGCACGAGCCAGTGTAAATAATTTACTAATAGATTCAATTGGAACATTTGTGTTCGCTTTACCGGATTCATAAATTTCGCCGTCACAAGATACGAACGCAATGCCAAACAGCTTAGGGTCTGCTTTTGCTAATTCAGGTATATATGATGCTACATTTCCTCCGTTATTATTTTTAATTTTATTATAAGTTTTATTTATTAAATTTTCTATTTTGTTATCTTTCATATTAATAATTAGAGAGAATTAAAATTATTTATTGCTGTTTTCATTATGTTTTGAAAGCCATTCTAAAAAGCCAATGCTTTTTTCAATATCAAATGACGATTCCAAGTGCTCTATTGCGATTTGTAACACAATGTGCTCTTGTTCTGAAAGAGATTCTTTATATTCTTCTATAAAATTAATATTATTAGATTTGTTGCTCATATTAATAACTAGTAAATATCTTTATTAAATATTCAATTTATATTATAATGCTAACCGGTTATTAAATACATTAATTGTTTTTCACTGGTTTGTTTTATTGGGTTATCAAGCATTAATTGTGTTAAACTTGTGTTAATAGTAAAGTTATTAGTTGTTAAGTATGTAATTAAAATAGCTTGGTTTTCAAGTGTTAATAATTCTTGTAGATTGTAAGGATTAACTAATGCATAAATACACTTTTCAATTGGACAACAAGGCGTAGATTGTTTAAACTCAGAAAGTTTTGGCATATGTAACCGCTTAACTATTTGTTGTAAGCATTGTGCTTCTGGTTTGCGATCAATTGTTAAAATACGCTTGTAACATAAATTATAAGTATCGTAATAGATTTGTGAAAAAATTGTATATGTTTGTGTCATTATATATATAAAATTGATTTAATTTACTGATTACAATTACTTAATAAATGACTGATATTGAAGTAGATATTAAAATGTCAAGTGTATATCGATTTAATTTTGATCCATTAATAGTAGATTTAATTAAAAATTTTTCCAAAATTCATCAATACGATGATATTGAAAGTTATAAAGAAGCATGGAAACTATGGTTAGATGAATATAAAGATGAAATCAATAGAGAAACAGAACGTCTTTTAAATCTGGGATATAACGGCAATGTAATAGATAAACTGTATAAATCAGGCCGTTACTATTTCAGATATAAAAGCACAAATAAAAGCGAACCAAAAAAAAGAAGACAGTATATTAGCATTGATTACAATGTTATTGCTAATATGGATACGCACATAAATAATAACATTAAAAATGAAAACTTTACACCAGCATATGGTTACGATGAATTTTGTAAAGCATATATAGAAGAACTTAAAAATGAAATAATTAGATTAAAAACGGTAAGCATAACATTAGATAAAGACGATTTAATTAACAAAATCAAAAAAACTTATAAAAACAGGTATTTTATAATAAGTCATAAATAATTTGTTATGTGTGTATATAAAATAATATACACATAACTTATATGAGTAATTTATTAAGCCAGGGTGGTTATGGCTGTGTTTATTATCCTGGATTGAATTGTGAAAACGAAAAAAGTAAACCAGATAAAAAATATGTTACAAAACTACAAAAAAAAAATTTCAACTCAGAAAATGAACATAAAATTAGTATGACGGTAAAAAAAATTAAAAACTATGAATATTTTTTTTTACCTATTGAATCTCAATGTCCTATTGATTTAATATCATATAAAAAAAAAAATAAAGACAGACTAAAAGAATGCGAAATCATTAAAAATGAAAAAAGGGAATATGTATTAATGAAAATAGTATATAGTAAAAATAAACCAGTAACGGATGTATTATTTTCTGGACAAGTAAATAATAAACAACTTAATGTATGTATATATGAAATATATGTTAGTTGTTTACAAGGAATAAAATTATTACAAGAAAAAGATATTGTTCATTTTGATTTAAAAAGTGACAATATATTATTTGATCCAATATACAATGATACAAAAATAATAGATTTTGGCTTGTCAATACATGTTAACAATTTAAATGAAAATAATTACAAAGATTACTTTTACATATATGCTCCTGAATATTTTTTATGGCCATTAGAAGTACACGTTATAAATTATTTTATTAATATGTATGATGATAATATTATTGATGATGAGTATACTAACAATATTGCTAATAAAATAGCAAATAGTTACGTAGAAAATAATAAAGCTTTAAATATATTTTCTGACGAATTCTATAATAATTATAAAAATTTATGTATTTTTCAAATAAAACAATACATACAAAAATATAAAAATAAAAAAAATATCATTACTAATTTAATTAAATTTAATTATACATGGGATAATTATGCGTTAAGCATAATGATGTTACGTATTTTTGATTTAATTTTCAAATCAGACCTTAGTTATTATTCATTTTTTATTAATTTTTCGCAATTATTAATGTATAATATTCATCCTAATCCTTTAAAACGTTACAGCGTAACTGAAACGTTAAACAAATATATTAAAATATATCATAGTGGAGGTCAAACTCAAGAACGTATCAATATGTTATATGATATGAATATTGAGGACGGCGGGCTTAAGGTGTTTAAAAAAGAAAACGAATTACTAGATGAATCTATATCTAACACAAAATATGTTGCTTAATTTATTGATGGAGTTTAATACAGTCTTTTATTTCTTTCATACAATCAGTACATAACCCGCAATTATCTAATACGTGTTTTGCTGATAAATGTATATCCTGTTTGCTTTTGCTTGTTTTACATTTTTTACCTTTTTTACCTTTTTTGCCTTTTTTACGTGTACCTTTCGGTGTACCTTTCGGTGTACCTTTTATGTATTTGTCATGATTTCCTTTTTTAATTGTCACCCATTCGCTTTTTGCTTCATCCATGACGTCCTTAACACCAGCAGGTTCACCCTGTTTTTTACGTTCGTCGCTCAGTACCTTTATTAGTCCAATCCAACTTATTTCTTTTTTACTCATTATAAAATATTATAAGAAAATTATATTCTATACTTGTATTCTATACTTGTATTCTAAGTTATAAAATTGAATAGTTTATAACTTAAAATTACAACACTATTAATACAATTATTATTAATACTTTGTTAAAATGACGTATATGTTAACAAGGTATTTGTATGCACGCGATGAATGTGAAATAATGTTAGTATCATCGCTTTTATCTAAGAATTTGAATGAATGTTATTATTGGTTGTATGAATTGTATTACTCGGGTTATGATTTAAAAGTGTTATTCTGGAAAATATATTATGATTTCTACTTTTACAATAGTCCTAAACTTGAAATTTTTATTAGAAAAAAATTAAATAAAAATATTACTATAAATACTTATAATCATATATTACAAAATTTGATTAATAGAAAATTAAATTCAAATATTTTTATAATGCGCCAATATATTAATTATTTAATTAATAATAAACCAACTTCATCACATACTATTAAAGGGCGAAAACCGAATTATTGTAGAAATATTGATAAGAAATATCAAAATGTAATTATTTGTATTAAAAAAAATAATTATGAAGGTATTTGTTATCATATATATAAATTACTTATTATTGATAAATGTAGTAAATCTGAGTTATTTATAAATTTACTTATATATTTGAATACATACAATAAGAGTTCAACATATAATAAACAATATTATGACACCATATACAATAAGTATTGGACTATTAATGGCAACAAAGAGTTACCGGAATACTATATATTTATTATTTTAATAGTTAATATAATTACTATTAGTTTTAATACTGATTTGCCAATAGAATTATTTAATAATACACTACAATTTATAGAAACGCATGAAAGTAAAAATGTAAATAGAATTTACAACACATTAAAGGTAAAGAGAATATTCAGTATTAATCCTTATGTGGGGTCATTCAAATTGGCGCGTTTTGATATTGATGATTTACAAAAAAAAATGTTGGAAAATTGGGAATATTATACAAAAGCCACACCATGTTGGGAAGAAAGGCATAAAATATTTAAAACATCTTTTAATGATAATAACAAAATAATATTTGAAAATGATGATTTATTGGAAGAGTTTTACGAGCATTATGGTTATGAATTAGATGAGCAATCAAAAGAAATACAAAATCAAAGCATAGGTATAATAAATAACAATAGTTTGGGTATTTGGTATGATTTATATTTTGATACTAGTTGTATATGTTTACCTAATATTAAACTAACTTTTTAATCTCTCTAACAAGAGTATATAATCCAAATACACCAATGACAGAATTTATAATTAATATTAACTTTGGAATTATTATCCATTTATGAAGCATATCATATTGTTCGTAATCTATGGTATTTTTAATATCTTTTATTAAAAAGTAACAAATTAAAGTTGCTATTAACAATATTAGTAAACTTAGTATAATAAAACTTATAGAGTAAATACTATTTTTGCGTTGTCTATAATACCGACTATAACTTAACAATGCCAACGATATAAGTATATATTGACCTGATGTTCTTAGTGTTGATTGATAATAAGATTGTATTTTTTGAATATCCATATATAATATATTACATTATATAAATATTAATAGCATTATTAAATAATGACTATTATAAGATATGTAAAAACTAGTGAAAATTATAATGAATTTACAGATTTAAGAAAATATCCGAGTTTTCAAAAATTGCAAAATGATTCACGAGAGGAAATAATAGATAAAATAAACAGTATACTCGAAAAAGGGGCAAATGAAAAATGGCTTGTAGATTTTAATGAATTAGAAATAGGAACACAACACGATAAAGGAGCTAACTCTGATGTTTATAATTGTAAATGGAGAGGATTAGATATTGTAGTTAAAAAACCAAAAGAGAAAAAATTAGATTTACTATTGGATTTGTTAATGGAAATAAAGCTGTGGTCTAATTTAAGACATCCATATTTAGTTCAATTTTTGGGTGTTAGTTATATTGACAATGATTTTTATATCTTGTTAGAAAAAATTAATGGTAGCAATTTGCGTAAGTTTATTGATAACAAAACACACTCAATATCAAAACCAGCAAAAAATCAAATATGTATACAATTGATAAACGTAATTAAATTTCTACATTCGTGTAAACCGCCGATTATATATCGTGATTTAAAACCGGAAAATATAATGATAGACAAGTTTAATAATGTTAAGCTAATTGATTTTGGATTAAGTAGATATATGCCCGAACAAACAAAATTTAAATTAACAGGTGGGGCTGGAACTATTCGTTATATGGCACCGGAAGTATATAATTGTGAATACTACGACTTGAAAGCCGATGTTTATAGTCTTGGTTTTATTTTGTATTTTATTATTAGCGGAAAAAAACCTTTCTACGAATATGACGTAAATACAATAAAAACATATATGGAAAATGAAGATTTAGTTCACTCGCTAACTACTATTAAAGATAAGGATTGGAAATATATAATTAAAAACTGTATCAATAAAAAAATTAACGAGCGTTGGAATATTAATACTTTATTTGATAATGTTGATAATCTTACCTTATACGATACACAACAATGTGTAATTGGTTAATCAAAGCCATGGGAACGTCTGTTCATATTATTAATCATTTGGTTCGTTTGGCTTTGTAAAATTTCTTCATCGCTTCTTTCCTCATAAGGTCTATCGTCACTCTTTACTATAATTGTTGGTTGAATATCATTTTCTTTTGTAATACAGGACCCCATAGTGGTAATATGTATAGTTATAACATATTAAATAGTAATTCAATTTTTTATTTAATACAATATAAAATGGAATTTCCAAGTGATGTGTGGAGAGAAATTATGAGTTTTTTTCATAGTTCTTACAAAAAACCTATGCATTATGATGCTTATACAAGTATGGATTTATATAAAGAATATAGTAAATATGGTAACTCTAATACGAATAGTTCGTTGTATCGTTATATTTTAGATGATTACTCCTTTTGTTATAAAGTAGCCTTAATAGATTCGGGAAAATGGAATCCTTTTATGACACGTTATTGTTGGTTAGCTACAATGTTAGATTTAAATGAAAATAAATTAAGAAAAATATGGAATGAAAATTATAACTACAAAAAAAATATTATAGATGATTTTAAAATTATAATTAGAATTCTTGATATTCCTTCAATGATATTTGATTAATTAAATTAATTTAAAAATTGAAGTTAATATATATTACATGATGTTAACTAATATGGAAACGTGGAATCATCCAAAATATCCCAATAATACAGGTTGGTGGCGTAGCTCTTTTTATAAAGAAGTTAAAAAATATAAGTATTACTCGCCACGTGGAAACGTATTTAAATCTAAAAAGAAAGTAGCAAACTATATTCAAAGCGAAAATCTTAGAAAAAATTATATAACAGCCAATGTTAAGAACAAAAGACCAAAATTATCGATTACAAATGGTGGTGGAACTCATATTCGTTGGTAAAAATAATACTAGAAAAATATAATACTATATTTTATACTATGACTAAAAAAGAAAAAGAGACAGAAAAAGAAGAACAAAATAAAAATGAAACCACACAAATAAAAAAAACACATTTAGCTGGTGGAATTTTTATATTATTTCTTTTAATGATGTGGCCATTAACTGGAATAATAGCATTATATTATGCTGCTTCATGTTTTGGTTATTCTGGTAGTATTGCAGAAAAACGATTGGGTTTCGTAATAGCACTATTTCTTGGACCATTATACTTTATATATTATTATTTTACACCTACATATTGTAAAAGCGTTGATACTATTTTACAGGAGCGCAAACCATTACAATCTTCTGAACAATATTAAATGTAATAAATTCTGTGTTAAATATATAAATGGTTCATTTGTATACTACAAGAAATATCTGTCATACATTTTTTTATGCTTTATTAACATTTTTCATAGCACCTTATATTTTAGTAGAATTGACAGGTTTAATAAATATGAAAAATTTTTATGATCCTTGTATGGGGGGCTTTATAGTAGGTTTTGTAATATCTTTGTTATTGTGGACAAATTTCACAAAAAAAGGCGTGTATTAAAAGACAAATTATAAGCAAATTATAAGCAAATTATTATGTTTCAACATAAGAATCGGGCGATTGTTCGAGTAACACTATATTTTCTTGTAATTCGTTAATAGTATTACGCAATTCTTGAATATATTGTTCTTTTATATTTATTGAACATTCATAGGTAAGTTTGTATTTATTAAATTCATTCATAATAGTTTCATTATTTTTAATTTCAGTTTGTAATTGTTTTCCAATTAATTTAATTCTTGTTCCGTTTCTTAGTAGTTGATTTTCCAATTTACCGTTTTTAATACGCAGGTCTTTAATGATTTGTACGTTTTCGTCATTACCTATGTTTTCTTTCCAATTTTTATGAACCTTAGATTTAATATGCTGTAAAAACTGGGGTCTATGTTGAATAATTGTTCCCGATTTACATGGACACGAATAATATGTAATTTTAGATTTATTCCGATCATATTTAATGTAAGGACAAACATCTGTATATAAGCCTGTTTTTTCATCAAAGAGTGGTTTATATTGTTTTATTGTTGTTTCTACAAGCTGTAATGATGCCATTTTAATAGTTATTAATTATTATATTTTGATTCAATTTATTGAATTAAAATGGAATAAAATATTATTAATATAGGTAAATATAATGAATAATAGGTTGATTCATAATTTAAATAAATTACCAAAAGAAGTAATTGAAATAATATTTTTCATGGCAAATCCTCGTTTAAGACCAGAATTTCAGAAAGAACTAAAATTAGAATCAGCTCATATGATGTGCGAACAACATTATAAATGGTGGTATTGTAAAATAAAGCAGCGTTATCCGTTTTTAGAACGATTTACGTATCATTATATGACATCATTTATATACTATTTTTCACTTGATGAACTACAATTTATAAAACAACAATTATATAATTGTGAATGCTGTGAACGACATTCAAACCGCTCAATAGACACTGGAGAATGTAATATAATAAGAACTAACCCATCTCTAAGAGCTTTAAGACAAATGAAAAATTATTGTGGACCAGGGCTATGTAGATGTCCTTGTAGACATATTATAAGACAAATAGAACGAGTATATATTTTTTAAAATTGAAATAGGTTTAGAATCTAATATCGAGTAATAAAATGCTTTACTTAATTAAAAAAGATAATAATTACATTTTGCCGTATAATATATGGAAATTAATTAAAAAATATGCTGGTATATACAAAATAGAAAATATTCGTGTAATTCATAATATAAACACAAATACTTTATATTCGTTATATCGTGATTGGTTTGGACGATTTACATTGCCCGATAACTATGATGAAATGAATAATAATGAGAAAAAAAAATGGTTATTAAAGAATTTAGTTAACCGTAATTGTTATATTATGAATGAAAATAAATATATTGATATGATGTTTTGTTTATATGATTAAGTTTTAAACATTAAGCTATAAAAACACACTACAAATATAAGTGTAACAATACAACTATCAATAAATAGATTTATATCATTAATAATTCCATGCGTTAGATTAGTTATCAACAAATATGTATTTTTTATTTTATTACAGAATTCCATAATAAATACACCAAATGTTAGAACAATTATTGTAGAAATAGAGGGAATAAACACATATACAATAAATATTGTTAGAACACCTACAATGGTAGCAATAATAAATGAAATTAATATAGAAATAAAACTATATTTGTCCTGAATATTTGCGTAATTCATTACATTATTAGTAAAATTATGAATATAATTATTGAAATTAATCATCAAATAATTATAATAATCAAACGTGTCTTTCATAACTTGTTCCATAGTTGTCTATTATTGAATGTATATATTCAAATCAATTTTTAATATTATTACACATATTCTTGCCATCTTATTGTATCTATTATTGTATCTATTATTGTATTATTATATTGTAAATTTATATTATAATCTTCTAAGTGTTGTTCTACACTTTTAGCTTTTATATTATTGTATTGTTTGTAAACATGTTTTTTAATGAAATTCTTTCTTAATACATATTTATAATAATTATCAAAGGTAACATTATACCATCTATTATTAGGTTTATTCTTTCTGTAATAATTAAATTCAGTAACGTGATGTAATAGTTGACACATCACGTTTGTGTATAATAATGTAATATTTGGATCACCAAATGACATTATTTCTAAAACAATTTCATCAGGTAGCATTTTCCAACAAAGATTCATAATAATATAAAAAAATTTCTTTTATATTATTATTGTGGTGTATAATTAGATTTAAAGCGTTTTGTAGGTATTTCTCCTAGAACGAGACATTTTACGCCGTATAAGGGAACGAGGCATTTTACTGTAACTCTTTCTCCTAGAACGAGACATTTTACGTCGTCTAAGAGAAAGAGGCATTTTACGTCGCGGGTTTCTTCTAGAAAGACGTCCTTTTATACCACCTAGACCACTACTCATTGCCGTAAAAGCCCTTGAACCATCTTTGTTTTGAAAGTTATACAGTCTTTCGCGTCTTTCTGCTGTCTCTCTCCTTTTTTTCTCTTCAGTTGTTTCATTGGGGGGTGTTGGGTCCGAAACTTTTTTTTCAAGCGCAGTTACTCTTTCTTCGGTATCATTCACTTCCTCAATAATATTGTTAATCATATTCATCATTTCCTCATACTCACTTTCATCCTCAGCAGCCATATATATTATATATATATAATAATTGTGAATTTTAATTACATAATTATCGATTTTTTGAACGCATTTTATTATTAATACGAAATTCAGTAGCACGTTTTTTTAATAATCATACATTGTGTCACATTGAATAAGTTCATAATATGAAATTTTCTCTAATCTTTTTTCGTTTGTAATTATATTTTCTTCTATTCTTTCATATTCATCAATAATAAAATCATCATCAAAAGTTGTATTAATCTCATTATAAGAATTATTTTCTACAAAAGGTTTTATATGTTCTTCATTTAAGTATGATAAAATTTTTGTTTGTAATTCATTATTAATATGTTTGTTTAAATATTGAGCAAGAACGGAATCATCTTTATTGTATAATTCGCGAAATTTATAATATTACAAATCATTTAATATTACATTTTCGCATTGCATTATATAATAAATAAATTTTTGTTTATGTTAACAATATTTTAGAAATATATATATATGTATTTTATTCTTTTTTTTATTATTCTTTTAATTATAATTCTATGGAAAAGTAAAGAAACTTTTATAAGTAGTCCGTCTTATAGTTTTGTAAGTAAATATGATAACGAAACATATGATAGAGTCGGCGATTATTCACAAATTAATGATGGTGAATCTTCATATTTTCTACAAAATAAAGAGTTTACTTATCCTGGAACAGGTCCTATACGAGACAGAGTAGTAAATAATAATATTAGTGAATCTAGAGAAACTAATCTATTGTCTTTTGAATATGTTAAAAACTTATTTTATTCAATGAAAAATGAAGATAAAGAAGTTGATAATACATACGAATCTGTTAATTGTATAGGTATGTGGGATACATATTGGAGTGAGTGTTCTGCCGATTGTAGTGTAGGCATAAGAACTAAGCAATATAGAATTATACAACCAGGAAAAAGTGGTGGCATACAATGTCCGTATAATGATGGCGATACAATTGATGAGGAATGCAACAAATTACCGTGTCCGATTGATTGTTCGGGAGAATGGGATCAATGGACTGATTGTAATAAAGATTGTGGCGGTGGAACACAAACACGTACTTATAATGTTGAAATAGAGAAAAGGTCTGGATATAAAAATGACTTGCCTGTTGACGGAAATGAATGCCCTTTCGCCGATCAAGAAGTAGAAACACAACAATGTAATACAGGTCCGTGTCCTATTGATTGTGAAATGAGTAGCTGGACACAAGACACATGTAGTGCGACATGTGGTGATGGAACGCGAATAAACACAAGAACTATAACTACACCACCTCAGTATGGTGGTATGCCTTGTGGTGATTTACAGGAAACACAAGATTGTAATACAGGTCCGTGTCCTATTGATTGTGAAGTGAGTGGTTGGGGTGCGTGGGGTCCGTGTAATGGATCTTGTGATGATACTGGAACACAAACAAGAACGAGAACTGTAACCACGTCAGCTCAGCATGGTGGTACATGTGGTGATTTAGAGGAAACACAAGATTGTAATACAGGTCCGTGTCCTATTGATTGTGTAATGAGTGATTGGGGTGCGTGGGGTCCGTGTAGTCAACTATGTGGTGGTGGAACGCGGATAAAGACAAAAAATATAATTACACAAGCTCAGTATGGTGGTACGTCTTGTGGTAATACAGAGCAACAAGAAAATTGTAATACAGACGCGTGTCCGAATGATAATGATATTGTTACATGTCAAGGTAATAAAGTTAGTGGTGGTGGTGGTCGAAGTAGTGACGCAGCATATATATATAATAATAATACACTTTCTTATTATTCACCAGAAATCGCTATACATAACGACATAGACTTAAACTCAGCAACATCTACAAATTGTAGTACGTATTCTCTACTATCAAATGATGTGATGTATCCTACAATTAATTATGGAGATCGTGTTGTAATAGCTTATTCTGATGATACTGATAATACAGCAGATTGTGGGTGGTATGGTTGTAATGTAGCAACAATAGATAATCCTTCTAGTCGAAATGGGTTGAGAGTTTTAAAATTTGGTAAAGGTAATGATGGCAACGCAAGTAAAGGGTTTTACTTACGTTCTTTCAATGATTCAAACAAAACTGGTCCAATTAAATATGGAGAGCAAATAGCAATAGCTTATACAAGTAATAGTGGAGATACAACAGATTGTGGTTTATATGGTTGTCGTGTTGCAAAAATGGAGACTAGTCGGGGTGAACATTATATGAGATTTGTTCGTGGATTCGATGCTAAACCTTTTTACATACGTCATCCTACAGACTGGAGTAAAATTGGCACTGATATTAGATATGGAGATGAGGTTAAGATAGATTATACATCACACTGGTTCTGGAGTCCCTGTGGTTTATATGGGTGTAGAGTGGCAAGAAAGGCATCCGTGACTCTTTCTGATGATGGTAAGCGAGTGACAAGAGAGTTAATGAAAT
>TARA_B110000483_G_scaffold235999_2_pt1 | contig 14306 bp, 13 predicted proteins | sample TARA_B110000483 | Tara Oceans TARA_B110000483 (sample SAMEA4398176) | marine metagenome | biome: Polar Biome; feature: [SRF] surface water layer (ENVO:00010504); material: water (ENVO:00002006), including particulate matter (ENVO:01000060) such as... | depth 5 m
AACGATGGTTCTCTAAAAGTTTCTTTAAAAGTCACAAGATAGATAGATGGAGAAATATGTTTCTAGATACGCCTCCGAATGGCTATATAGGATGTTGTACTGCAATATCTACTACTGACTTTTATGAACAAACCTCAACTTTAATGATGCCAACTCTGGTAATTGCTGGTAGCGAGGATGGGTCAACTCCGCCAGACTTAGTTAAAGAAACACAAAATCTAATCAAAGAGAGTGAGTTTTATTTAATAAAAGGGGCAGGCCACCTGCCATGTGCGGAAAAACCTAAAGAGTATGCACAAAAATTAAACGACTTTATAAATAATAACATCTAAATAAATAACTAATAAAAAATTCTCTAAACAACTTTAAAAGGTATATTTCCTAGAAAGAGTTACCATACTTTTGTAATGCTGACCTAAAGAGGCCCTCATCTACATTTCCACCTGATGCTATAACAATTACATCGCCATCATCTATATCTTTTTTTCTAAAGATCGCTGACGCTAACGCAACAGCACCTCCAGGCTCTAGAACTATCTTTAGACGGGAATATGCAATAGCCATAGTTTTTAAACAATCTTCATCCGACACGACTAACCCAGGGCTACAATATTTTTTCATTATTGGGAATGTTAAGTCGCCTGGTTGAGGAGTGACAATTGCATCGCATATAGAGCCTGATCCATCCTTGTTTTTTATAATTTTTCCAGCAGCTAAAGACTTTGTTACATCATCAAAGCCAACTGGTTCCACAGGCCTTACCAAAATATTTGGTGCATAATGCGCAATTGCAATAGCTACACCAGAAGTTAGTCCACCACCACCACAGCAAACTAACAAATTCTTAGCATCTACATCTAATTCTTTCGCCTGTTCAATAATTTCAAGACCAACTGTTCCCTGTCCAGCAATAACCTGGGGTTCATCGTAAGGCTTAATCAGTGTTAATCCACGATCTTTTGAAATTTTCTCTCCTATTTCTTCTCTACTCTCTTTAATTCTATCGTAAAGGACGATTTCAGCGCCCAAAGCTCTAGTGTTATCAATCTTCATTTTTGGTGCATCAGTAGGCATGATAATTAAAGCCGAAACTCCGTGATTTTTTGCTGCCAGTGCAACACCTTGGGCATGATTCCCACTAGAAAAAGCTAAAACACCATTTTTTCTTGTTGCTTCCTCCATAGCTGATACAGCTGACCAAGCTCCTCTAAACTTAAAGGATCCTGTATGTTGGAGCGTTTCTGCTTTTACAAACACTCTTCGACCAGCAAGCTCATCTATAAATGGTGAGGAAAGTAATGGTGTAACTCGTGCATGGCCTTTTAAACGTTTTTTTGCAGCCTCAATCATATCAATATTCATAGTATTTCTCCAACCTTATTGTACGACCAACGTAGCTATATCTGAAAGATCCTTCATTATGATTAAGTCGCCCGACGGCAATCGATCTATTGGATCATTAGATCGATTGACCCAACCCGTTTGGAAGCCAAAACTTGCTGCGGCGCACGCGTCCCAGCAATTGGACGATACGAATAGTACTTCTCCTATTTCACAGCCAAATCGTTTCTCAACTAATTCATAGACGCTGATATCAGGTTTAAATATACTAACATCTTCCACACTAATAATCTCGTTCAATAAATCAGATATTCCTGCAGATTGAACAGCTCCATCCAACATATCAGGAGATCCGTTTGACAGAATTCCTGTCAGAATATGATTACTTCTTAAGTCTGATAACATTTGGGAAACCTCAGGGTAGGACGTAAGGTTAAAGTAAAGTTTTAAAAGTTCTTCTCGAAGATCAGCATCATCGTTTAGATTATTAGCTTCTAATGCCCAATCCAAACCATCTTGGGTGATAGACCAGAAGTCTTTATGCTTATTCATAATCGTCCTTAACCAAGAATACTGTAACTGTTTATGCCTCCAGTCATTAGCCAATTTAACCCAGCAGTTTTTTAAGTTTTCTCTACCAGGTTGAAGTGCTAGCTCTCTCGCTGCCGACGCAACATCAAAAAGGGTTCCGTAAGCATCAAATACGCAAACTTTTATTGACATTAATTTACACCTTTCTTGTCAAATAATAACTTTTAAAGTTAAAAATTTAGTTAAATATTTTCACTTATTGGCATACCTAAAACATGATACCCACCGTCAACACGAATAATTTCTCCTGTTGTGTATAATCCCATTTCAGAAGCAAGATACACAGCTGTACCACCCACTGCATTTAGGGTCGCATTAGAGCGTAACGGTGCATTAGACTCGGTATGCCGAAATGTTTTTCTAGCACCGCCAATCGCGGCTCCTGCTAAGGTCTTCATCGGACCAGGGCTAATTGCATTTACTCTAATATTATTGGGGCCTAAATCATTGGCTAAGTATCTAACTGAGCTTTCAAGTGCCGCCTTAGCTGCCCCCATCACATTATAAAAAGGCGTTACTCGGTTTGAGCCCTGATAAGTCAATGTGAGCAATGTTCCTCCATTTGGCATCAATGGGACTGCTCGTCTAGCAATATCAATAAAAGAGAAACAAGATATCGAAAGGGAATTTATAAAGTTCTCTTTTGACGTATCAATAAATCTACCAGTCAACTCATTCTTGTCTGAGTAAGCAATAGCATGGACAATAAAGTCTAAACCACCCCATCTATCTCCAATTAGATCAAAGCATTTCTCCATTGAATCTGCATCAGAAACATCGACATCTACTAGTAGGTCAGAGCCTATGCTTTCTGCCAATGGCTTTACTCGCTTACCAAACGCCTCACCTTGATATGAAAATGCTAGCTCAGCTCCCTCAGAAGCCATAGCTGAAGCTATTCCCCAGGCAATTGACCTTTCATTTGCAACTCCCATTATCAAGCCACGCTTACCGTTCATTAAATCAGCCATGTTAACCTACTCATAAAATTTACTTAACAACATAGAGCCATTAGTTCCTCCAAAACCGAAAGAATTGGTCATAACAGTATCCAATTTAACATTCTCTACTAAATTAGTTGCAATTTCCGTTGCCATTAATGCGGGATCTAGGTTTTTTACGTTTATCGAAGGCGCTATAAAATCATTTTCTAACATCAACAAACAGTAAATAGCCTCAAGTGCTCCAGCAGCACCTTGAGCATGTCCCGTCATAGACTTTGTAGAAGATATTAATGGTACTGAGCCCTGGTTAAACACTCTTCTAACTGCTTCGACCTCACCAACATCTCCTACTGGAGTAGAAGTTCCATGTGCATTTATGTAGCTAATTAATCTTTCTGCCGGAAGTGTTTCTAGAGCCAGACGCATTGCTCTCTCTCCTCCTTCTCCAGATGGCGCCACCATATCATGGCCATCAGAGGTAGCAGCAAAACCAGTAATTTCTGCATATATCTTTGCACCTCGCGCCTTAGCATGCTCCAATTCTTCAAGAACTACTATACCTCCACCACCTGCTATTACAAACCCATCACGATCAGCATCAAAAGCTCTTGAAGCTTTATCTGGTGTATCATTATATTTTGAAGACATCGCCCCCATAGCATCAAAAAGACACGAAAGGGTCCAATCTAGCTCTTCTGCCCCACCAGCAAACATAACATCTTGTTTGCCCATTTGAATTTGTTCGGATGCTGCCCCTATGCAATGCAATGAAGTGGAGCACGCTGAAGTAATTGAGTAGTTTATTCCTTTTATTTGAAAGGCAGTTGCAAGATTGGCAGAAACTGTTGATGACATACACTTTGGTACCGCAAAAGGTCCTATTCGTTTAGTAGATCCCTTTTCTAATACTGTTTGGTGGGCTGCAAGTATTGAAGAAGTCGATGGCCCGCCAGAGCCGGCAATTAAACCTGTACGATAATTCACCACATCTTTTGACTCCAACCCGGCGTCCTGGATGGCCTGGCCCATCGCAATATGAGCATATGCTGCTCCAGGGCCCATAAACCTTAGGATTCTTTTATCTATTTTTTCTGATACATCAATCTTCAGATTTCCAGATACTTGACTGCGAAACCCTCTCTCAGACATCTCTTCTGAAAACCCTATACCAGATATCCCATTCTTAAGTGAATGAAGGACTTCCGAAGAAGAGTTACCAATTGGAGAAACAACCCCTAGACCAGTAATAACAACACGACGCATAGATATCTCCTAATTTAGTCAGAAAATAAACCGACCTTCATATTTTCGGCAGTATAAATTTCCTGTCCGTCTGCGAGCATTCGGCCATTAGCGATGGCCATCTTTAATCTTCGATCTATCACCCTTGTAAAGTCAACATGATAGGTAACAATTTTTGTTTTGGGGGTAACCATTCCAGTAAACTTCACTTCACCCACACCTAAAGCTCTGCCTCGACCTACCATTCCTCTCCATCCTAGGTTAAAACCAGTCAACTGCCAGAGGGCATCTAACCCTAAACAACCTGGCATAACTGGGTCACCCGGAAAGTGGCACTTAAAAAACCAAAGAGACGGATCAATATCATATTCGGCAACCACATGCCCTTTATTATCAACTCCACGATCTGAGCTTATATCGACTACCCTATCCATCATTAACATTGGCGGCATTGGGAGCTGAGGGTTTCCTGGGCCGAATAACTCACCCGAAGCACACTTTAAAAGGCCTTCTTTATCAAAGCTCATAGGAAAATCTGACATTCTACTCCACCCTCTATATCTTTTTATTTTGATTTTATTATAGCCTGTAACACTTGCATCTAGCCTCGTGCAAGGGCTAGCAACACATTCCAAATAATCATTATTGTATATTTATATTAAGAAATATATATAACTATAGTAAGTATTATAGGATTTTTGGAATCTAGCTCGATGGACATGGCAACAGTAAAACAAGGAACTACTTGGCTCACAGATGCAGGCCTTAGACCCACACGTCAACGCTTAGCTCTTGCTAACTTACTAGTTGGTGATGGGCAGCACAGGCATGTTACTGCTGAGATACTGTATTCTGCAGTAAAAGAATCTGATGAGAGTGTGTCTTTAGCTACTATCTATAATACATTAAAAGTTTTTTCAGATGCAGGGTTAATTAGAGAAATACTAGTAGATGGTACTAAGTCGTATTTTGATACCAGAATCGATGATCACCCTCACTTTTATTGGGAAGATGAGAGCAAACTCACAGATGCCCCCAAAGACCAATTAGAAATTTCAAGCCTACCAAAGGCACCATTGGGAACTAAAGTTTCAAAGGTTGATGTTGTTATTAGATTAAGCAAAACTGAATTTTAAAAACTCTTTATATGCCATACGTAAATTAATAAAAAATAACTTCGTGAAGGCATAAGAACATGCAAATTTATAATCCATTTAAGAAATTTAACAGACCAAAGACCGTTTCTGGGGTTTTCAATGAAACTGAGGTAGAATTAGCAAACAGAAACTCTGGTATGCCTCTGGAAAGCTTAGAGTACGACATTACACCGATCGGCCAACATTACCTACTCACACATTTCGACATCCCACACATCAATAAAAATGAGCACATCCTTTCTTTTTCTGGTGACTTCTCGAATCCATATTCACTTAACTGTGATGAAATCAAATTACTCCCTGCAGAGACGATACCAGTAACTTTAGAGTGCGCCGGAAATGGTCGCACCGGTCTTGATCCAAGAAGTTTTTCAGCGCCTTGGAAGTACGGAGCAGTTGGGACTTCAGAATGGACAGGAACACTATTAAGACCTCTATTAAAAAAGGCTGGTCTAAAATCTGATGTTGTCGAGATATCATTTACAGGAGCTGATCGGGGTTATGACTCCGGCCACGAACATAATTTTGCTCGAAGCCTAACCTTGGCACAAGTCGAAGAGCTAGACGTGTTGCTTGTTTATCAAATGAACGGCATACCGTTACTCCCTCAGCACGGAGCTCCTTTGAGGATCATTGTTCCTGGCTGGTATGGAATGGCTAGTGTAAAATGGTTAACAGAAATCAAGGCACTTAAAAAACCGTTTGATGGGTATCAGCAAGTTGGAACATACCGGTTTCGTCAGAGTAAAGAAGAAGCCGGCGAACCCATAACAGAAATGCGGGTAAAATCCCTTATTAAGCCACCAGGTATACCAGACTGGACCTCTCGTAAAAGATTAGTTTCACCTGGTTTAATAACGTTGACAGGGCGAGCATGGTCAGGTGGAGGTAAAAAAATTACCAAGGTTGAAGTTTTAAGCAATAATAAATGGGTTGAAGCTAAGTTAATAAATCAGAATTCAAAATATTCATGGACGAAATGGATGCTAGATTGGTCCGCAAAGCCAGGTCACCATATTCTAAGCTGTAGAGCTACAGACGAAACAGGAGACACACAGCCGGTAGATCCTATATTTGATGTCGGTGGTTTCGCAAATAATTCTATCCAGAAAGTAGAAGTATTTGTTAATGATTATTAGTATTTAAAATTACCTTCACACAGATTTAATTAATCCACCATCACAGCGAATTTGACTTCCTGTTATGTAACTTGCAGATTTACTAGCCAAAAAAGTTGCAACAGCAGAGAATTCAGCCACAGTTCCATAGCGAGCCAATGGGATTGTAGCCATGGAAGTCTTTCGGACTGCTTCAACTGTTGAATTATTCCGTTTAGCTGCTGCTGCATCAATTTCACCAACACGTTCAGTATCAATTCTACCTGGCAATAACATATTAACAGTTATACCTTCCGCAGCTAAATCGTTAGATAGAGACTTAGACCAGCCAACTAATGAAGCTCTTACTAGGTTCGACAATGCTAAGTTAGCAATTGGTTGAATTAAACCAGAGGACCCTATTGTTATTATTCGACCCCATTTTTGTTCACGCATATGAGGTAATAACTTATCTGTAATTTGCACTACCCTGGTAACCATTGCCTCTAACTGACCCGGTAATGCGGCAATATCTACATCTACCATTTTTCCAGGAGGTGGCCCACCTGTGTTGTTAACTAATATATCCGCACCACCCAAAAACTTTAAAACTGCGTCATTAATAAGAGTGACTGATTCTGGTTCATTCAAATCTACTCTTACGTAATATGCTTTACCCCCATCACGGTTATTAATTCTCTCTATATTTTCTTTTAATCTATCCTCTGATCTACCAGTTAAAAGTACGTTAACACCTTCATCTGCCAATGCTTCCGCGATCCCCAGTCCAAGGCCCCTACTAGAAGACATTACTAACGCATTTTTTCCGTCTAATCCCATATCCATTGAAAGGTCCCTTTTTATTGAAAATTTTTATACCAGCTAACAGCCTGATAGCGTTGTTAGCTTCAACGCACAACAATACAATTTACTGTAAATAAAAGTTCAATCTTATTTTTTAAAAGTTAGAACTTACTAAAGTTGATTAAACTTCACATCCCGACCGGGCGCGGCCGCCAGCAATTCTTGAGTGTATGGATGTTGAGGGTTATTATAAACATCAGTTGTTTTTCCCTGTTCAACCACCTTACCATGTTGCATTACCACCACCCTGTCGCATACTTGTGCTGCAACACGTAAATCGTGAGTAATAAATAGCATTGCCATACCAAAACGCTGCCTAATATCAAGAAATAAATCTAAAACCTGTCTTTGAACAGATACATCCAGGGCGGATACTGCCTCATCGGCCACTATAAGTTTTGGCTCCATTACAACTGCCCGAGCTATACAAATACGCTGCCGTTGACCTCCAGAAAATTGGTGCGGAAACCTCCCCATTGCATCTGGAGAGATACCAACAATTTCTAAAACCTCACGTGCCTTAGCAACTGCCTCAGTCCTCCCCATACCAAAGTTCATTGGGCCCTCGATTAGGGACTGCTCAATCGTCCTTCTTGGATTTAAAGAGCGGTAGGGATCTTGGAAAACAATCTGAAATTCGCTTCTATGGGGTCTTAAAAGACCTCTAGAAAGAGTGGAAATATTCTTTCCATTAATCGTAATACTTCCTTCTGTGGGGTCTATTAGTCTTACTAGACATCTAGCTAATGTTGATTTTCCTGAACCAGATTCTCCAACAATTCCAACCAACTCTCCGCCATGGAGATCTAAGGAAACATCCTGAACAGCTTTTACCGTCCTGCCTTTACCAAAAATACCTAAACTTCCATAGGTTTTATGCACAGATGACATCTCAACAACTTTTGTATCTTGAACATTTTCCATAGATCTATCAGGCGGATCTAAAGACGGCACAGAGTTAATTAACATCTGAGTATAGGGGTGCTCGGGGGAGTGAAGGATTTTGTCTCGAGTTCCTTCCTCAACAACAAGACCATTTTGCATAACAACTACCCGATCAGCAATATCAGCTACCACACCAAAATCATGTGTAATAAATAGAACTCCCATTCCTTTAATTCTCTGAATTTCTTTTACTAGTGTTAAAACTTCGGCTTGTGTCGTCACATCCAAAGCAGTAGTTGGCTCGTCAGCTATTAAAAGATTTGGCTCAAGAACAAGTGCCATTGCAATCATAATTCGTTGACGTTGCCCTCCTGAAAGCTGATGAGGATAGGTATTAAATATTTTCGTTGGATCTGGTAATTTTACAGCATCCATCGCTTCCAGTATGATTTTTTTTCGTTCTTGTTCGTTATGCTTTGTATGAATAGTGAGAAGTTCTTCTATTTGCCTTCCAACCTTCATAACTGGGTTCAAGGCTGTCATAGGTTCCTGAAAAATCATCCCTATCCTGCTACCTCGAAACTTCCTCATTTCCGAGTTATCTTTAGTTAAAAGATCTTCACCTTCTAGTAAAATTTTTCCAGCTACAGGGGTCAATTCTTTACGGGGGATAAGTCCCATAATTGTAAATGCTGTCACAGATTTACCCGAACCAGACTCGCCAACAACACAAACGATTTCACCTTTATCAACGTGAAGACTAACATCCTCTATGGCGAACTCTCTGTCAGCTCCCTTTGGAAGTTTTACTGTTAGGTTTTCAATCTTTAAGACCATCTTATATAGCTTTCTTTACGGTGTTATTAGTCGTTTACATTTTCTTCGCAATTCGCGGATCTAACGTATCTCTCAGACCATCTCCTACAATATTAACTGACATAACTGTCACACCTAATGCGACGCCAGGAAAAAATATTATCCATGGACAGAGTTGGAAATAAGTTCTTCCCTCAGACATAATGTTACCCCAGCTAGGAATTTCTGGTGGAATGCCAGCTCCAAGAAAACCCAATATACTTTCAGTCAACATTGCGGACGCACACACATATGTGGCCTGAACAATTAAGGGAGCAATTGTATTCGGTAGGATGTGTCTAATCATAATACTAGGAAGTTTTGTTCCTGCAGCTATAGCTGCCTCTACATATGCTTCCTCTCTAACAGTAAGCACAACAGAGCGAACTAAACGAACTACCCTAGGTATTTCTGGGATAGTAATAGCTACAATCACTGTGAACAATGAAGCGCCAGTTAGAGAAATTAGTGCTATAGCAAGAAGAATACCAGGTATCGCCATGAGACCGTCCATAACCCTCATTATGATTGCGTCAAGAACCCTTATATAACCGGCTAAAAGACCCAACAATAACCCAAAACCTACTGCAACTATGGCAACAGCCACTCCGACTGAAAGTGATATTCTTCCACCCCAAATAGCTCTTGCAAATAAATCCCTACCCAGAGGGTCTGTTCCAAACCACATATCAGCACTGGGTGGTTTTATTCTTACCATAGGGTTTATTGAGGTTGGACTTTCTGTAAATATTGGTCCAATTAATGCTATCAAGGTTAAAACAGCTAAAATAACTAAACCTGTCATTAGCCCCTTGTTTCCATATATTATTCTGAAGATACTCGGATCTTCTTTTAACGTAACTGTTGATGTGTCTGCCATTAGTATCTTATCCTTGGGTCTATAAGCGTATAGCTAAGATCAATTAGTAAATTGATGAAGATGTATATGAAACTAAAGAATAGAATTAAGCCTTGGATCACACCATAATCGCGAGACAGAACTGCATCCAGAACCAAACGTCCAAGCCCTGGTATGTTATAAACACTTTCTGTTACAACCACCCCACCAATCATTAGAGCAATACTTATACCAAGAACCGTTACTATCGGAACTGCTGCATTTGGTAATGCATGCCTAAGTAAAATTTTGAATTCACTTTGACCCTTTGCGCGTGCAGTCCTAACATAATCCTCATTAAGAACCTCCACAACTGATGCTCGCGTCATCCGCGATATAAGAGCAATATAAATGACACTTAGAGTAACAGCGGGCATTGTTATGTGTTTCAAAAATAGTAAAAATCCGTCGTCAAAGGGACTTCGATATCCCTGAACCGGCAACCATCGTAATTCCATAGCAAAGATATAAACTAGGATATATCCAAGCACAAAAACTGGTATTGAGAACCCTGCAACTGAGAAAATCATAACAAATTTATCAACCCAACTCCCGGCTTTGTAAGCCGCTAGCGTACCTAACGGAATTGCCACAAAAACGGTAAGAAGTATCGTTGTCACCGCCAATAATAGAGTTGGCTCAAGCCTTTGCGATATTAGCTTTGTTACTTGCATATTAGAGTGATATGACTTTCCAAGATCACCAGACGCAAGTTGAACAAACCACTTTCCCATTTGAACAGGTATAGGATCTGCAAGCCCAAGCTTAATTCGAATTTCCTGAATATCCTCTGCTGTCGCGTAATCTCCCGCGATAACTGACGCTGGGTCTCCTGGACCTAAACGAATTATACAAAAAACAAATAATGCTACTACAACCATCACTGGGATTGTGGCAAGTATTCGCTTTATAACGTAAAACATTAGTTATCTCCGGTAATTATGAATGTTATTAAATTTCTAAATAGTTGATCGCCCAAGTATTAGGCGATCAACATTTTTTATAGAAGTCTTATTTAGAGATGTTCCAGAAGAACTGTACTGGAGACTTAATAAGACCTTTCACGTTGTTACGGTATGCAACAGGTGAAAAGAACTGACCTAAGTGACCAGAGAACGCGTTTGTCCAAGCTTGATTTTGAACGATAGACGATAGCTCTTGCTGCTCTGCCAAAGAACCTGCAACAAAGAATTTAGTCCGCGCAGCTTCAGATACTGGATCTGTTGGCCAACCGAACCAACCAGCGTCAGGATTTCCTGAAAACGCAATAGATGTTGGGTTCATAATGTCGGCACCAATCCACCAAGTGTGGAAAATATTCCATCCACCTTCAGATACTGGATCTCTTTTAGCTCTACGAGAAGTAAGTGTTGACCAATCCATAGCCTGTACTTCAACTGTGAATCCAGCTTCTCTAAGCTTTTGCGCTGTAACCAATGAGAAGTTCGAAAGAACTGGAATATCAGTTGGCTGCATGATTATTACTGGCGTACCATCATAACCTGCTGCTGTAAGCGCTGCTTTTGCTTTATCAGTGTCCGCAACCTGAATGATGTCATTTGCTATGTCAGATGCCATGGGCGTACCACATGGGAAGACTGAATAACAAGTTGACCAGTAGGCTTGATCACCAACTGCAGCTGCCAAGTAATCTTCTTGTTTAACAGCCATCAAAGCAGCACGTCTGATTTCAACATTATCAAATGGAGGTAGAACATGGTTAAATCTTAAGAAACCAATGTTTCCAAGTGGATCATTAACCTCGACTGTTATATCAGGGTTAGCTGACATAAGTGGCGCAAGGTCATTTGCTGGAGACTCAAAAAAGTCAACTTCACCAGTTTGTAACGCATTCATAGCTGTCATTTGGTCTGGGAAGTATGTCCAGATAACTTTATCAACAAGTGCTAACTTACCACCAGCGGCAGCTGAAGCTGGCTCACTACGTGGATTATAACCGTCAAATTTTGTGTACTCAACTGTGCTACCAGGCACCCAATCATCTTTACTAAACATGAAAGGTCCAGATCCTGTGAAGTCTGTGATTTGCTCGAAAGCATCTGTCGCAGCAACTGAAGCTGGCATCATGAATGGAACATTAGACGAAATTTTACCAATTGATTCTAGTACTAGGCCGAATGGCTTAGCTAGCTCAAATGTAAATGTTTTATCATCTACAGCTGTCATGCTACCCATAGCTGTCATGAGAGCTTGTCCCATTCCATCTCGTTTACCCCAACGCGCTAATGAAGCTACACAGTCTGCTGCAGTAACTGCATCACCGTTGTGCCACATTAAACCATCACGCAAAGTGAACGACCAATTCATGCCATCGTCAGATTTAGTGTATGTATCAACCATTTGAGGTTGAACATTAAAGTCTGAGTCCATCGCAAATAGCGTGTCATAGATTAGATAACCGTGATTTCGACTAATATAAGCAGTAGTCCAAATTGGGTCTAGATTTTTTAGATCTGCATGCGGAATCACTCTTAGTACGGATTCATGTCCGCCTGCTTGAGCAAATGAGAATACACTCATCCCCCCCATAAGTAAGGCTGTAAGACCACCAACGATCTGTCCCCTTACATTAGTAAGTATATTAAACATATTGTATTTCCCTTCATTCTAAATAAACCAGGCACATTAAACTAAGTCATCAATATGCTTCTCTGGAAGTGAATAGACCCCAATAAACAGTTTTTTTGACGCGGAATGTCAAGGGTTTAGAGTAAATTAATTAGAAAAATCTAAAATATATTTGATATATACTCAAATTAATTGAGAGGTTGACTAAAACAATCCATAACAAGAGAAAATGTTTGACAAATCTACCTTATATGATGAGAAAAAGGAGCCCCAAATACCTTAGGATAAAAAATTATGTCACTAAATTACCGAATCGGATTTGCTGGATTTCAGCATGAAACCAATACCTTCGCACCATTTTCTACCGAATTTAAAGATTTTGAAAACCCTGGAAACATGGTGCCATTCACAGTAGGCGATTCTATAAAAACAATATGCGCCGGACAAAATATTCCTATTAGCGGTTTCATGGAAGCCGGATCGGAGTTTGACCTAATTCCTCTATCTTATGCTTCTGCAGAGCCTGGAGGTTTAGTATCTCAAGACGCATTTGACAGAATTAGTGACTCTATTTTAACTGGCATAGCAAATGCTGGGAAACTCGACGGCCTGTATTTCGACCTTCATGGTGCAATGGTCACAGAAAAATATGACGATGGGGAAGAGGAGTTAATGAAACGTGTCAGAGAGGTGGTTGGTCCTGAGCTACCTATAGTGACAAGTCTCGATCTTCACGGAAACATAAGCCCAGGCTTTATAAATCTTGTAAATGCAACAACAATCTACAGGACGTACCCCCACGTAGATATGGCTGAAACCGGGAAAAGGGCGGCTATCTTACTAAAGACAATTTTAACCACAACAAAACCAATATTTAAAGTTTTTAGACAGGCAAACTTTATACCTCCAGTTACATCTCAATCAACTATGAGAGAACCGGGTAGAACACTTTATGGTAAACTTGAGGCACTCAATGATAATCTAATTTCTGCAGACATGGCGTTTGGATTTGCTCCAGCTGACATACCTAACTGCGGCATTTCACTGTTTGTCTGTGGTACTGATAAAAATGAAGCTGAAAAAACAGCACAATTTATGTTGGATGAAATCCATTCATCGGAATCTTTATTTAATGACCATCTTATTGATGGAGATCAAGCAATATTAAAAGCCCATGAGCTATCAAAGTTTGCTAATAAGCCTATAATTATTGCTGACCCCCAAGACAACCCTGGTGCTGGAGCATCTGGCGATAGCACTGGTCTTATAAGTAAGCTTATCAGTCATAAGATACCTGCACTTGTTGGTATGTTTTGGGACCCAAATGCAGCTGAAGCTTGCCATAAAGCAGGAGTTGATCAAGAAATTACACTAGATATTGGTGGCCGCTTTCCTAAGGAAAATGGTCCATCTCTAAAAATTACTGGTATAATAAAAAATCTCTCTGATGGGAGATTCACATGTAAAGGCCCGTATAGTTTTGGGGTAAATGCCAACCTTGGGAAAATGGCAGCTATCCACGTTAATCTAGGTTTGGAATCCGAATTAATAATTGTGTTAGGTTCGAAACGAGCCCAAAATGCAGATCAAGCTATTTTTAAACATATTGGTTACGACCCAAAAGACTACGGTATAATTGTTGTGAAAAGTGCCATCCACTTTCTTGCAGACTATGAACCGATATCTCACGCTGTTTTGTTTGCAGAAGCTCCCGGGCAAAACCCTGTAAAAGTAGATAAAATTCCCTATACAAAACTACGTTCAGGGGTGAGGTTAGGGCCTAATGGAAAAGAATTTCAATCAGCATAAACTTAACTCATTCAAAGTATCAAAAACTCATAGA
>TARA_B110000483_G_scaffold77634_1_pt1 | contig 14188 bp, 9 predicted proteins | sample TARA_B110000483 | Tara Oceans TARA_B110000483 (sample SAMEA4398176) | marine metagenome | biome: Polar Biome; feature: [SRF] surface water layer (ENVO:00010504); material: water (ENVO:00002006), including particulate matter (ENVO:01000060) such as... | depth 5 m
ATTTCACCCATGGCTTCGTTCATTTTGTCTCCGAAGTGTTTCGCCGCGACTAAAACGACGTACCGTTTACCATCCACATTGCTCTTAATTGGAGCGTTCCCTCCACCAGTTTGGTTCAATTTGACGAGTGTCAACTCGTTACTATTATCTTTCCCCAGCGATGTAGTTGTGAGTTCAACTTTAGTAATGCCGCAGTTGTTTTGTAAAATCCTTCTAAAATATTCCGGTCCAATTCCCAGCGCGTTTCCTAACAGACTTTGATTCACCGCGTTGTGCGCAACGACGAGCAAACTATCGATCGACTTTGATTCATCTAACACTAACGGGAAAATGTATTCTTTCCAGCACTTATCGCCTCTCTCCCATAATTCGACAACTGGAAAGTGTCCGCTCACTTCAAACTTCTCCGGCGCCGTTTTCCACTGCGCGTACGCGTTCGTAAACTCCCTCTTCTCGATCGTTTCTTTATCGTTCTTATCTAACCCTTGAAACGCGTATAAATCAATCTCTCGCAAATCATCGATAGTATCCATCTTCTCTCTGTTTCTTTCTTCGCCCCATATGACTTCAGCCGTCCTGTATGCTCTCTGTAACGGACTTCTCAAACAGTGGTCAAATTTTTCGCTCCTTAACAACTCGTACGACCGTCTGGCTTGCGTTTCGCCCAACTCCGTCAACACGCTCTCGTCGGAGGACCCTTGGATGATCCCTCTTTCGTTCCACGTGGACTGGCCGTGACGAACGAACACCACAGATTTCGTTTTGACGATGGATTTAATGTTGTTGTTGTTGTCATCGTCATTAAGAGAAGCGCAGGAGAAGAGAGGAGAAGCGTTGATGCTTTTTTTCTTTCCATTTGATGTTGTTCCTTTAGTTAACAACCACCTTCTCCTCCTCGGTGACATCATCATCATCTTCGTCGTCGTCGACTTTTCTGATGATGCGACTGTGGAAGAAGAAGAAGAAGACAAAAAGAAGGAAATCATCGTCGTCGTCCTGCTCCTCCTCCTCCTCCTCTTTTTAATCTCTCTCTTTCTCTTCTGCCTTAAATGATGTGTGTGATGCTACATAGAACGCTAAAAATAATGGAGAGAGATTTGTCCTATTTTTGCTCTCATCTTTTCTTCAAATTTTTTACTCTCGTACACACACAAATAGTATACTACTCCTGGAGTCCTCCGTTTATTAGAGAAAAGAGAGAGAGAGAGGAAGAGAAGGATGGTGAAAACGACGAGCAACAAGAGAGCTCTGATAAGATTTCTCAAAGTCTTTTCCTTACCTCTTGTGCTGTTGTTTCTCGTCTTTGAAATGCTCGAGAGCGGGAAAGGTGGATTGCATTATTCTATTCATCATCATCATCATCATCGTCAGGGCAGCAGCAGCGGTGGCAGTGACAACGAAATGGCAAGTGGGAGAGGAAAAGTGGGAGTTTTGAGAAGACAAAAGAAGAATAACAACGTCGCGTTCGTTCGAATGAGAGAGCGAGAGGAAAAGTTACGGAAAGCTATGGGAATACCGGAACCGATTGGAGAACACAAACACGAGAGATACGACTACAGACCTGCTTCTTTCAGCTCTTCTATTCCGTCGTACACGAAAAAGGTTAAAGGGAACGCGAGACAGGACTTGTTGTTTAACTTGAAATGCGATAAGGAAGGGAGAGAGGAGAAAATGCACTCTTCAGAGTGCCGAGCGCTCGGCGTCGGGCGACACCGGTCGCGAGAACAAACGGAAGTAGAATACGTGCAAGAATCTTTGGAAGCTTCGGAAAAAGGATTTGGAGGGCCGAGTGGGTGTAAAGAAGCGTGGATTACGGCGTTAGGGAACGACGGATTTTTGCCCGCGGTGTTAGTTTTATTGCACACGATTAGAAAGTACGCGGTTGAAGATCGAGATTTCATCGCTTTGGTATCCACGGCGGTGAGCGAGGAAGTGAGAGAGAAGTTGACGAAAGAGTCGATCAGAGTTATAGTCGTAGACCCGTTTGAGAATAACGAAAAGGCGAAAGCGTTGGTATCAAAATCAGCGCGATACGCGAGCGGATATTGGGTGGTGAAGATGTTCGTTTGGAAATTTGAAGAGTACGAGAAGATGGTGTACGTGGATGCCGACGTGTACGTGAGACAAAACTCGGATTCGATGTTTTGCGCTGAGACAGATCCAGTGAAGCACTCGATAGCTGTAACGCCGCGATCTTCGTTCGATACTAAAGCGGGATTTAACGCGGGTATGTTTATTTATAATCCCTCAAACGACGTTTTCGATGAGATTATGGAGGCGTTTCTGGCCCTGACTGAAACAGAAATGTTGGCAACGTCCGAGCAAGATTTCCTTAACGTTCAGTTCAAGAATAGGTATAATCTGATCCCGATCGACTATATTATGAAACATCGGAGGATGGTGAAAGAGAAAAAGTTGTGGGACGAGAGCAGAGTTCACGGGTATCACATGAACGGATCCCCCAAACCGTGGGAACCGCAGTGGATGACGCAGTGCGCGTACCCAAAGGACCATCAAAAGTTCTTGAAGCTGTACGTAGATTTTTTCGTCGAGTGGTGGGAATACTATTACGACATGTTAGACGAGACTCCGCCGGACGATAAAAAGGAGTATAAGTTATTGCCGGAACACGATCCGGCGAATTCATTCGGGAAATTCGCGAGCGAGTATAAGTGCCCTTTGAATCCTAAAAAAAAGAGTTTGTAATTAGAGTTAAAACAGAATAGAATATCAAAAGCGAGCAAATTAATATAAGACGCATACATAAAGCATTCTTATTCTTAATGTTATCATTATTATTATCATAATTCTTCTAAGTCTTCAGCGTTGTGCCCGCGATGCTTTCCTAACCCGATTGTGTTTTTACTTCTTCTATTTTTACTCCTTTTCAGCGGGAACGGAGAGCGGTTCCCTTCCAACAAGTCACCTCCTACTTTCGTCGCGAACCTCATACAAAAGTTCACCATGGACTCGTAGCTCAACGCGTTCATGTCTGTAAAAACTACCGAATCTCTTACATTCGTTAGCCTATCGTATCCTACTAGAACGAAATCGTTCTTCTCCAACGATTCCATTATTTGATCTTCCTCTCCCTCGTATACTGCTGCGCGCAAGAAGGATTTATCCTTCACGGAAAGCTGAATGACAACCATCACACCGACGAGTGATTGTCCGACTTCGGTCAAGACCTCGTGTAAGACGACGCCGTTGTCGATGGCAGTTTCTGGTTTCGTCAGTACGAACACTTTGGGCATGTCGTTTTTAGCGTGTAAATTTGCTCTTTGCACTTCATCTTCGGTACCTCGAGACTTGGGAAAAGGAGGCCACCTGGCGTACGGCGGAATCATGGCGTAAAAGACAAAGTTTACCACCGCCTTCACGTCGTACGCCGGGTTCGTCGTCATGTTCATAACCATTGCATCCTTGCTTTCCCTGTAATGTGGCTTTAAGACGTACGTTTTAGGCATGGTATCTTTATCTCCTTTGAGCTTGTTTGCTCTTGCGAAAATAACGTCCTCGTGGCCGTACGCGTGAAACGTTTCCTCGACGTCGGAATAGACAATTTCGAACTTTTCGTGTTCGTTGTCCGGTCGAAACAAGGAGATGACGGCTAAGGAATCCTCGCTGTTATCATCTATGAAATCGAGCATCTCCTTCTCGGTTTCAAACTCTTCCACCGCCTCGGTCGTTTTCATCATCACTGCACTGCTAAGAAGAAGGAAGAAGAGGAGAAAGAAGCAGCGGCTCCTCGGCATTGACGATGATTTCGATGAAGAATTGGGAGTAGTATTGGTCATCATCACTCTTTCGTTCCTATATTTTAATACGACTTCTTCTTCCTTCCCCCTCTTAAGTTTTGAGGAGAAAAAGTGCGATGATCGGAAACAACAGCACTCAGTGTTATCGTTTTGTAATATTCTTCTTTAAATACTTCGTGTGAGTTGTTTACTCTTCTCCGAAATCCTCCGAAATGTTTGTTTGTTTTCAAGAGATTCTCAAAAGGAATCAATCACAAACAACTACGCCAAAAAAAAAAAGAGAAAGTTTTTTTGCGAAAATATTACATACGAGCGTTAAAAGAAAATAAATAGATATAGAAGAGTCTGTGACATTTATTATTGAGTTCTAGATTAGTTGTGATTTATAAATATGCGAAACTAATTTTTTATGATAAATTTTGTAGGGAAAAATATTAATTTAGAAATTAATTTCCTAGAATCATCCCGAATATAAAATAAACACAACATTATCCGGCTTTTCTACTTTCTTAAAAATTCATATATAAGGTATTATTAAATTAATCGTGATTCGTTTGGGAATTTCATAGCTGAAAGATCTCGAAATACTCTGCAAATTGTTTTAAATAAATTAAAAATTAAAAAAATATTTTATATCCCCAGAAGATGAGTTTAAAGAAAAAACGACGAGTAATACAAATTTAAATTCAATTTAGAGTTCCTATATCTATTGCGCTATCGGGAATCTTTACCTGGGGAAGAAAACGAAAGGGGATTTGGATTTTTAAAAAATAAAAATAAAAAGTAAAAAAACAAAGGCAAAAAGGAGAGAGAATGAAGCAACAACCAAGCGTCAGTCGCGACGTCTCTTTGTTTTGAAACCTTGTAGATGAAATGAACACGATATAAAACCATCATTCAAAGTAAAGTATCCTACAAAGTGCAACAATGTCGAACAATGCTAGGAGAGAAGGACTATCGACATTCAGTAAGCTTTCCCGGTATTTTAAGAAAGATGTGAAAGACATAATATGGCCGGACACGATGCCGAATCCACCGAATTACGTCGAGAAGAAATACACCATCAAACAACACTTTCTGATTTGGAAGAAAGCGTTGGAGCTTTACGGAAAGAGTTGGAAGAGAGAGATAGGAGAAGGAGAAGATGGTGCGATGAAATCTGCCGCACGAACGCACGGGGCAGGAAATGATCGCGACAAAAGAGAGAACGATAAGAAGCACGACGATTCTTCTTCTCCTTCTCTCGGTTCTGAATTGAACGAATTAGCTCACACGGCGAAGTCTGGATGGAGGCCTCTGGTAAAGTATTTATACGAGACGAGAGGCATAGCGTATAGAGACGGGGTGAGAGAATTCATTAAGGAGTATAGAATTGGTTATCGAGAAGCCATAGAATCTGAGAAAAAGAACAGCAGTAGTAGCAGCGGAAACAACGACTAAAGAAGAGGTAAAACTGCGTCTCGACAACTGAAACGGTGGGATGCCGAACATTTAGTTTTTAGAAAATGTGTACTTTTATTGTATTAATATGGTAGCAATCACTAGTAGTACAAGTCTATTATGGTCAATTACTCGAATATGTTACGCATAAAATCCTTGAACCTCTTCGCGTACGCTTTTGGTGCCGCAACACTAATGCTAGTCGCTTTATATACTGCACCTTTAAAGCCTCTCTCTAATTTTTTGGGCGCCGAATACACTTGCAAAATATCTATGATGCCCAGGTTCAAAATCGCATCTCGCACATTCGGTTCTTCGTGCAACACTTTCATATCTTTCTCCGAAAGTGATTTAAACGACCGACCGGGAACACACACCGCGGCGAGCTGTTTCGGCAAACTGTTTGAGGAAAACTGCGTCACGCGATCCCCTACGACTTGGGCTATTTGTTCGTCTGCTCCTTTCCACGGTCTTTTCTCTTCGTTTCTCCTGCCTCCATGGTTGATGTATTTGAAAACTAAAGGTTTCGTGGACGTCGCTGCGACCGTTTCGAAAGCGCCAAAATTTTTCGACAGCTGTTTGTATATTTTTAGCGCCCAAGCGTATTCACTTTTTTTTCTATTCGGATTGGATTCGTCCCCATTCTCGGCGTCCTCATCGTCGTCATCGATGTCATACATATCGCTACTCTCAAAACTCGTCCTTTCGTTATTTCTATTTTTCACAGGGGTGGAAACGTCGTCATCGTAATCACCATCGGTCTCTGTATACGAGTGGTTTCCTGGCATTTCAGTGTCTACTCCAGCACTCGATAACTGAGAATCTGAAAGCATAGATCCAGTTTTCGACTTTCGGTCTTTAGTATTCGTGTAATGCACACCGACTAACAAGGAATAATCCATAATGTTCAGTTCTTCTAATAGCTTCAGATCGAGTGAAACTTGGCGAATGAACAAGTCTCTCTTCGATTTCTCCAGCCTAAATTTGAATCCTAAATCCAAGTCTTTCAAGATAACTCCAGACTCCGTCGTCGATTCCAACGAATTTGCTTTCATTCTCTTTTCTATAGATGTGAACCTGCCTAAAGTGGAGCCTTTCAAATCATACGTGTCGTGAATTTCCAGAGAATCGCAAAACAAGTTCGCCATGACAATAAATCGAACCTTCTTCCCTTGACTCGGTTTCACCGAGAAGACGCCAAAGAACTTTGTCAACAAAGAGTCTTCGTTTTCTTGCATGTGTCTGTAATACTTCGGCAACATTTTCAACAAAGCCTTCATCTCGACTTTCCGCATAGTTTTAATGATGTAACGCTCGTCGGTTGAGGCAAAGAAAATTGAGCCAGACTTACCGGCAGAATTCATCTCTTTCAACGCTTGTTCGCCGCAGATGGAGAGCATAAACTCGGATTCATCGACGCCCCAGTCTCTTCGCAACCTTTTAAACACCTCTGGGGAATACAGTTTCCATTTAAAATCCGACGAGGAGTGCGGTGGTGTGATTTCAGAACCAATTCGAGGAAATCGAACTTTGAGATACGTATCAAAATCTGTCACCGTGAGAGGTTTGTAATCCTCGTTAGCAGTATCGTTTTCGTCCATGCTATTCCTGTTATCATCCGCAGTTAACACTGCTGCTGTTGTTTTATTCTTGTATGAAATTGACCAGACGACCCCTAATTGCAGCTGCGTCATTAATTCGTAACTGCGGTGACCTTTGAAAATAGTCTGTCCTCCGGCTTTCACTCTTCGCACCGATTGTGACCTCGAAGAGAACATTTTTTTGAAGAGATTTGCTTCACCAAACTCTTTGTACATCTTTGAAATCTTCATCGATGAACTCGATTGTAACTTTATCGACTGAGCGTTGTGTTGTTTCAACGAGCCTTGCATTCGTTTTCTGTGCTGCTTGAGCGCTTCCGGTAACTCCCCTTTCTTTTCCTCTCTGATTCGTTTACCGTTGTTATATTCGCACAAAATAAAAACTTCTTCGCCATCTGAGAAGGCACCAGGCCCGTGCATTTTATTGTTCTTCCATTTTCCGACGTAACAATTTCCGTTTTTCCAGGTATACACTCCGTTCTCATTGAACGCTCCTCGAGAAAATTCACCGTCGTATCTGTCTCCCATTTCGTTGAAAACAATCGTTCCCCAACCGTGAAAAAATCCATCAACAAATTCGCCTTGGTACATGTCACCGTTCGCAAACCGAAATTGACCCGGCCCGTTTGGTTTTCCTTCGCGGTAGAGGCCTTCGTGCTGCGCGCACGCTTCACGCGAAGAAGAAGCAGAAGCATCTTTCGTTGTCTTTTGAGGCGCCGACGTAAACTTACCGAATCCCGAAAACTCTCCTCGCTCGTTAAAGTTGCCAATGTAGCTGCTCCCATCGGCTCTGACTAACTTCCCGTACCCTTTCCGATAGTATTCATAAATCGTCCCGTCCTTTTTATACGTGATTATTCCAGAGTCCGGTCTCTTTTTGCCTTGGAGTATTTGCGTACAGTTCCCCGTAAACGCGTCTCCGTTCTTCCAAGTGTACGTGCTCGTCTCATCTGCAACCGGCACATTGCTCGTCTCGTTCCACTTTCCCTCGTACACGTCCCCGTTTTGTAAAACAATTTTTCTTCTGCTTCTTTTCGTCGCTTTCGTTTTCGTCTCTCTTCTTTTGTTTCCTTCTTCTTTGTCTTCTTCTTCCTCTTCTTCTTCTTCTTCTTCTTCTTCGGAGGAAACAAAATGCCGTTGGAAAGAGAACGCATTCTCCTCCTCTACTTTTTGTTTTCGTCCCAACGATTTCAGAACGTCTTCCGTGTTCCGATGGAACTTCTTGTTCGACGTCGGTGGCTTTGCCACGATTGTTTTCAGTCTGTTCAGCATTTCAACATTTCATGTTCTTCTTCTTCTCGTGTTCTTTTTCTCTTCTTCTGTGCGGCGTTCACTTTCGTCTGATGAGATGAGACTCTCTTTCGTAGCAGCGAGAGAAACTGAGCGATGAGAGAAAAGAGCTCTTCTGACGAGTGAAGTTTGTGCTTTTTTTGATCATGACTTTTCTTTTTTTACAAGAGTCACAAGAAGATTCATCTCTTTTAAAGACTTTATCGTCTCTCGTCTTCATAAATAAAAATCATCGACAGCACACAAGAGAGCGAACACAAAAAGAAGACCAAGAAGAATGGAATCGTCGTCCTCGACATTTACGACGACGGCGTACTGGATCGTCTCCTTACCTCTGACGGAAAGAGACCACTCGATAAACGGCCAAACGATACAGGAGAGGAAAGACATCGCGTTTCAACTTTTAGAAGCGAAAACGAGAGGAAAGGAAAACGGAGAACTCTGCGCGAGAGAGAATCGGAAACTGTTCGTCCCGGAGCTGAAAATAGGAACGTTAGATTCGCTGTTGGCGTTGTCGGATGATTTACAAAAGATCAACGGGCAGATAGAAAACGTGACACAGAAAATCAAGCGTCAGATTCAAGAGATTGGTGAACACTTTGCCAAAGAATCTCAACAACAGCGAAGAAGAGACAACATGGAAAATAATAACAATAGCAACAACAACAACGAAGCGTTCACCGCGCAGACAATTTTAACCGTAGATGGCGTTCCAACCGAGGAGTATCTCACGGACTTTAAATGGGACGAGGCTAAAAATCCAGCAAAGCGACAACTGAGAGAAACCGTGGAGAAGATAACCGAGCACGTCATGAAAATTGACGACGAGTTGAAGATGAAGTTGAGCGAGTACGTGATGGCGAAGAATTCGTTGTCAACGATTGCGAGGAAAACGCAAGGCTCGTTAGCGACGAGAGATTTAGGCGACGTCGTGAGAGAAGAGGACATGGTTGAAACGGAAAATTTGACGACTTTGTTGGTCACGATACCAAAGTTTTCGGCGCAAGACTGGCTGGATTCGTACGAAACTTTGGCGCAGTTTGTTGTCCCTCGATCTTCCAAGATGTTGAAGGAAGAGAACGATTACTCCTTATTTACGGTGACCTTGTTTAGAAGAACGGTCGATTCATTTAAGAATGCCGTGAGAGAAAAGAATGGGGCGTTCCAAGTGCGAGAGTATAGCTACGACAAGGACAAAATTACGGAGAATAAAGAAGAGAAGCAAAGTTTAGAAGAGGAAGTCGAGAGACGAAGAAACGAATTGTACGAGTGGTGTCAAACTTCGTACGGGGAAGTTGTTTCCTCGTGGATACACGTCGTCGTTCTTCGTTTGTTCGTGGAGAGTATTTTGAGATACGGTTTACCGCCAGCGTTTCAAGCGGTGATTATGCGACCGAAAGAACGACTAGAGAAAAAGCTTAGAAGTGTAATGAACGCGGCGTTCGGGAACGGGTCGAGTTCGCACTGGTCAGCTACCGAGAGTGGCGGCGGGAGCGGTGGAGGTGGTGGTGACGGATTAGGTGGAGAGCGAGGCGGAGACGATTGCTTTCCGTACGTTTCGTTCACGGTGACGTTATAAAATATTTTGTAGAAAACAGAAAGACTCGCAAAGTATATGCAATGATACATTAAAAGAAATAGCAGCAATGCTCTAATAACTCAAGCATCTATCCTCGAGAAAATAATTTACCCAACGCACCAGCCGCGGAAGATATATATCCAGGACCGGCGTCTTCATAATCGCTACTCTCATAATCGCTACTTCCGGAATATTCGGACGATTCGTAATCCGACTCTTCTTCGTCCGCAGAATGGAATCCTTCCGAGTCCGATTCGTTTTGATTCTTTTTCGCTTTCGCTCTTGGTGAAGGAAATGGTGATACGGGAGTTGGAATTCCCGTCGCTTTAGCATGCTGGGCCCGTGCTTGTTCAAACTGAACAGAAGGTTCACCTCGGTTGTAAACGAATTCCGCGATATTTTTCCCTTCCAAAACAACTCTCGGCATTCCTCCCGTTGAAGATACCTTCAGTGTTTTCACCTTTGATGCGATTGGATCGTTCGGCTCCGTCAATGCCCCCTGCAACGCTTCTTCCCTCGATTTCTTGTACTTTTCAATATCGTCGTCGATATCGGATTCGAGCTTTTCAATGACTGCGTCTGCATCCGCGCCTCGAATGATTTCCATAGCAGCGTCCGCTAAGATGTAATTACTCGCGATTAAAGCATCATACACGCGAACCAAGTGCTCGAATTTCAGATTTCGATCTGATTTGTGCTTCATCGTGGCCGATTTATCGAATAGTTTCGCGCCTAATTGCTCCGCTAAAAATAGGTCTCTTGCAATTTCCTTCTCCAATACTAACACGTCTAAGGCTTGGGTCGATAAGCGAAGTTGCGCCAAATCTTCTTCGTCGTATTCAGAGCCAAATGACATACTTTCCGCGTCACGACAAGCTTTAGATAAGTGCTTTTTCGTCTCTTCAATGTGCACGAAAAGTTTCTTGTACAACGTCAACGTTTTGTCCACAGAAAGTGTGCTCGCTTCGTTCTTCAATCGATTGAGTATTTCATGAACAGCTCCGTACGTTCGCATGCCATATTCACCGTATACTTTGAATTGTTTACCTCTCCACTGTATGTGAGTAGCTAACGCGGTATCACCTCCAGTCAGAAGAGGATCGCTCAGTTTCAAAAATTCCGTTGCTTCCCTTATGTTCGTTGAGTTCTCCACCTCTCTCTCCACCTCAGCTACTTCCTTCTTCACATCAATAACATCCTTTGCCTGTCTCATTCCCGTAGATACCATCAGCGCCACTTCTCTCGCACGTCCTTCGCAGTTCATCTTGTGCTCCGTCGGTCCTACTTTGCCGAGCAACTCGTAAATCTTCTTGGCTCGCGTTAACTCCCTCACCGCAACCGCGCCACAATTTTCCTTCATCGTATCGTTGAGATCCGCCACGCCGAGCATGTACGAGCAATACGCTTCGCTTTCTAACTTTAACTTTGCATCTCCATAGTGTGCACACGCATCTTTAAACTCTTTGGCGTGTCCGCATGCTTTCTTTAAGCGTTTCTTCGCGTGCGCTCTCTTCACGGCGTTCATCGGTCCGCCCATCAAGTTGTCGTCCTTTAACTCGTTCGCTAATGCCCAGCACCGTTCACTTTGCACTAACGGTATCAGCAGATCTCGGGATGGATCTTGAATCATAAAAGCACCGTCTTCTCCTCTCATTGGTTTCTTCTCGAACTTGTGTCTTTGTTTTTCGTTCCCTCCGCCTGGTGGCAAGTCCTTTTTGTGGCAGAAATTTTGGGAAGTTTTGTACAGCCTGCGAAGTCTGCGCGCGCAATACTGACGATACCGTCGATAGTCCCCGTGTCGTAATCCTTGCTCGCGATGAGAGACTTTCAAAATCTAAGGTTTAAGAAGAGTGGGTGGTGGGATGATGGTAAAAAGTATCGTTAGTTTCATCTGCATCATCATCATCATCATTCGTGGGGGGTGGGAGGGGAGAAAGAGAAAACAGATCGAGAAAAAATGGGAGAAAGAGGACAAAACAAAAGAAAACAGCAGAACACTAAAGAGACTCACCTTGACGACATCGAGCGAGACGCCAGACGTTCTTTCGGGTTTCGCTTCGCTCATGGTCGCATCTTCTCCCATGATGATTTTGGGTGTTATTATCGATGAGACTACTCAATTCTGAGGTACAAAAACACGAGTTTCACGAGTCTCCTTTTAAAACTCAGTCTTTGCAACACTTTTACGTGGAAATTCAGGGCTTAACTAAGATGGAAAAAGAAAGAGAAAAAATGCGGGCAGAGGCGCCATTCTTCTACAAAACGAATACACAGAAATTTTCAGTTCGAGTACATGGTATATATGGTAAGAAATTAAATTGCATTGATAGCCTTCAACATCGCCGTGTGCTTCGGGAACGGGTCGTCTTTGCTCTGTTGCATCGTCTGCGTGGACAAATTGTAGAAGAAGCCGTTTCTCCACTCAAACTCTTTCACCGCGGTTGGGAAGTGCGCAACAGAGTCCGCGTACGCTAATAATCGCTCCAAAGTTCCCGCTTCGAACGTGACGTCGTTAATATCCGCCACACCTTGGACAAGTTCCTTGATAAGTCCTTCGACTTCGCTCTTGTGCGTGGTAGCCACGTCGCCGACGGTAGCGCCGGGATGTTGGGCACCGACTAACATGAACGCAGAAATCCAGATTAACTTTTCAAGCATCGAAGCTCGATATTTCGCTGCATCTTTCACGTGACACGATAAATCACCGTTGTGAAATCTCGCGGCGACCTGGTCGCTCCACTTACCAGTAACGGCAGTTAATCCCTCCGGATTGACGCTCGTCACGCCATCCGTCGGTTTCTCTCCGAACTTGGCGACTGCGAAATAAATAAGCGCTTGCGTGTTCTTTTCCAACCCTTTCGACTGTAAGAATGAATCTAAGTATCCGTTTTGCATGAAGATCAAATCCTCGCGTCGATTAGCGGGCGTTTTCTCGATGACAGTCTCTAAAACATCGTTCCTCGTGCACACGAAAATTGGGCCAGAACTGGGCGAGGAAGGAAACTCGTCGTCTCTTTTGACGATTACGTCCCCTTCAACGCCCATATCGAACAACGCCTGTCCAACGCGGCCGCCGCCGATAATAATAGCCGGTTCAACTTTATTCGATGAGGATGCCATCACGGTTGCTGTTACTTTTCTTCCTCTTGATGTTCTTCTCACGGCAAGGTTGGAAGACTTTTTCGATGAAGATGATGATGATGCACAAATCGCTGCTCTCGTCGTCGTCGTCGTCGTCGAAGATGAAGACTGGTGAAGGACAGAAGGAGTAAATGCCATTTCTGAGCACAAAACTTTCTTATTCACAGGCGTGAACTCGAGCGAGTGAGTGAGAGTTGGAGGAGACCGAGTGGAAGACTGACAAAAGAGTTTCACTTTATGGAGAAAAAAAAGATATCTGAACACGTGTTCGTTTTTGGCTGCAGACGAGAAGAGAGAAAAGGATAAAAACTACTGTGTGTATTTGGAAAATACGAGTGTTCACGTATTTATTATTCAGCGTACGTCGCTTAAACATTACACACAATTCAATGTCATCTTTGCAAATACGCCATTTCAGCCAAGTATAAACTACCGATAATACCGGCAGTATCGCCCCAGCGCGAGGGACCGATTAATTTTTCTAAACCTTTTTTCGATTGCACGCGGTCGACGCCGATGTACCCGCCGAGAAGTTCGTAGACTTTTTCGCGAATTTTCGGGAACAAAACTGTTCTTCGCATGACTCCGCCTGATAACACAATTTTTTCCGGACTAGCTACTAACAATAACGTGGCGCATAACCCTCCGAGATGGTGCGCACACTTTTCCCAAATGATATCGTCGTCCGAAAGTAGCTTCAACTCTGCGAGCGTGCAGTTCGCTCGTTTCGCCAGCGCGACTGAACTCGCCATGCCTTCGACGCACGCAGAGCCGTGGAACGGACACGTGCCTTCGAAATGATCATAGGCTATATTTTCATTGTCATCGACTTTACTCTTTTCTGTGTTCGTTGGTGGTGGGAATTGCCACTTATCTGGCGTGTTGGAAATATGACCGGCTTCCGGGTGGAGTAAGCCGTGGACGGGCTTACTGTTTATAACCAAACCTACACCGATACCGGTGCCTACGGTGATGTACGCGCACGATTCTATTTTCTCTTCTTCTTTCTTTTCGTTATTCTTATTAGTATTATTATGATACGCAAACTCAGCCATCGCCGGCGCGTTGACGTCCGTATCGAAACCGATCGGCACGTCCGCCCATTTGGTATCTTTCCCGGCTAAAATTCCTAAAATATTTGTATCTTTCCATTGTAACTTGGGCGTCGTCGTGATGTATCCGTACTTCTCTTTCGTCTCGTTCAACTCGAGCGGTCCAAAACAAGATATCCCAAGCGCATCGAACGGGTACAATTGGTCTAATATCTCCTTCACTTTCTGCAACGTCTCCTCCGCGGAAGTCGTTGGTATCTCGAATCTTTCCTCAACGTGCGACCAATCGTCTCCGTCTTCGGAGAGCGCGACGACAAAAGTCGTGCC
>TARA_B110000483_G_scaffold214733_1_pt1 | contig 14164 bp, 8 predicted proteins | sample TARA_B110000483 | Tara Oceans TARA_B110000483 (sample SAMEA4398176) | marine metagenome | biome: Polar Biome; feature: [SRF] surface water layer (ENVO:00010504); material: water (ENVO:00002006), including particulate matter (ENVO:01000060) such as... | depth 5 m
TCGCAATGTTTGACTAAGCCTACCAATAAATTTAATTTAATGTATTAGATTTGCAATGTATTTGGGGTGGCTAGTACTTTTTGATATTTCATTCTACAAAAAAGTGCACTTAAAGCCTGAGATTATACCCACTGAACCTGGCCAGGTAATTCTGGTAAGGGATATACAAGATGGGTAACTTAAATATATTTATCGCTTCTAAGATTTACCCTCAAGTATCCAGTGTTATGACACCCTAAGTTTTATTTTAAACTAATCATAACATCACAATCAATGAGACACGGAATTTTCCTTTCTTTCTTTTTATTACTCTTTTCATCTGTTACCGCTCAGTTTACTGTCAATGGTATTGTTACTAATGATGCAGGAGAACGACTAGAATTGGCTAGCGTATTCGTGGTAGGATCTACTGAGCATGGAGCAATTACTGATGGAAGAGGATACTTTGAGCTAGTTGGACTACCTAAGGGAGAGCATATAATCAAATGTACTTATGTCGGATACGATGCTATAAGTCAGACCATAATGATAGATCGTAATAGAGAGCTCAACATCAATCTCGAAGGATCTATCTACAATTTAGATGATATCGAAATTATATCTAATCGAGTAGGGGAGGATCCTGTATTTAGCTATGAGGATATGTCTGAAGAAGAAATCGATAAGCAAAACATGGGTAAGGATATACCCTACGTATTGCGCATGACACCATCAGTAGTAGTTACTTCAGATGCAGGAACTGGGATAGGATACACAGGCATAAGAGTAAGAGGTGCCGATCCTAGCCGTGTCAATGTAACTATCAATGGTATAGCGCTCAATGACTCGGAATCTCAAGGCGTATTTTGGGTCAACATGCCTGACTTTGCAAGCTCGGTTGATAATCTACAGCTGCAAAGAGGAGTAGGTCCATCGACCAACGGTGCGGGAGCATTCGGTGCTACATTATCTCTCAATACTATGTCGACAAATGTGAAACCACGAATAATATTAGATGGTACTATTGGATCATTCGGTACTAAGAAGCTTTCGGTTGGACTTAACTCTGGATTGATCGGAGAAAAGTACTCAGTAGATATGCGTTACAGTAATATTAAGAGCGATGGATATGTAGATAGAGCTAGTGCAGATCTTAACTCTTATTATCTCTCGGCATCTAGAATTACTGATAAGAGTAGCTTGAGATTTATCACATTTTCAGGGGATGAGCGGACTTATCAGTCATGGTATGGTACACCACAGGCCTTACTTTATGGTCCAGATGCTAACCGTACGTTCAACTTCTATACATATGAAAATCAAGTAGATGACTATGGTCAAGATCATTATCAGTTACACTATAGCTTGCAAGCTACTGACAATTGGGTGACTAAGCTTTCTGCACATTACACCAAAGGATCTGGATTTTTCGAAGAGTATAAAGACGAAGAGGATCTCACTGGTTATTTATTAGATCCTATTCTTGATGGTAATGACTTGGTGGACAATACAGATCTCGTACGTAGAAGATGGTTAGATAATGATTATTATGGATTATTGTGGGCAAATGCCCTAGAATTGAGTCCAACCTTAAGTCTACAGTTTGGAGCTGCATCGAGCCAATACAAAGGGGATCATTTTGGTAATGTAATTGATTTTCCTTTGATCAATGTTTCGCCAGATAAGGCATTCAACTATTATTTTTCGGATGCTACAAAAAATGATGTGAATGCATACGTTAAAGCCAACTTCAAGTTAACTGATAATTTAAGTCTCTATGGAGATCTACAGTTGAGGGAAGTAGGTTATGAGACTCAAGGTACGGACAATGATCAGACGACAATAGATGTTACTGCCGATTACAGTTTTTTCAATCCTAAGGCTGGAATAAACTATAAAGTATCTAAGGATGCAGAAGTATACGGTTCATTTGCTGTAGCCAATAGAGAACCAGATAGAAGTGATTTTACGGATAATCCATTGGAAGCTAGACCAGAGCATGAAACCTTATACGATACTGAAATAGGGTATCGTATAAGTGGTAAGGCATATTCATTTGGTATCAATGTGTACAATATGATTTATAGTAATCAACTTGTGCCCAATGGCCAACTTAATGATGTCGGATCAGGATTGAGAGTCAACGTGGATAATAGCTTCAGAAGAGGTGTAGAAGTCATTTTCGGTGCGCAACTATCAGACAGATTTACCTGGGATGCTAATTTTACACTCAGTAAGAATAAGATCGAAAACTTTACAGAAGTGATATATGATTATACTACAGGATTTGACGTCATCGAGAATCAATACGAAGATACGAATATATCATATTCGCCATCCGCAATATGGTCAAGTATGTTGAATTATAAGATGAATTTTGGATTTTCTGCTTTGCTTAATACTAAGTATGTAGGTACACAAAACCTTGATAATACTGGACAAGGATCTAGAGTTTTGGCGGCTTACATTGTCAATGACTTAGGTTTGAGTTGGGCCAAGAGAATAAATGGAGCAGATGCATTATTGCAGCTAATGGTCTACAATCTACTTGATGAAAAATACTCTGCTAATGGGTATACTTTCAGCTTTGTGGTCGAAGAATTGATTACCGAGAAATTCTACTATCCGCAGGCCGGCAGGCATGTAATGCTTCGAGCTAAGGTGTCATTTTAGAGGTTTACCATAGCCTTTAGGCTGTTGTATATTATTAGGTACACTGGGTTGTAGAGCAATAAAAAGCGAAGTAAGAGTTAATCTTACTTCGCTTTTTATTTAATTCTAAATTAGAAATTCTTAGTGAATCCGAACCAAAATTCAATCGGATAGTTTCCTAGCCTTCTTACTTCTTGATTGCCAATGAATAATACTTGTATGGTACTTTTCCAATCTCCAAAACCGGAAGCATATCCAGCACCAACAAGTGGGTAGTTGAACGAAATTCTTTCATCTTGAAAGAACCAATCGTTATCAAAACTTATGTAGGAGTACTCCACGTGAGCAAAAAAAGCTTCTGTTACCTTTAATCGAGTAAACACAAAAGCTCCAATATCGTTTAAGTGGAAATCATCAGGATACCTATTATCAGATAGTAAATTGTAGTAATACTTGATACCTATTCCAGGAGTTATCCGTTCATGTAGTTTATAGCCTATCTGAGGTTTAAATGACATGCCAAATAAACCATTACTCAAAGAAATATTACCAATGTTGATATCATATACGAGTTTATCTGCAAAGCTTTTATAATTTTCTTCCTCAGAATCTCGATCACGAGACCGTTGAGATCTAACAGATTCTTCTGTATCCTCCTTCTTTTTACGTCTTTTCTTACGCTGAGCATTCGCATTCTCTGCGAGAGAAAAAACGAATACCAACATTAAAAATGGAATAAGTATCTTCTTCATCTTCTATTTTTTTTGGTAATTGATATTTAAGTTAAATACTAAACAAGAATATGATAATTCTAACGACAAATATGTAAGAAAAATGGGTGCATCAAACATGATTTAACAGATAATTAGCAAATTCTCTTTGATATCTGCTTCTTTTGGTACTATTTTACGTATTCAAGATGAGTCCTTCCTTGTATTTAATCTCAATGAAGTAAATGATTGAAATATAATTACTTCTATGACTCGCACATATATATGCTGAAAAGTTCTCATTCTCCTAGATAGTAATTTTTCAAATAATGTTAATAACCTTTTGTTTATAAACTATACTTACTACAAACTTACTTTATATTAAAATTTAATTTACTTATGAGAGTACGCTTTTCCGCTTTATTTATGGCATATTTCTTTATGTCTATTCTACAGTCTCAGACCCCTGTTAAGTTCGACCTAACACAAAAGTTTACAAAACATGATGTGCATAGAATAGATGTCAATGAGATATTGCCTACACTTAGGGGCGATAACTTTTCATTACAATTAACGATAGGTGACAGAACCTATGCTATGTCACTACAAAACTCAGGTATTATTGCTGAAAACTATGCTCTGACTGCTATAGATGACAACGGTGCTTCTGTTGTTGCGAATAGTCGACCAAGAGCTTACAATGGTTATTTACTTGGCACTAGTGATAGTAGAGTCAGTCTTACTTTCAATAACGATTTTATATATGGATATATTCGAGAAGGTGGTGAGACGATGTACATAGAGCCACTCAGATACTATAATAGTAGTGCAGCTTCTAATGAATTTCTTACGTATTTGATATCTAATATTATTCCAGATAATACACATAAGTGTGGTGTAGAAAAGGCTCAGGAAAAATATAAAGACTTAGCGCCAAAAACTGAATCTCAGAAAGTAGTAGGGGATTGTTTTGAGGTAGATTGGGCTATAGTTTCTGATTTTCTAATGTTTCAAGATTTTGGATCTGTATTTGAAACAGAGGACCATAATATCGGTGTAGCCAATGATGTCCAAACTAATTATGATGACGAATTTGCTGATGAAATTCAATATTTAATCGTTGAGCAACAAGTATTCACAACTGCGGCATCTGATCCTTTTACAAACAGTACAGATGCAGGTGTAGTATTAGATGATTTTTCAGATTGGGGACCATCAGGGTTTAATCAAATACATGATGTTGGATCCATTTGGACCGGACGTAATTTTGATGGTGGTACAGTTGGTATCGCATGGGTAGGTGCCATTTGTTCTACGAATTTTAGATATAATGCACTTCAGAATTTCACATCCAATGCCAATACTAAACGTGTTATGGTGTCTCATGAACTTGGACATAATTTTGATGCGTTACATGATGCTCCTGGAAGTGGATTTATCATGGCTCCATCTGTTAATAATACTAACACTTGGTCGGGAACATCTATTAGCGATATTGAAAATTTCTATAATTCTATTAGTTGTCTTGCCGAATGTGTAGGAAGTGGAGGTAATGCGCCTATTGCAGATTTTCTGACTACTATTATTGATGAGTGTGCTATTGGAACAGTAATTTTTACCGATATATCAGTGGATCTACCTACTGAGTGGCTTTGGACATTTGAAGGAGGATCACCGAGTACCTCTACAAATCAAAATCCGACAGTCACATATAATAATCCAGGGACTTACGATGTCACTCTAGAGGTTACGAATACTTCTGGATCTGACGTTATTACAAAAATTGATGAAGTAGTTATAATAGATCTGCCAGTTGCAGAGTGGTTTGTATCAACTAATTTATTGCTTGCAATTTTTAATAACACATCGACAGATGGAGATTCTTATTTGTGGGATTTTGGTGATGGTAATTTTAGTAGTAATGAAAGTCCAATACATACTTATGCCATTGATGGAATATACAATGTCTCTATGACTGTGTCTAACTCTTGTGGTAGTGATACCTATTTTGAAAACATAGAGGTAGCAACTATTCCTACAGCGGATTTTTCAGCTACCCCAACATCAGGTTGTACTTCATTGATAGTTACCTATAGTGATCTGTCTTCCTCTAATACCACTGGTTGGTCATGGGAGTTTGAAGGGGGAGTTCCTGAAACATCTGCATCGCAGAATCCTACAGTAACTTACAATACTGCAGGTGTATACGATGTAACATTGATAGCTACCACAGCAGCAGGTAATGATGAAGAAGTTAAAATGGATTATATAACTGTAGCTGAGCCAGCGACGAGTGACTATACATTTATGGTTACAGGAGGAGATGTTACTTTTACTAATACGAGTGCTAATGCAGATACATATAATTGGGAATTCGGTAACGGAGATACATCTATGGACGAAAATCCAATGTATACCTATACATCCAGTGGATCTTATGAGGTAGTACTATCTGCATTAAGTACATGTGGTACGGTGACAGATACTCAGACGGTTGTAATTAGTCTTGCTCCAGTAGCAGCGTTCACTACAGTAGGATCTCCTACAGATTGTGCAGAATTTACTCTTGAATTTACAGACGCAAGTACTTTTAACCCTGCAACATGGGCTTGGACATTCGAAGGTGGAACACCAGCAACGAGTATTGAACAAAATCCTTTAGTAATCTATAGCACTCCTGGAGCATATGATGTAACCCTTACAGTAACTAATGCGCAAGGGATGAATACAACAACAGTTGATGATTATGTTGTTGCTCAAGACCAAGTAACTGCAGGATATGCATTCACCAATGCAGCATTAGAAGTGACTTTTGAAAATCAAAGTTCAGCAGCAGGAACATCCTACGTTTGGGACTTCGGTGACGGCATGACATCTATAGGAGTAAATCCTATTCATACTTATTCAGAGGAAGGAGTTTATGAGGTAACATTGACAGCTACCGGACCTTGTAATAGTGATGTGATTACGCAGATACTCAATCTATATACTACACCTACGGCAGGATTTACATCTGACATAACAGAAGGTTGTAATGCTTTGACAGTATCTTACAACCAGACATCGAGTAGTAATGTTACTGCCTATGCATGGATATTTGAAGGAGGAACACCATCGACAAGTTTAGATGCGAATCCTACCGTTGTATACAATGCAGCAGGTACCTACAATGTGGAACTAATAGTAAGTAATCCAACTGGAAGTAGTAGTGCGTCAGAAGTCGATTTCGTAACTGTATCAGACGTACCTTCAGCTAGTTTCGTAGGTGTAAATAATATGCTTACAGTAACATTTACTAATAACTCTATGGAAGCAGATAGTTTCATGTGGGATTTTGGTGATGGTAATACTTCTACAGATATTAGCCCCATACATACTTACGCAACTGAGGGTGACTATACTGTAACACTCACCGCGACTAACTCATGTGGTGATAATGTAATTACAAGTACTGTTGGCGCCAATGCATTACCATCAGCTAATGGATCAGCTAGTATTACTGTTGTCTGTGAAGGTGATGAAGTAACCTTTACAGATATGTCTTCTGACAACGTTACAGGATGGTTGTGGGCATTTGAAGGAGCTACTCCTGCAGAATCTACTGAACAGAATCCAGTTGTTACCTATAATTTAGAAGGTACATTTGATGTGAGTTTAATTGTTACTGCCACAGCAGGTACAGATGAGATTTTATTTACTGATCTAGTAACGGTTTCAGCATTACCAAGCTCTTTATTTATAGCAGTGAATAACATGCAAGAAGTAACGTTTACTAACAATAGTATGGGTGCTACAACATATGCTTGGGACTTTGGTGACGGTAACACTTCTACTGATATCAATCCAATACACACTTATGATGTGGAAGGAGATTATATCGTTTCTCTTACGACTACTAACCAATGCGGTGAAGTTGTAAGTACACAAACTATTACAGCTAATTCCTTACCTACCGCAAATGGTTCGGCAAGTACAAATAAAGGTTGTGGAACGACTGAGATTCAATTTACAGATAATTCATCAAATAATGTAATAGGATGGCTTTGGACATTTGAAGGAGGAAATCCAGCTACAAGTACAGAGCAAAATCCTATTGTGATCTATACGACTCCAGGAATCTATGATGTATCACTAATAGTGTCAGCTGAAGCAGGTGATAGTGAAGTAATCTATGATGATCTGATCGAGATCGTTGGATTCGCTACAGCAGAATTTGACATTGTAGCCAATGATCTTGAATATTCATTTACTTATACAGGATTGTATGGAGAAAACTTTATCTGGGACTTTGGTGATGGTAATACATCTTCTGAGATAAATCCTGTGCATGTATACGAAAATTATGGAATGTATACTGTTAATTTGAGAGCATCAAATGAATGTGTAGAAGACAATATCAGTAAGGATATTGATATTATCAGTAGTGTATTAGTTTTATCACCTATTACAGACCTCAAAATATTTCCAAATCCTGCGATTGATAGATTCTATATTGAGATGGAATTGGTAGAATCTGTTGATCTTGAGATGCAGGTAATGGATATACATGGAAGACTAGTACAAAAGCAGTCACTCACAAATCTTGGATTAAAAGTTAATCACACTATAGATTTAACAAATGAACCATCGGGAACCTATTTACTAAGATTTGTCAATGGTAGTCAGGTAAGAAATGCTAAAATTGTTTTGAGTAAATAAGTTTAGTCATCAATAATCTGTTAACGAAAATTTCCAATAAGGGGACCATATCAGGGAGAGAAGTAGTGGATTGATGACGCTATACGATTAATAGTTAGGTATTTTTATTTTATACCTTGAAAAGACCAAATGGATATCCGTTTGGTCTTTTTTGTGTTTTGACGAAATAAGTGAAATAATGTGATGGAATCTGTAGATGTTTGATATTCAGTACTATGTGCGTTGTGTAGTCGTCAATAAATGTATTACAAACGTATATAAACGTATGTAAATGATTATTAAACGACTACGCTTTATTTATGCTCTGATATTTGCATTGTCAATAAGTCAGACAGAGATTTGGCGTTTATTATTATCAAGTGCTTGCGTATATATCAAAATACCAATCGAGACACGTAAGCATACTAACACACATTAAATATTATAATTATGAGCACATTTAACAATGAAGTACAACTAGTAGGAAATGCAGGAGCAGATGTAGAACTGATGACTACAAAATCTGGAATATCACTTGTGAAATTTTCATTAGCCACCAATGAGTATTACAACACTAGTAAGGGCGAAAAAGTAAAAGAAACACAATGGCACAGAATAGTAGCGTGGGGTAAGACAGCTGAACTAATGGCTAAAATCATTAGTAAAGGTGATCAGATTCTTATCAAGGGAAAACTCACTTATAGCTCGTATGAAGACAAAGAAGGTGTCACGAAATATATGACTGAGATCAAAACTAGAGAATTCAACTCATTCGTAAAGAATGAAGTAGCTAGCGAAGAAGTACCATTCTAGAATATGAACTGATTAAATATCCAAAGTAGATAAAGTGAGGGCGAGTAGGTTCAGCTTGCCTTACTTTTTTCTTGATACTTAAAACTCTTAGTAATTGTGTCTAGTTACAAAACTATTAGAATGGCACCAATTATAGACCTCAAATCTAAAATACTATATGATCTCCCTTGGCGAAAAAGTGAAAATGACTACCTTGACACTGAGATCATGAATATAGAAACAGAGAACATAGAAAGGCAAATCGCTAAAGAGTATATGCTTCAAACAGGAAGACATTTATTTCTTACTGGTAAAGCAGGATCAGGTAAAACTACCTTGCTTAAAGATATAATTGATTCCACGGATAAGAATGTTGTCGTAGTTGCTCCCACAGGAGTAGCCGCCATCAATGCTGGGGGCGTCACCATACATTCATTACTTACGTTGCCGTTAACAGCATTTGTACCTGATGATAATTATCCAGAGTCACAGTTCATCACTAGCAGAACTATGTTGAAGCGTCATATGAAGTACAATAAAGAAAAGCTAAATCTTCTGCGTGAGATGGATACCCTTGTAATAGATGAGGTGAGTATGGTACGTGCCGATATGATGGATGCAATAGACTTTGTGTTAAGGTCAGTTCGCAGGCGCGCTGATCCATTTGGAGGGGTACAAGTCATTATGATCGGAGATCTATATCAGCTGCCTCCAGTCATCAAAGATTATGCATGGGATGTACTCAAGCATTATTATAGAACAGGCTATTTCTTTTCTTCTCATGTATTTCAGAGATGCAATGTGTTATGCGTTGAGTTGACCAAAGTGTATAGGCAGAAAGATGATGTTTTTTTAGATATACTTAATCGTATCAGAGATGGCATAGCAACCGAGGAAGATCTCAAACTACTGAATCAGCAATATGCTCCCAAAGAGCTAGAAGATGAAGAAATCATTACCTTATGTACACATAATGCTATTGCAGATCAGATCAATCAAAAGAAATTAGCAGAGATAGAAGAACCTATAATAAAACTTAAGGCCAAAATCACAGGAAAATTCAATGAGAACGCATATCCTGTAGATGAGGAGATTAAGCTAAAAATAGGGGCGATCATTATGTTTACTCGAAATGAATCCGAAGGCCTTTATTATAATGGTAAAATCGCTAAAGTGCTTAACTATGATCGAGAAGAAGATTTGATTAGAGTAGAGTTTATAGATGATAAATCAACATCTTGGATAGAGAAAGTGGAATGGAAAAACGAAAAGTATACTATCAATGCTGAAAACACGATAGAATCGGAAGTACTAGGTGAATTCATTCAATTTCCTGTGCGATTAGCTTGGGCTGTGACTGTGCATAAAAGTCAAGGCCTTACGCTTAATAAGGTAAGAATGGATCTTTCTAAAAGTTTTGCAGCTGGTCAAGCCTATGTAGCTCTGAGTAGATGTACTTCACTTGAGGGATTGACATTGATTAAGCCTGTCACAGCACGTAATGTGATTGTAGATCCACGTATCGTAGAATTTCATAACGCAATGCCAGATCTTTCTCATGCAATGACAGCACTACCAGAAGCCAAGAAAGCGTACTCTCTAGAGTCGATCAGAAAGGTATTCTCTATGAGTAAGTTAGTAGATAGAGTAGAGGAGATACAGGACTACATATCCGACTCCTCAGTTCCACATAAGGATAGAGTTTATATAATAGTAGATAAAATCAAGAAGCAATTGCTTAATCTATTGGCGGTATCCACAGATTTTGATGGCTATCTCTCACGTTGGATCAGAGAGATGGGAGCCAATGAAGCGTATATAGAATTGATATACACCAAGACGTCGAAAGGCATCAATTATTTTACTGAGCAGATATACGAAAAAGCTCTTAAGCCGCTCAGTATACATATACCAGAATATCAAGTCAAAGCTAAGACTAAAAAGTACATCAAGCTGCAAACCGAGTTCTATGACCAGCTATGGGATAAGATGGATCGACTTTATAGTCTTACTATTGGAGATGATAACCTCGGTAAAGATGCTAAAATATACAAACGATCCGAACTAGAAATGGACTCCCAACCTATAATCTCTTCAAGCAAAAAGGGAGCAACGAATGACATCACATTACAACTTTATCGTGATGGCCTTACGGTCAAAGCGATATCAGAAATCAGATCGATGGCGGCGTCTACGATAGACACACACTTAGCACATTGGATCAAAGAAGGAGAAATTCCCATTACAGATTTGATGAAAGAAGAAAAAGTAGCTAAGATGATGGAATCATTCGATACGATTAAGTTTGAAGGATTTGGAGATCTTAGAGTAAAAATGGGTTATGATGTGAGCTATGGAGAACTCAATCAAATAAAAGCACATAGAGCTTGGCTCGAAGCTAAAGATTAGGAGAGGATACAGAGGGAACGGAATAATGGATGATAGTCTACAACTTAGGTTACTTTTGATGAGTAACTCCACCATGTCGAATGATCAATTACATTTCTGAGTACATCAAATATCTATTTTAATTAATACTTCCAATTTTCCGCTTGAAAATATAAAAACATGAAACTAAATATCTGAAATGTATGTATATTGCAATGTGGTGAGGGTATTAATCTTATATCTAGCCAGTAGACAATATAATATAACAACAATGAGTAACGGTACAGTAAAGTTTTTTAATGACAGTAAAGGATTCGGATTCATCACGCCAGACGACGGTGGAAAAGATGTGTTTGTTCATGTAAATGGATTAAACGGAAGTTCAATAGCTGAAGGAGACAAAGTCTCTTTTGACACAGAGGAAGGAAGAAAAGGATTAAATGCAGTAAATGTAGAAGTACTTTAGTACTGACATTTAGTTTTTAAGACAAAAAAGCCCATTAACAAAGTTAATGGGCTTTTTTGTGTGTTTCAATTGGCATTATTAGCTTCTATCCAACGGAATAGTTGTTTTCAAGGTAGACAATTGTCATTAAGCAAAAGAATAGGCTACACCAAAGACGTAAGCCTATTTTCAGATAAAATTAAGCCGTTACTCGGTAATTAATCAAGCTCCCACATTGTTCCTTTCGGTCTATACTTTCCTTTGTAGTCAGATGATTTTTTTTGACCTTCTCTGAATTTTCTTTCAGTCTTAGATACGCCATCTTTCGTTTTTTTATTCCTAGGATTATTGTTTCCTGATCTATTAGACGAGTTACTAGATTGTGATGATCTTGAATTTTGATCTTGTCTTTCTTCTCTTGGCTTATCGTTTCTGTTGTTTCTTCTTTTATTGTTTGGTTTACCATCTCTTGGCTTTTGTTCAGAGTTATTTCTATTCTCTGATCTTTCACCTTGAGGTTTACTTCTACTAATGTCTTCTCTTCTCGGACGATCATCTTTTTTATCATTAGATCGATCTGACCTATTGTCGTTTCTACTTTTATTTGGTCTTTTCTTCCTCGTAGCATTTCTATCGTCTCTGCTTGATCTACCTTGAGATCTGCCCCTGTTATTGTTTGCCTTGGAAGCCTTTATATCCTTGCTCGATGGTTCAGGTTCATTATCAACATATGAATGCTCTGTAATGACTGGGACCTTTTGGTTGATTAGTTTCTCGATATCTCTGAGATAAGCTCTCTCTTCTCCATTACAGAATGAAAGTGCGATACCACTAGCCGCTGCTCTACCAGTACGACCGATACGGTGTACATAAGTCTCTGGGATATTAGGCAGATCATAGTTGATTACCAATGCAAGATCATCTACATCAATACCACGAGCTGCTATATCAGTAGCTACAAGTATATGAATCTTTCCATCTTTAAATGCTTTCAGCGATTTCTGTCTAGATGCTTGAGATTTGTTCCCATGTATAGCTTCTGCTTTGAAACCTGACCTGTTTAGCACTTTGACGATCTTATTAGCACCATGTTTCGTTCTGGAGAATACTAGGGTAGAAACCTGACCTTTTTCATTGAGAATATCTTCTAACAGTACTCCTTTGTTTTTCTTACTGACCTTGTATACCGCTTGTTCTACTTTCTCAGCAGTAGCCTGATCAGGCTTGATGGTTATTCTTTCAAATTTGTTTCCTAGTAGTGTTTGAGAGATCTCTACAATATCCTTAGGCATTGTAGCTGAGAATAATAGTGATTGTCTATTTTGTGGTAATAGCTTAATGATCTTACGTACATCATGAATAAAACCCATGTCTAACATATGATCTGCTTCATCGAGTACGATATATTGGATATCACTAAGAGATATAAATCTTTGATTGATAAGGTCCAATAGGCGACCAGGGGTAGCGACTAATACATCAACACCTTTAGCAAGTCTAGCGGTTTGCTTTCCTTGTTTAACTCCGCCAAATATTACAGTGGTAGAGATATTACGTGCATACTTGGTATATTCTACAAAGTTATCAGCGATTTGAATAGCTAGCTCTCTAGTCGGAGTTACTACCAATGCTTTGATTTTCTTCTTGCCCTTCTCCTGCTCTACATCATTGTAGATCTGTTGGATGATCGGTATTGCAAATGCTGCGGTTTTGCCGGTACCTGTCTGTGCACATCCTAGTAAGTCCTTCTTGTCTAACAAGATTGGAATTGACTGTGCTTGTATTGGGCTAGGTGTTTCGTACCCTTTGTCTACGAGCGCCTTAAGGATTGGCTCGATTAAACCTAATTGCTTGAATGTCATACTATATATATATTAAGCAAAGGTATAATAATAGTTGAAATGAATGGTATCATCGTACACATTATACCTGTGCTAGTATTGTTATAAAAAAATGTTTGTGACTAGCAAAAATGCTAATCATCAGTATAAAGCCAAGTATCTTAAACGTTTACGTAGATCTTTGGCGTTTATTAAAATAAACCGATATGATCAGCTAATTATGCTCATCATCAGTAAATCAACCTAGTAACAATAAAGTAATTAGGTCGAACAAAAAAACTAGCAGTAAAGCATCCGCAGGAGAAGAATCAGAGATATAGCTTGACGGAATTATTATACTCTAATCATGTTGATCTTTGATGGCTTGGAGAAGATAGCCAAATCGCACCGAAAATTGAAATGTTACTAACCTCACTAGATTAGCAAGAAAAAGCCATCAACACAAGTGTTGATGGCAGGTAATTTTTAAAAGTATATGTTGAGTTTGGTTAACTGATTAACTAGTAAGTAGTTCAACACTCACCAAACATTTACCCATTTACTACTTTTACGTTTACGGCATTAAGCCCTTTACGTCCTTCTACTAGTTCAAACTCTACGTTGTCACCTTCACGCACGTCGTCTTCTAGACCCGTTACATGAACGAAGTGTTCTTTGTTGGTTCCTTCTTCTGTGATAAA
>TARA_B110000483_G_scaffold243452_1_pt1 | contig 14145 bp, 11 predicted proteins | sample TARA_B110000483 | Tara Oceans TARA_B110000483 (sample SAMEA4398176) | marine metagenome | biome: Polar Biome; feature: [SRF] surface water layer (ENVO:00010504); material: water (ENVO:00002006), including particulate matter (ENVO:01000060) such as... | depth 5 m
TGCCGGTCCATTCCTGTTTGAAGGAATGCTCATATCAGGCGAATACGATCTCGAATAATTAACCCCTCTTCACGATTCCAATTGTTCGCGATAGTGATTAGTAACTAAGTAAGGTCCTTCTTCAAAGGGCAGAGCATGCCTATTGAAGAAAAACATCCCAGTATAGAGATTAGTGAAGCAGACATATGCGACCTTGTCGCATTGAAAGATGACATCATTCGAACCCTTGGAAATGAAACAATTTTATCAGATATTGCCTCCAAATCATACATACATCAGAATGGTTTTGTAAAACTCGTATACGAAACGATTGAAGATACCGTTTGCCGCTTGCATGTCTACCCTCTAGGCGCAACTGCAGACAAGAACATTCATGACCACCGTTGGGATTTCACTTCAATCACAATTTGTGGGGCTCTTCCTATGAGTTTGTTCACACCTTTCGAAGGATTTTCAGAAATCCTTCACACTTATTCAAAAACTGCAAACAATGGCCATCTAATCGAATCGCTAAGCCCCTGTTCTACCGAATTAGTCGAATCGATCTCTTTCGTTCCATTACAACGTTACTACATGCCAAGCACTCTCTTTCATCGTATTGAAGAAGTCGAGGAATTGACAATCACTTATGTTGAGACCTATCCTGCGAAGAATGATTTCTGCCATTTGATTAGTTCTGAAGATCGCTCCGGCAGTGATGCGATTCAACCTGAACCACTGTCAGTCGATGTAGCGCGCCAATGCTTAGCATTGATTGTGAGGAAAATCATGGAGTTGGTTTGATGTTTTGCTCAAAGTGTGGTTCGCTCGGGTACTGGCTATCAGATACCGTGTTTAACTGTGAAGTTTGCTGCGATAACACAGTCAAGTCAGCTGATATCGTTCTAATTAACACCAATGGTTCTATTGATTTAGTGAAGGATTCCATTACTGACACTGGAGTGCCTGAAGTCAGAAAATACGATGTAATTGAGCAACTCAAAATGCCTACGACAGATGCTTACGCTTGTCCTGAATGTTATGCTCGTAATGCAACTTGCGAGTTGCGTCAAATGGATCAAACAGATGAACCCGAAGTTGCCTTCATTCAATGCCAAAGTTGTGGATTTGGGTGGAGACAATGAGTTCTACAGTCATTCCATCTATCCGTTTCTCATCCAATGGTATTCAGATTTATACTCTACAACATTCGAAGGGAGTGCTTTGAATGGAAGGGACACTCTTCCTTGAGTCACTTGGGTTCGCTGCAGGTTTGATTGGTCTTGTTGCATGGATTCCCCAAGTGTTTGAAGTATGGTATCATAAACGTCATCAAGGTGTTTCACTTCCAACTTTGTTTTCAATTATTACGGCTATGACAATGTGGACTGCTTACGGATTTCTTCTTAATGCGCCAGCAATGGTCATTTCCAACGGCGTAACTCTTTTGTTCATACTTTCTGTAGCGATTGGCATCATTCGACTGCGTTGGTTAGAACGCTACACTTTGGAACCGAAGGAAGATCCTTTACTTCAACACAGAATTACCTCCTTATTCACTCTATTATGATTTAGAGTTCAATATTAAGCGCTCGGAAATCATGTTTTATTTCCGTCTGCAATTCGTCCAATATAGATTCAATCCTCGCCTCATGTTTCTGAAAGGCAGCATTATGAGGTTCTTGGCGATCATCGATGATGGCATGTACAAATTCATGATGAACTGTTCGAATTGCTTCGATTAAGGATTCCTTCATCAAAGGCCTATAGAGTGAAATTCGATGGATTTGATGCTCTGATTGATGAAGTGTTGAGTAATGCGGTCTTGTTTTTGAAAAACTACACATTCCCCAGAGCCGAGCTCTGCCTGAATACTCTCTTAAAAAATTGAGATTGATGTGATCAAAAGCCTGATGAGGAAAATTACAATCATGATGGAGTTGTGGAAGAGCAAGGTAAACTCTTCTGGCAATGCAATGAAATGCTAGACGTTCTTCGAAACGGCCTACGATTCGCGGGCTGTCTCTATGTGATCCTGGTTGTTCCATTCCCCTCCATTCCCCTAATCCCCCATAGGGCAATACTTCGCGAACACGCACTCAGACACGAGGGCCAATGAGTTCTAGTACGCGTGCAAAGTAAGAGTAACATGTTTCTGGCAAGATTACGCCTGAGTGGACTTGACCCTAAATCAATTATCACTTACAGATTCACCCCCAGTTTAGACATCTTTTTGCAATGTCAGAGCAATGGTTTCACATTTAAAATCTTCGACTTAAATGCACCATGTTGGACGTAAGGCGTCACAATTCAACAGATGAAAGATTTCCTCTTTGATGAAATCACACACCCTGGAAACGAACAATGGAGATTTGAAAACTGGCTTGAATCTAAGACTCTTCAACCATGAAGCTGTAATAATCCTCGTAGTTTTTTATGAATACGAACATCGAGAGAAGCAAAAAAACGAGGAACACTTTTTCCAAATAATGCTCGGCATATGTGAAGAGGAGAATCAACGCTGCAATTGCAAAAGATCCCAGTTGAACTAGTGTTATTTTAGCCTGTACATCCTTTTGAAGAATATGGGCCTGGAAATTCTCCACTGTGGCAGCATGAATGACCAGAAAACTGCTGAAGGCAATTGACCAAATAAGAAAAAACACTGCTTGATTGCCATCAAATATTTGTGGCTCGAAAAGTAAGATTCCGAAACCTATATCAAAAAGAGTGAAAAAAACAAACCAACCACACCAAATCATTGTATTGTCTGAATAGCCCATTTTCACTCATCCCTCCGATTGAAGGAAATATGTCCCACTTAGTCCTAAGATTCCAATAAGAGCACTACTTATTGCCAATGGCCAACTAAGGTATTGAGAATAATAACCCAAGAAGCCAACACCTATCAAAAAGATATTGAGTGTGAGTACGATGGAATTAGAGAAGTCCTCAAATCTTACTGAAGAAGTGGTTACATGATAATACACCATCGTGTGAGCCGAAGCAATTCCAATTAAAGTGAAAGCGGTGTTCGTTTCAGTGGATGTCAGAAGAAGTAGAAAGGCAATTCCGAAAAGAGCAATACTGACCAGCACTCCTAATTCATTGGCGAATCCGAGGACTAGAAGTATCGAACTGACAAAGATCTGTTCAATTAGCACTACTACCATGCCTGCCATTGTCAATATCACTGTGAAGAGGTAATACGGGAGAAGTACGAAACTTTGCATCATTAAGAAAAGTAAGTTTTCTTCATATTTCTTCATTGAATGTGTCGTTTCCATATGTTAAGGAAGAAGGACCTACCACATGAGTCCAATCTTCGCGATTGCGAACAAGTATTGTTGGATGATTGGGGAAGAGAGCACAACATCAGGGGCGGATTGGCTCCGTAAAGGAGCCAATCCAACCTGGAGGCCTCGAAGAGGCGGGATAAGAAATTGCAATGAGTTCAGTTATGTCTTGCAAGATAGGCTCCGAAGAGCATCTATCTTGCAAGACTTTGGTTGTGTCTAACTTTACACCTAAATCAGTTTAGTAATTTAAAACTTAACTCTAAACTACACTAGTATCCTCCAGGGTAGTGGCCCTTAGGGCTCATCCTCCTGGAGGATGGAACATCTTGTAGATGTCTAGTGTTTTTTTGGCCTCCTGACTTTGCAGTTGAAGGCTCCAATTAATGTCGTTACTCAGTGTGAGCACGACTTTCTAACTTTTTCATGACAATTTCTTTCATGTATCTGATGTGGCGTCTTAGACTCGGAACAGATTGTTCCGGTCCCCTAAGAAAAGGAATTTTGCTTTAATGAAAGCACATCAAGTGTGCTCTCAAGCAGTCTGACCATCAACCAGCGGAATTTAAAGCTTGCTTTTAAGCCAAAGGGGGCATAATGTGCCTCAACATTTAGAGGGCATTGTTTGAAGAGCACGAATCATGCTTGTAATAAAGGCCAAGTAGGCCGGAAAATGCCCCCTGAGGGACGTGACACAATACAAATGAAAGAAGTTCAGTTCACTCAGGGGGTAATCCTCTCAAAGAGAGGCACCCCCTGAGGGTGTCGCATTACTCAGTATGAGATCTGCTGTTCAATTCTTTTTTCTTTCTATCTGTATGCGTTTGCATTAAGATTGTCTTCGCATTTTTGCTGAGAGGGCTTGCACCTTCTCGGACAAGTTTTTGTTCTTGTCCACCGTTCTTTAAGTTACCTCGTTGAAGATAGTTCAGGGTAGTGTGACACTGAGCAGGAAAAATCCCGCCCAGTGCCACGTTTAGCGGACAGTCGGCGTGGGTGGGGCCGCTGGCGACCACACCTGTCGTCCATATTTATCAGTGAGGAGGCCCCCTGCCATCCTCATCACTTCGGCATAAAAGCCGCAGTAACCTTGTCGGACGCAGGTTAACGCAATCCAACATGGAACGACGTTTCTTTTCTATCCTATAAGGCCATTAAACGCGTTCGCGAATAATTATTTATAGTACAATGAGAAGGAATCAGTGTTCCGTGATTCATTTGCAAACATACACCGACCGTATCTCCCAAATTTTATACGATGCGCGTAAGATTTGGCATGACCAAAAGCAGCTTTGCGAAAAATGGCTTACTACGGTGTTTGAAGATCCAGAGTATACGGTATTGAATTCAGATTATTCTCTTAGTTTACCTAAAGTTCTATCACGCGGATGCCCGGAGAGATATCTTCAATGCGAACGTAAAGGGGAGTATGCCACTTCACTCAACGATAAAGGAGAACTCATACGAACTGTGCATGTTTCTGATGCAGTCCTCATCATGAGAAAAAGAGGTTTATCGTCCGTTCTCCTCGATGCGAATTGGAAAAATGAAAAGGGAAAAATCGAGGAACGCCGAAACAAAATGCCAGGTGGTAAGATTCAGGACTCTGACAGGAAAGTTGCGGAATCAATCGATGCTCTTGAAGCACATCAGATAGCAGTACTTCGAGAATGCCAAGAAGAATTGCCTTGGCCAGTTTTCGGTGTACTTGGAGGCCAATGGCATCAGTACCAAGAAACTGGAGGGAAGTGTTCACTGCACCCCATCGATGCTTCAAACGAATCCTTTCCACCAGTGTATGTGGCTTTCCAGCTTGATGAGCCAAGTATTTGCCTTGACAATCCTTCGCCGGAATCCCAACAACGTTTTCCCGGCATCACGCGTAGCACAAAATACTGGTTCACCAAGGCCACTTTGGTTGATTCTGCCAACATGATTCCGATGCAATCGAGGGTGTTCTCAAGTAATGGAGACAAAAAGGATGTGTTTAGATGGATGCCGATTACAACCAACTCCTTCCATATGTTGTCTGAAAAGAGTATTTGTCCGCAACAACTTCTCCAAAGCGAACTTCCCTTTGGAACAACTCGAAGTTTGACTCCTTCTCCACCTCTTCATCCATATGCACTCCTGGAGTCAATGATTCAACTGGATTCAAGTAATGGTCTCCAACTTCGACATTTCATCATTGAAAACATGAAGTTTGTTGCTGATGTAACTGGTAAAGATATTGACGATATAATTCGAAAAATCACAGAGAGCACTGCGTTTGAATCGAAAGTTATGAGTGATTTAGAGAACGAATTAGCATCCTATACCTCTTTAGTGAAATGGAGTGAGTTCTTGGTGCAAATGAAACGAAAAACGAAAGGGTCAGACCGAAAAGAATCGAGTTATGATCTGCATAACAGACACATTCAATTACTCATACATCGCCTTGGAAACTTTCTCTCTAAACATTCGAAAAAAGAGAGAGATAACCAAAAATTCCTTGGATATTCATATCGATTGAGAAAGCGAATTCCCCAAGCACTCCTTCTTGATGAATTGAGTGCGTTGTATTCCTATGAATTGCGTCCAGATTCCGAAAAAAAGTACTCAGGCCGACATTTGGACGAGTGGGAACTTTCCCAGAGATTGTTTGAAGATTGGTTTGACATTGAACATCAATCCGAACCCAAACTCGATGAAGTGATGATTCTCTATGGCGAATATGATTGCAAAGCGGATGGTACAAACTCTCTCCCAAGAATGTTGCAGCTCCATGAAAAGTACTATTCCAGTATGATCAATTATCCATGTCAGCGATGTAAAGTTGAGGAGGGAGTGGCATGTCTCTCATCGAACCGTACAACCATCCCTGACAGTCCAACCGAAGATGGAAAAAATCGATTCCCGCGTACTGTTGAGTTACGAAAGGCAATGGAAACGTTTTACAAAAGTAATTCTAAGCTTCTTTCACTCAAAGTAGATTTTACACCCGTGAAAAAGGAGCAACCGAATCTGTACAAATCTCCATTTTCTTGTACAGAACGAAACTCTCAAATCTCCAAGAGAGAAATCATTGTAGGAACACTTGTTCCAAAGGTTAGGAAAGAGGGTAAAACTACGCCACACCAATTTTTTGGAACTACATGTCCAGCACCATTTACGGTTCAAAGCAATATGTATGGTTCAGTTTCAAGAACAGTTCATAGAATGATTTGGCAAAATGCAGATCGCTATTCGATGAAGATAAACGAAGGTGCTGTTCCGATTCGAGAACGGTTGTTATGGGAGTTTATTACTCCACAGAAATCCATCACAACGATACCTATTGATCGTAAAGAAAAGGACGAGAAGTTCGACCAACTCCGAATTTTGTCTTTCAAACCAGTAACCACCACGGGAAATCGCTTCAATCAAAAGGGCAATGAAGAGTTGGAAGAAAAAAAGCAAAAGAGACCGGATTCAATTCTTTCACCAACCAGTAACAGAATGTGGACGTGGAAGCATTCTCCCCCTCGCTCTTACATGGAGCAGGATTCACTTATCGGCAACGGGAAGTTACCAATTATCTCTCCAGATTCAACGTTACGGGAAGCCATTGAAATTGCTACTTCAAACGGCATAGGAGTAGCAATTGGCATCGATGCATGGTTCTTAGACGAAGATGTGATTGATGATTCTAAGCAAAAATCAGTTCCATCATCACGCTGTCTTGAAGATGAACGTTGGCATATTGAGGAGCGCCTTTTTGACACATCTGAGCAAGGAATTGGTGCAAGAACATTCTGTGGATTTATGGCACGTCTTCATGAAGAAAAACGCCTTAACATTGCGAGTAAAAAGGTGCTTCAGGAACGACGAGTGTATGGAGTTCTGTTGCTTGAAGACATGCTCAATATTTAATCAAAGGTAAAATTGCAAGTCTCACATTTGACGCTACCCAGTTGGTTCTTTGAACTACAAATCGGGCATGTACTCGCCGAATCAGGTTTCCTCGGATTTAATTTCGATTTATATTCAGTTAATAATGAGGACTTAGGGATGGGTACAAGTTCGTCTTCTGATTGTTCAAACTCAGTGAGATAATGTTTAACAATAAAATCTCGAACAGAAAAGAAATCCTCTTCTGGCATTTTTCCTTTCCCTTTATTGACCCAATGGGCCAACCAATCTATAATGGATAGATTTAATTGATTCAAAAGTTGTTTTTGCTCCGTCTTTGTTTTTTTCATCAATTTCTGTTTAACTGATTTATTTAGGCTTCGGAGAAGAGCTTCGCCTGGAGTGCCGTTGATATCTTCTTTATTCATTCGGCAACGGTACTGTATCAATGATGCGATCAATCTTCCGAGTGAAGCAATAGTATTCATTGGAGCGTAATTTTTGCATTTGAAACCATTAGGCATCACTTTCTCATTGATGAATCTTTGAGCGAGTGTGCCTCCTCCGGTAAAGAATTGATGTTTCCCTTTTTCAACATAAACAACATCTTCATAGTCGATCGGAATAATTTCACGCGCATCAATCAGGAAATTATCTCCCCATTCGTCACCGTGAACCATATAATAACTGTCTAAATCCGGTGCTTTGCATTCTTGAACTAATATTACATTACCCAAAAATACCTCAGGTTGGATCACATCACTGCCGATGCGATCTTCAGAGCTGATCTTTTGTTGATGAATTGAGTTTATACTTAAATTTAGATTTGTCAACACGATTGGAGGGAACTCGTCCTCTAAATACGTCGTATTCCTCCAAAACCGTTCAATGATTTTCATAAGGAAAGAGTCAAGTTTATTGTCATATGAATGAGAGTTCATTAATTCGCGATAATTTTGGTTTAAATTATTCATTTTAGACTCTCTTTCAACAGTCAAACATTCAAGTTCAGTATATTTTAATCCGCGACCAAGTTCTCGTGTATATCGGCTCATTTTGTAAAGAAATGCTTTATCTTGGCGGTCTTCCAATTCTTCCTTTCGATTGTTCAGAAGTTGTTGTATTCCACCTATACTACCTTTTAGCGCCGGTGTGCCTAACAAAACATCCACCGCTGATTTTTTCTCCCAAAACTCTGAAACATAGTTTCCCGAATATATGTAAAGATACGAATCTTTGACCTCTTCACCATTTTCTTTCGAGAAAGGTTTGAGTTCGATAATAATTTTTTCTCCCCACAACGAGGCAACATCAGAATCTTCCTCAATGAAAGCATGTCCTCGTATTTGACCTTCAAACATGTTAGCATCAAGCATGAGAAGGTGGTTAAGAGAATTACCCTTGCGATTTTTTGTAAACCATAAATATATCCGAGCTAGTAATAGTTTTTTCCCATAAGGTGGTCTAATGAATGATTTAATGAGTTCTTGTTCCGTAGACTTAAAACGAATGAAAAATTCCATATGTCCTAACTTTTTGATTCCTAATTCTGTGAGAATGTGTTTCCATCTTCTTGCATGAACTGGTAAATGGCAAATTTTAGTTAGCAGCAGTTGAACTTCAACAAATTCGACTAGTCGTTCATCTCTAACTTTTGTGGACTTTTTTAGTTCTTGTTCCGCGACAATCAAGAGTAATGGATCGTAAGAAAGAACTTTTTTACGCATTTCTTCCAATTTTTCAACACTTTCTTTTTCTATTGATTTACCTTCTCGGAAATCATACCCCCAAGTTTTCATCCATGAGAGTTCAAAATCTCTTGAGTTCCACTCTTTGAATGAAGTAATAACTTCTTCCATAACGTTGTGCATACCAACAGAAAAAAAATCATTCGCCATCTTGGACATTACTATATTATGGGTCGGGGTTTTCTCTGTCTTGAAAAATTGTTGATTTAATTGTAATTCAATGTCATGCTCTTCAAAAGGCAGTTCCTTAAACACACCCTTTTGTGAAAATTCTCTAGGAACAAGCAAGACTTCGCGTTGCCATATCCATCGCATAATATCAGTTCCCGAGGTGTCAGCTTTCGTAAGCCGAGTCTTCACCTTCACTAATTCAGGACCGCTACCCATAATCTCAAGATATTGATTGCTTACTTTCAAGTATTGATTTTCAGAATGAAGAACAAGCCCTTCAGCAATTGAAATAATTCGGAGTTGTTCTTCACTTTGATTACTGCGATCACCGATTATTCGAATCAACGTTTGATTCTTGAAATTAGCGAAGAATTCAGTGACCTTTTTTCTAAATACGCAAAGCGAAAGTAAAATCGTATTGTATTCCGAATTCTCATCAACACTAAATGGGGCCATTTTCAAATAAAATTCATTCATCGTATAAACAAGATAATAGCGTAAAAGCCAATCAATAGAAGTTTTTGCTAGAAGTTTTTGCTTCATTTGATTTATTTCTTCCTCCTCGATTTCTTTGAGTTCTTGTTCTAGAAAACGTCTTCTCTCTTCGTCTACTAGATCTGAAAGTAATTTAGCAGCATCAGGGCTTTTCATCTCTTTTTCAATCAATAGCGGTTCTTCGTCAAAAAACTTTAAATTAGCTCCGAGGTCAAAAAAATCCCCACACAATTTTTTGTAATTAATGTAATAACTTCTTAACTTTACATCAGGAGTTTCTTGTTCTTCTTCAATACGAGTCACATAATCACCAATCCTGCATGTTGTTCTCGTATTGATTTGTTCATTCAGTGTTGTCTCTTGCTTCAAATCGCCTACTTGAATGCCTGCAATCGCATTCATCACAGGATTTGCAACCGTCACAGACTCTGCACAGTCTTTCACCACATGAATCGCATTTGGCCATAAAAATCACTCGCCATGTATCGGTCATAAACGTTCGGTTGTTTCTGATTCGTTAGAATATAATCGCCAAAGGGGGGAAAAGGCTTGCAACCAAGGCAGCAGTCGCTCGCAGGAGTGCTGCAGTTCGCAATTCCTTCAGATTACGGTATCCGAGGTTGGCTTCAGTTCGTTCAAGTACCATTCGAGCAGTCGAACATTCCAGAGGGCTTGTTCTTGAATAGCGGTCACACAGTGTCCGCAAATAAGCCGAATCTTCATCGAAATTGAAGAAGTCCGAAACGGGTTTGAATCGGAAAAAGAACCACCCTGCTAAAGGTGCAAGAATAAGCAGTTCAGCAAGTAGAAACGTCACAAAATGCATTGTGAAAAATGTACTCAACTCACTGCTCATGATGAATGCCCCGTCTCACCTCAAACAGTACAGCATGCACATGGCATTCTTTTGGATGGTAGGGGGAGTAAGGGCTTTGGGTCGTGGCTAACTTGAGTGTCTTGTACATCGAATCCTGTGTCCAATCCTTTTCGGCTTGGAGTATGGAAGTGGCGAGGTCTTTCGCTTCAGCACTGTATGAAATCATCAGGTCATTCAACCATTCAGGCATCGGTTCAGGCGGAGAATCGTCTTCGGACCTTTCCTTGAGCGCTTCAAATGTTGTTTTTGGTGTGCCTGAACGTTGGAGTAACTCATCAAGCACTGATAACTCCAATTCAATCGATTCTTTGTTCGTAGCCTTGTTCAATTCTTGTTCAGTCAAAACTCTGCCCAAACGTTGAATCAGGTGCTCACATGCCTTCGTTCGATGGCCGTACATTTTATCCAATGCCAATAAGTCGACGTTGTCATCGATGTTTCCATCGAGCCACCGAACTAGGCAATACAGATCATGGCACTGGGATAGTCTCTCATTAATCGACTTGTGAATGGCAGTTGCGAGAACGCTCGACGCAGCTTGCACGCTTACTTCCTTTCGTTGCATCAGTTCAAGATTCACTTTTTGGTAATGATAGAGGTCCCATGCAAGTTCTTTTTCGCTATAATCAAGAGCGGAACGTACCTGTTCAAATTCTGGACCGGTTGAGTCGAGAATTAAGAAGGCATGTAGTTGTTCATCTTGTGGTTGTGTTTCGAACTGAGGTACACTTTGAACTGGAGACTTCTGGACCAAGATATCCTCGATTTGGGTTGGTATGTTCACCCAATCCCCATTAACACTGGAAAATTGGTCGTCAAAGTCCAATTCTTCATCCTCGTCATAAAAATCACTCAAAGTGGTCACCGCCTTCCTTGGTTTTGAGACCATGTCCCCAAGCATTTTTTCGCTTTCGACCCATGTCAGCGTACACTCTTCGCTTCAACACATCCAGAATATCAGCCCACTTTCTAAAGAACGGCATGCCTTGGAGAGATTTAGAACGTAAAGCTTCGATTTCATTCTGCCATATGCGGTTTTCAAGAATTCGAGTCCTTCCACGCTTATTTTCCTTATACTTCTCATGTACTGATACACCGGTAAGAATCCGTTCGAAGAATTCGGGTGTATCCTCTTCTAAGAGATCAAAGACATCTTGAGCATGTGTCATGAGACGAATTGAAATCAGTGGTTGTTCATTGCTCTGCATCGGGATACGATAACTTGTAACAAACACCGGCAACTTTTCTTTCTGGCCGATGAGGTTGGTAAGTCCCTCAGTGACGCTGTTTTCTAGACGTCGCAAATGCTGTCTTTGCAAGACGAGACTTTCATCATCGGGGAGATGGATGATTATCTGAGCCATTTTTATCTTACTGCGATGTAATTCAAGGTCCTTCAGCATAATTTCTCCAGCATTACGTCCATAGGCTTGAGCAAAGGCTCTTGTGAGGAGGTATCGCAGGTCGTTTGAAACTGTAGCAAACTGATCTTGACCGGTTCCAAGCCTCATTAGGCGCTTTCGATTCACGGCAACAGCATGTGACAAGAATAATTCGCGATGTTGAATCGACAGGTTTCTTTCATTAAAACTTCCATGACCATTGGATTCCTTAATGGTCAGTTTTGCATGATCGCACATCTTTCCGAGAACCCCTGAGAATTCCTTCATTTTGACGATGACATCTGAACGATCCATTGAATTTGCAGGTTGAAGTCCATTGAACTGTTCAAGTGCAATACGGAGTAGTTCAGCATCAACTGAGCGAGCAGTCGCTTCGTCTGACATGTCGAGCATGACGATTGGAATTTCATTGATAACATCTCCATTATCGATGCATACCAGGCCGGCAATCGATTCAAACTTCTTTCGTGAAGCCGCTGCTGCAATGTGGTTTTCGAGGCGATCTTGTGGTTGCGTAGTGATGAACTGCATGGCTCCCTGAGGATGGCGCCCTCGTTGTTGATCGCAGAAAGCCAGTTGAGCATCAAAAGAGGTTCCGCCAATCGAGATGATAGGGGGCATGACAATCGGTTGAGTACTGCTGTCCAAAATGTTGTTGATGACCGCCCAGTGTTCTTCTTGGCGTTCAATTGAATCAATTGGAGAGGTTGATGCATATGCGGTAAGACTCTTTCCGCCACCAATCTTTCCAGTGCGTAGTGTTGCGAGTGTAATACCTTCTCCGACCGAGAACATCATCGGACGGCCCAACTCATCGACGTATGTCGGACGAAGCGGTCCCTTTTTCGAGGCTCTTCCTTTTTGACCAGCTTCAAGTGCTTTTGCAACTTGCTCTGAACCGATGAGGTTTTTCTTCGATGTTTGCAATGTATGATCATCATCGCTAAGAGTCGATACGATCGCAATACCTACTGGGCGGTCTTCCTTTGGAATACCTAAACTATTGTCGACTTGACCAACAGCGGTTTGAATACGAGTGGCAAGTTTAACTTGTCTCGCCAACATACCTGTTGGAAAACCATCTTCAACGCCGTATTTCTCGTTAGCTTTTGTCGCCTCGGAACCCGCCAAAGATATGACAAAGTCAATTGGCTGAGTGTAGTTACGCTGATTCGAAAGACCGGCGCGTAGCGTTCGATTAAGTTTGGTTGTTTGCATATTCGATTCCAAAGTTTCCCACTGTCCGCGCGGAGTGATTACCTTCAGATTGGTATTTTGAGGCACCAACAATGCAGGGCCGTAGGCAGGTAGTTTTGGTTCGAAAGAAATCGATGCTGCTTGCGGTGCAGTGGAAGTCGTTTTCTCACTGTGATCCATTTCAGGCTCCGCATCAGAAGTATCGAACTGAGGCAATGATTCGAGAGTCGGTACCAATGGAATGATTTCCTCAGAACTCTTCAAACTTGTTCTAACTTCGTGTCCAAGGAGGGCAGAGTTCGAAGAAGTGCTCTTTCGGCCCATAGAAGTGAATGGGAAGTCATCACCGTTAATGGAACTCATTGGTTCAACACCTCGTTCTTGAATTGAGCGATTTGATGACTCAGTGTAGTCTGGCTCTGTTGAACACTTTGAGCAATGTTTTGTTGGTTACCGCCTAAAGATTGTACTGCAGCTTCAATCACACTGAAACGTTGTTCAAAAGTTGCAAGCGATTCTTTCATCTGTCCATGCAATTCTGAGCGTTGCTGCTGTGCATTGGATTGTTCTCTTCGGACCTGTAGAATCCCGTCATTTGATGCAGTATTCTCAGCAAGGCTGGTAATGTTTTCAATACCATGTAATGCCTCGCCTTGTCGTTGGTTGAGTTGTTCCATGCTCGCATGGAGAGTTCCTAATCGTCGTGATTGAGTATCCAGTATTTCAGGTACTTCTTTTGCTATTTTAGTAAATCCGTTTTGTACGGATTCATGATCTCTATAATACATAGATTCCATTTGGTTCGCACGTGAGGCAGCAGATGAAATGTCGACAGCTGAAATCAGTTCATCTCTTTTCAAGAGGGCTCGAAGCATCGTGGCTTGGTCCTCAAAGCGGTTGTTCGACTTGTGCATGTGCGTGAATCCCCATACGAAGACAAGGGCAAATGCTACGGCAATTATTAGGTAGATATTCTGTTCCATTAATCTCTCTCAGAATACTCATGAGGTATGATTCCACGATTTACAATCGCGAATAGTTGAATCAAGCAGATTTTACACCTTCGGGCCAGAGTACGAGAATCAATGTCTTTCCTCGAGTCTTTGGCG
>TARA_B110000483_G_scaffold90218_1_pt1 | contig 14141 bp, 14 predicted proteins | sample TARA_B110000483 | Tara Oceans TARA_B110000483 (sample SAMEA4398176) | marine metagenome | biome: Polar Biome; feature: [SRF] surface water layer (ENVO:00010504); material: water (ENVO:00002006), including particulate matter (ENVO:01000060) such as... | depth 5 m
GTACTGCGGGATGCCAAGGTGAGGGAGAAACCGCCAGACACAGATCAGAACCCATCGGCTTTAATTCACCGTTGGCTGCACGATCGAATTTTTGAGTGGCAGAATCAGTGCATGCTCGCATATATACCGATCCTCGATCTACGGATTCAACTGTATCAAGGCACACTTCGTATTCGGTATTATAGATATTGCCGACAGAGGGATAATCTAGTCTGAAAATCATATCTTCGCGTGCGTCGGGATTAGGCTTACAGGTATGGGCATTAATGGGAATATTCAAATCTATGGTTGCGCGGTATCCGGGAATATCAAAACAGACGCCCCTCGACTCACCGAGCTGAGCTTGCAACATAAATAAGTGATCAACTTCTGTATCGGCTTGGGCCAACCAAGCCATAGTAAGTAGAAAAAAAGAATAAACAAACTTATTAATTAAACACTTGATTTCCATCACCAGCCTTCCCCAATTTCGTTTAGATTAGTTTAGTTGTCGTGCCGACTCCAACCATATGGTAGATAGTTACGAATTGACTTTAGTAACTAGGTGCCACCTACAATGCTATTGTCTCAAAAGTTCAAGATTTATCAAATCTAAACCAAATTATTTAACTACATCGCAGAGACCAAGATGAAACCCTTTGCCCAACTAGAGGATGCAGCGCTCATCTGCTTGCTACCAGTGATGGTGACGACTGTTTAGAAACAAAAATCCCTACAAAATATTTTAAATAAGTTTTGCCGCGAGAATAGGATATGAAATTTCTTCAATTTATAACGCCGGTCAGCGTACTGATGTTTTCGGTAGCGTCATTTGCACACCACAGCGATGCGGGAATGGACGAAAATATTGTTATTTCCTTTGAAGGAAAAGTAACTGAATTTCTCTGGCGCCAACCTCACGTTTATCTCGCTGTCGAGACTATGAATGGCGCAGAAGCAGTGGTCTGGGACCTCCAGCTTTCTGGAATAAACTCCTTGACGAGGAACAGAGGTTGGAATGCAAACACCTTTGAGCCCGGCGACAAAGTTTTTGTGCGGGTTAATCCGGCTATAAACGGAAGGCCCTATGGCAAGATATCTTCTGTTGAGCGCCTCGATGGTATCTCTCTGGATTCCCGCTCAGGAGGAACACCAACCGAAAGAGTCGCGGCGGAATCGCTGGATGGGTTTTGGTTAGCCGACCGAACTAGAGTTGGCCCATCTTACCCCGGTGGCTTTGACGGCTTTTTTTACGCCCACCTTGTCACGACAGAAGCCGGTCAAGCGGCTCAAGATGCCTACGACCCTCTATCTGCAGAAAATCCCGAATCGACCTGTATAGGTCGCCCTACTCCCTCTGCATTTATTTCCACTACGGGCTATCTGATTCAGTTTGATTTGGCTGGCGCAGAGGAACATATAGTAATTAACAGCGAGTGGTATAACGAGCGGCGCACTGTTTATATGGATGGAAGAGATCATCCTGACTCATCGACAACCTTTAGTACCGGGCATTCCATCGGACATTGGGAGGATGAAACCCTGGTTATTGATACTCAAAATTTCGACGACCATCGCTCTCCCTATCAAATAGGAATCCCCTCAGGTTCACAAAAACACGTAGTTGAAAAATATCGTCTTATTGAAGAGGGTACCGCTATGGCAGCAGAATTTATGCTGGAAGACCCGGAATTTCTCGCCGAACCTATGCATCACAGCCGAGTACTTTTGCATTCTCCGCATATGCAAATGCTGGGAACTGATTGTGATCTCGAAAGCACCACCCGCCTTTTGAAATTAGGCGGATAAGCGTGCACAAACCTAGCGAATTTATTCAGGCCCCAACACCTGCCAGAACAACATTAGGCCTACCGAAAAAATTGCGGCATAAATGATCTTATAGAAAATGTCATTGGAGAGCTTTTTGTTGGCCCAAACACCCAGCTTGACTCCCACTATTGCTAGAGGGGTAAGCATCAGCGATGTCATTAGATTACCCGGCGCCAACATACCTAAAAGGATGTAGGGAACCAGTTTAATAAAGTTGACCACCGCAAAGAATATTACTGCGGTACCCGCATAAACCCGTCTATCCAGTTTCTGCGGCAGCATATAGAGCTGAAATGTTGGCGCACCAGCATGCGCCAGAAAGCTGGTAAAGCCACTGCTTGTACCGAGTAAAAACCCCAAAGGTGCACTTGGGTTTTTAACAGCAGCTGCGAAACGACCTTTAAAGAAAAAGTGGAAGGTAAAAACTATAGCGATGCCGCCCACAAAAATGCGAATCATGTCATCGTCAATAAACTGGGCACTTAGTCCGCCAATTAAAATACCCAGCATGGCGCCCGGAAGCAGAATCATTAGATTGCGCTTGTCATAAGTACCGCGATATTCCCAAACGCTTTGCGCATCCATTGCCAACAGAATTGGCAACATAATTCCGGCGGCCTGAATAGGCGAAATAACCAGCGCCATCAGAGGTACTGCGAGCAAAGCTATTCCTCCAAAGCCACCTTTGGACATGCCAGTGATTAGAACCGCAGGTATCGCTGCAAAATAGAACCAAGGATCGGTAATCATTAACTTACTCTTTTTGTTTAACTGGTTAGGGCAAAACCCTTTATCTATAGCTTAGCTATAGATAAAGGCTGGGGGAAGCACTAAACGCCTGACCTCACCCAATCCGATTTTCGGCTAACCCTCTTTTTTGCTGGCGCCTTTGAAAACCAACTCGCCACCAATCTGCAAAAAACTGCAGAGCTCGCCCGTTAGCATTTCTCTGGGAATGGAGCCCGCCTCAGGGAGCAAGGCAAAGGCGGATACCGGATCCATGCTAAGGGTGCATGGAAGAAGCGCCACCAAGCCAGTAATTACGCCCAGGCCGGAAATAATTCCGCGAAAAATACCAAAAAAACGCCCAGGAACAGGGACCCGATGGTCGGCCGCTGTAATACCAGCAAAAAGCCGGTAAACAGACCATTCAGTATTCTCTTCCCCTGCTACTCGTCTTTAATCGGGTTACTTAGCACACCAATTGAAGAAATTTCCACTTCAATGGTGTCACCCTCTTTCATCCAAACATAGGGGTCTCTTCCAAAACCAACGCCCCCTGGAGTACCGGTGACTATTACATCGCCAGGACAAAGTGGCCCAATAGTAGACAGATACTCAATTAGGTAGGGGATATCGAAACACAGATCACTTAGCTTAGCACTTTGCATCACCTCGCCATTCAGGCGCGTTTCCAAACTTAACTGCGTAGGATCTGGTATCTCGTCACTAGTAACCATCCAAGGACCAAAGCTGCCGCTTTTGTAGAAGTTTTTACCTGCTGTAAAAAGCTGCGAATGACGCTGGAAATCCCTTATAGAGCCGTCGTTATAACAGCTGTAGCCGGCAATATGGGAAAGCGAATCTTCGCGCTTAATATTATGTCCTGTCTTGCCAATGATAACGGCCAGCTCGCCTTCAAAGTCAAAACACTCGGAGGCTTTGGGACGTATCATTTCTTGTCCCTGGCCTACCTGACAGTGAGGGTGACGAATAAATACCCATGGGAATTCAGGTTTTTCTCGGTTCATCTCTTTGATATGCGTCATGTAGTTAATACCGATGCAAAAAGTTTTTTGCGGCTCTGGTATTACCGGTATAAATTCTATTTCTTCAAGGCTGAAGTCGGCTTTGCGAGTGGCAAGATCTTGCAACTCTGCGAGAGCATCCGCTTCGAGAATTTGTCGAAGATTGGTATATTTGTCTCCAAGGACTGCCCCTGCATCAACTACTCCGCCTTCAACAACCAAACCGTAACTGGCAGTCCCTGCTCTGGTAAAACTAACTAACTTCATTACAATTCCTATATATTTTTTGAAATAATTATCTGGGCATCGGTATCCAATGCTAGTGCATATCTATTGCCCTGACTATAGGTTAGGCGCCGAAGTAGCGCGAAATGTAACCACCAATGCTGGCAGGAGCATAGGTCTAGGTGGAGAAGTAATCAGCTGTGCCATCACCGTTACTATCGCTACTAGAGGTTAGATGATTCCCATTACTGTCATAGGTGTTGGTTACTGAATGTCAGGGTGTAAAACTTGGATATATCCCTATAATTGGAATCATCCAGAGCATTATCTAAATGCGCTCATTTATCGGGGGATAACAATGATCAAATTAATATTTACCATTGGGTTAGCAGGTCTTCTCTGTGCTCCAGCTTCGGCCCACCATACTTGGGCTGTCGACTACGACACTAATGATTTTATTGAGATCGAAGGAGTTGTAAGTTCGATTAGATGGGTAAACCCCCATGTCAGATTTGAGGTAATTGTGGATGCTGGCACCAACTCTGAACAGAAATGGAATATTGCCGGCACCTCAGTAAGCAATCTGGCTCGGATGGATGTAACCAGCAATATTCTGTCTGTCGGCGACAGTGTATTAATGGCCGGTTATGCTGCCAAACACTCTGATCACGGCATGTATATGGTCAATCTTTTACTGCCCGACGGCAGACAGGCGATTTTTTCAGGCAGCGCAGAACCGCGCTGGACTGGTGAGATTATCGGCAGCGGTGCGAGCCTGCGAGGTGAGGTCCTTGAGCAGGATATATCCAATCGACCCGACTCAATTTTTTCTGTCTGGACCACAATTACCAGCAATCCTGAAAGTCGAACGCTGCATCCAAGAAGCTCTTTAGACTATCCCCTATCTGAAACTGCGCTTGAAAAAATTTCTGCCTACAACCCCGAAACAGAGGACCCCTTTGGTAGTTGCTTCCCAAAAGGCGGCTCTCTAGTAATGGATGCCCCTTATCCAGTTGAGTTTGTGGATCAGGGTACAACTATCTTATTCAAGCTGGAAGAATACGACCTGGTTCGAACTATTCATTTGACTGACATTCACGACGACCGCAATGTTGAACCAAGCCTGCTGGGTTATTCAACCGCTCGCTGGCAGGGCGACACGCTATTGGTTACTACAACCAAAATTGATTACCCCTTTCTAAACGTGGGCTCGGTTCCCGACTACATCCCGCAGGGGCAGCACGCGCTTTTCCAAGAGAGTCTTAGACTCGGATCTGAGCGAGACCGCTTGCACTATAGCCTAACCGTTACGGATACAGAGATGCTTACGGAACCGCTGGTGATGCGCAAGTACTACCTTTGGCGTCCGGGAGAGTCGGTACAGCCCTATCTTTGTGATGAAGAAGGGTTATTCGTCACTGATTAAGACTATATTTGATCGGCAAAAAATTCGGTGCGTTTTACTTGCGCACCACTGGCACTTTCCTGCCATAGAATTTTACCTTTGCCTTGGGCAACCTCGTCTGCCTCAATGCACAATAAACTTCCGTTCGGGATAAGAATGTCCTCACCAGTTATAAGCAGCACTAGGATACTGGTACAAGATTGATGACTGCTTATCATGATATCTCCACCTTCAGAGTCAACGCTGGCCATAAACTCCTTTAGCTCCGTCAGCCTAGAACCAGTTATTAGATTTTTATCAACCACTCTTTCACCTTCAAACTTCATGAGGTTGGAAGCGATATCAAGCGTATTAGTTACCCGAATCATGGAACTTGAGTAGATATGTTTTACGTCCGCAAGCTCGTCCAGCTTAAGGCGAACAATCTTTACCACCTCTTCACGACCCTTAGAGGTTAAATCACGCTCAGCATCAGTCTGCGCGTCGCCAGTTATTCCATGGCGCAAAATAAAAATTTTCAACTGACTACTCCAAATCTGATTTTCTGTATTTCAAAACTAAGAAGGGAGCCGTTAAGCTCCCTTAAAATTTTAATACGAGAACGTTGCTAGGGCATCCGAGAGAAGACCGTAACACTATCATCAATAATAAATGTCATTAGGTCTTCACCGATAATAAGCGGACCGTCGTAAGAAGAGCGCGTGCGGGTCAAAAGACTAGCTAAGGGCGCTTCAGGTATCGTAGGGCTGCTTAACATAACCAAATGAGTATAAACCGCTAACTTAGGGCCTACCTTGTCAAATACCATGCCCGCCTCTTCCGGCAAAGCGTGGTGGGCAACGATGCGACGAATCTGCTCGGATGAAGCCAACAATTCGTCGGATACTAAAGCCACTTCATGGATTATTAAATCAACACCAGCAGCGGCCTCAATTAAGTTTTCGTCGTAACGGGTATCTCCGGAAATTGCCACAGAACGACCATCATAATCAACGCGGTATCCATAGGCAGGTTCAATAAGTTCGCCATGGTCTACCGCAAAGGCGGTTACTACGATGCCATCTTTTTCGTAGACGATGCCATCTTCATCAAACTCATGTGCGAGAGTATCTATACCTTCGGGAGAAAGCAGCTCATCGGGAATACGGATATTGGTATTCGCCTCAAATGCCAATTCCAAATAATCCAGCATATTTTTAGTACCCACCGGACCCCAGACTTCGAAAGGTTCAGTGCGCTGTCCAACCCAAGGCGGAATCCAGCCCGTCATCCACAAATCAGATAATCCGTTTACGTGATCAGAGTGGAAATGAGTAATAAACACCGCGTCGATAGCACTCAGAGATATCCCAAGTTGTATAAGCCGCTGTGAGGCGCCTCGACCTACGTCGAAGAGCAACTTTGTATCGCCTATTTCTACTAGGGTCGCAGGACCAAATCGATCAACCCGAGGTATTGGGTCACCGGTTCCGAGCAAGGTGACTATAAAGTCGCCCTGAGCAGAGACATTGCTAGAAAACAGGGCAACTGAAAGTACCCCAAATAGTAAAAACTTACGAGTACTACCCATTGTTAAAAAATCCTTAGTCGTCAGAAGTGTTAATCCAGAACATAATCAGCATAGCGGTTACAAAATTTCGGAAAGCTTCCTGCAATGTTCCCACTTCTCTATTCTGCCACAGCATGAACCACTCTTGGCAAATCACTCCAAAGGCTATGAGGTAAAAACAAGCAACAACGCTTAGGCCAGTGATAGCGATAGATTTTGAATCGTTAAACTCCGATGCGGAAGATCGTGTAGCCCACAATTTGAACGCACCCAGAAGCAGAAATACACCGGCAGTAAGCTCGGTTAAAATAATACCCACAACACCGAGCCAAATAATGATTGGGCTCTCAATAGCACGCCACATCACCATAGGGTCACCAAAGGTACCGCCCATGCTTACAGTCATTTCTACTGGGGCATAAGTTCCATCAGGGCTAAGCGCATTGTTCATGCCGGCCAGAATCATAAAGACCCCCATGCCCGCGACCATTGCTACCTTGCCTATCTTGTTATTTAGCTTCATATCTACTCTCCCCAGATTTGGTGTTAATTAGATCCTAAATCTCTGCAGCTAACTAAGTTCGCTAAATAACTTCTCTGCCGCCATTTGAATACGTGACTTTAATTGAAATTGATCCTTCATTAAGCAACCAGGGACGAACACGAAATTTACGTGCGCCGTTTTTATGCATTGGATCATTGGAAGCAATTTGGTAAGCATGTTCAACAGAATCGGCGCGGATAATTACCATCCCCTCGCCTTCCCACTCTTTGCATGCGTCGTCAGCTAATGGGCCAGCAGCAAACATAACGCCGGTGCGCTCTAGCTCTAGTTGATATGCCAAGTGTTCTTGTAGGTTTTCGAAGATCGCATCCATGCCGTCGACGGGCTCGGTCTGGATAACGTAGAGTTGTTTAGCAAGTAGGCCCTTCTCTGTGACCTTATCTATATGCTGTTGCCATGATGATTTCTCATCAGCCATCCGGCACTCCCCTCGACTAGTTAGTCGCTATTTTGGATATATGAATTAAATTTGCGCAATCCAATCCGTTTGTTCGAGTATTTCTTTAATTCGCTTCATGAAAGCTGCGGAATAGGCACCGTCAAAGGCTCTGTGGTCAAAAGATTGGGCAAGTATTCCGACAGAGCGAATAGCAATTGAATCACCTTCGGGGGACTCAATTACCACCGGCTTCTTCTTAATACCGTCGGTAGACATAATGGCAACCTGAGGCTGGCTAATAACCGGCGCAGTAATCAGCGTACCAAAAGGACCAGAATTAGAGATAGTGTAAGTTGCGCCGGACATATCCTCTGGGCTTAACTTCCCAGCACGCGCTTTGATAGACAATGCTTTAATTGCTTCGGCGATCTGACCCACAGATTTATTTGCGCAATCTTTAACTACTGGCACAACCAATCCATCGAAGTTCAGGTCAACAGCGATACCCAGATTAACCAAGCTATGTAGTCGAATACCATCGCCTTCAACGCTAGAGTTCGCCTTAGGGAATTCCGCTAGAGCCAAGGTGATGGCTCGGGAAATAAAGGGCAAGTAGGTCAATGAGTAACCCTTGTCCGCTTTCCAGGCAGCGCCAACCTTGTTACGCGCAGCATCAACAGCAGTATATTCAACTTCTACAGCTTGCAACACATGTGGGCTTGTCGCTTTGGACATAACCATATGGTCGCCAGTCATTTTGCGAATGCGGTTGAAGGGAATATAACTGCGTCTATCGCCGGCAATTGGTGCTGATGCAGCGGCTGCTGGAGCGGTAGCAGGAACAGCAACAGGTGCTGCTGCGGCTTCGCCATTATCAATAAATTCGATTACATCCTGTCTGGTGATCCGACCGCCTTTGCCGGTACCAGTAACCGAAGAAAGATCCAAATTGTGTTCAGCCACTAAACGACGAACCGCCGGAGAAAGCATTGCCCCCGGCTGAGCTACTAGTGGATTATCTGAAGCAGTTGCTGGCGCTGGTGTCGCGGCTACTGGTGCAGGCGCGGCGGCTATTGAAGCAGCAGGAGCTTTCGCTACAGGAGCGGGTTCAGCAGCGGCTGGCTTTTCTTCCACTATTGCCGCTTCTTCGGCTTTCTCGCCCTTGACAGCAATAACGCAAACTATAAAGCCAACTTCGACTTCATCACCTACAGCGGCATTAATTGCAGTTATAACTCCATCGGCCGGAGCAGGAACTTCAACAGCAGCTTTATCGGTTTCAACGTCAAAAAGTAGATCTTCCTTTTTGACCGTATCGCCAACTTTCTTATACCAAGCTGCGATCAAACCTTCGTTAACGGATTCGCCCATTTGGGGCATTATTACGTTCACATCGAACCTCTTCTTATTAAGGTATAAAAATGAATTTATCTGCGATTAATCCATCTTGCTAATAGTGTCTACGATACGCTCAACACTAGGAATCATAAGATCCTCAAGCACGTCAACCGAGGCCAATGGAATGTGCGGCGTAGTAATACGGGTAATAGGCGCGTCCAAATTCCAGAACAACTCCTCAACCACAATCGAAGAAATTTCTGCACCCCAGCCACAGAGGCGCGGGTTTTCTTCAACCGTAACCAATCTGCCGGTTTTAGCAACAGACTCAAGAATAGTTTTAGTATCCAGAGGTACCAAGCAACGCAGGTCTATAACCTCACAGGAAATACCGTGTTCAGCCTCGAGAATCTCTGCCGCTTTCAGTGATTTTGGCACCATGTTAGCAAGTGCAACAATAGTCACATCAGAACCATCACGAGGCGTAGCTGCAACACCTAAAGGGATAACATATTCGCCGTCAGGAACTTCGGATTTATTCCCATACATGGCTTTTTGTTCAAAGAACAATACCGGATCAGGATCGCGAATTGCGCCAGCAAGCAGGCCTTTAACGTCTGCGGCGTTGGATGGTGCAACCACTTTAATGCCAGGTACCGCCATGGCCCAGTTCTCAATACTTTGAGAATGCTGTGCACCAAATCTTGCACCACCGCCATTTGCAGAACGAATAACCAGAGGGCAGTCATGCTGACCATTACTCATATAACGAGCTTTGGCGATTTCGTTAACCACGGTATCCCAACAAACAGCAAAGAAATCCGAAAACATAATCTCTGCAATTGGGCGTAGACCCGTCATCGAAGCACCCATAGCTGCACCAAGAATGGCTTGCTCTGAAATAGGGGTATCACGAACTCTTAAAGGACCAAACTCGTCGTACAAACCAACAGTGGCTTTAAATACACCGCCAGCAACACCGACATCTTCACCTAAAAATACTACGTTTTCGTCGCGCCGCATTTCTTGAGCCATTGCTGCTGCAACGGCATCTCTGTAACTTAATTTCGCCATGTTGCACTCCCATCAGCCCAAACATCAGTAAACGCGATCTCCGCCGGAGGTGGAGGACTATTTTTTGCTTCTTCAGTGGCAAAATCTACCATTTCTTCTGTGTTGGCATCGATCTTAGCTAGTTCTGCCTCATCAATACCTTCAGCAAGTAGCTTCGCGCGATAGGTATGTAGTGGATCTCTATTTTCCTTCCACTCTTTTACCTCTTCATCGGGGCGATATTTACCTGGATCTGCTCTAGAGTGACCGTGGTGTCGATAGGTGACCGCTTCAATTAGAGATGGACCACCGCCCCTGCGAGCTTTCTCTATAGCCGTCATAGCGGTTTCATACATTACTTCAACGTCGTTACCATCAACCAGAATTGATTCCAATCCATAAGCTGATGCCCGATCCGCTGCAGGGTTTTCAACCGCAGTCACATCACCAATAGCTGTGTATTCCATGTATTGGTTATTTTCACAAATATAGACAACGGGCAATTCCCAAACCTTGGCAAAATTCAGCGCTTCGTGGAAGGTGCCGATATTTGTAGTACCGTCACCAAAGAAACAGCAGGCCACTTGCTCTGTGCCTCTGTATTGGGCGGACCAAGCTGCACCAGCCGCAATTGGCATATGTGCGCCAATAATTGCGTAGGAACCCATGGCGCCCTTACTAGTATCCGTAATATGCATTGAGCCGCCTTTACCGCGAAGCTGGCCGATGTCTCGCCCCATCAACTCACCCAAAATGGAAGTCATGGAAACACCGCGCACATAGTTGTGATTGTGTCCGCGATAGGTATTGAAGGTGTAATCGTCTTCTCGCATTGAAAACCCAAAGGCGGCAGCAATAGCTTCCTGACCTTGACCCAAGTGGGTAGTACCTTTCACCAAATTCTGCATGAATAGGTCGTAGGCTCGCTGTTGCAGCCCCCGGCACTCCGACATTAAACGATAGAGATCGAGTTTCTTCGACTTATCGAGTTTATATTTGCCAGCTGAACTGGCGCTTGCCTTTGCTGTTGCCATAGTCTCTTTAGTATCCGTATATATTTGGCGTTAAAAACACGCCCTAGTTATAATTGCGGTCGAGCATAATATCGCAATTATAATATAAAAAGCAATAATTTCGATATTTCTGCATTTGCCTTATCTGTATTTCAATCCAAGAAAATCTAACCTACCACGTATGCTCCGGGGCCATTAGCCGCCAACATCAACAAGCCGCCAAAAATTGCGTAATTTGCTAAAGCCAACCTACTAACCTCTAGCCTAGCCTGACGCGTAGGACGATTCCAAAAGTCGTGTATCCAAAGGGTTACACAAAGCATAAAACCCGCGAGCAGGAAGGCAGAAAATTGCGTAAATACGCCTAAAATAATGCCCAGCCCGGCAAAAAAATGTATCGGAATTACCATGCCTAGACAGAAGTCCGGGTAGGGTAACTTTGCCTTTCGAAACTCCGCTCTTGCCTCTCCAAAAAAAATGGTTTTATCTATTCCGCTTATTAGAAATACCGCGCCTAAAAAAATGCGCGCTATAAGTACGATTAGGTCATCCATCTATTTTTGCCCGGAAAGCGTATACCGCTTTAAGTTCATATTCTTAAAAAGACAAAACCCTCGGATAGCGAGGGTTTTGCATTCAGATCTTACTGTGGCAAATAAGGCATGCCACAACCAATAACCAAGTCATTAGGAAATTTGGTTATTACTTCGATACCTGTATTGGTTACGACCATCATGTCTTCCAGACGTATGCCGTCCGTGCCATCCTCTGAACCAGCGTAGGTCTCGAGCGCTAGACACATACCAGGCACTAGCTCAACTGGATTCTCAATACTGAAAGCACGTGAAAGAATAGGGAATTCCCATAATCCAACTCCCACACCGTGACCATACTGAAGCCCAAAAATTTCGTGTTCGTTAAGAGCGCCCATTTCACGGTAGTCCGGCCAACGTGTTACAACGTCTGCTGTGGTAACACCTGGCTTAACCGCATCGATACCTCCCATTTGAATTTCATGGCAGCGCGCGTGACAATCTATCTGGGACTGAGAAGGCTTGCCCACCACGAAACAACGATAAACGCAGGTGTGATAGCCATTGTAGAGACACACCACATCCATAAATATGACATCGCCGGGTTGTAGCAATCGATCTGAACTCAAATGCGGGTGAGGGTTTGTACGGTTACCGGAGGTCACCTGTACGTTATGAACCCACTGCGCACCAAGGCGATGCATTTCGTGTGAGGCCACAGCCTGAAGATCATTCTCCTTCGCGCCTGGACGAATCTCCATCGCAATTCTGTGAAAAGCCGCATCAACAATTGCACATGCATGTTTCAATAGGGCTACTTCATCTTCGTTTTTGACGGAACGGGCGTACTGCATAACTTCCATGCCATCGGCCAAAGTGTAACCATTAGACTGGAGCGCCAACATCGTTTGCGCTTCAATAACGTCTACACCGATTTTAATTTTGCTCTTATCCAACCCAAAGTTGTCCAGAACCATATCCAGATCTTTCATAAACCCTTTGGTTGGCTCCCACTCTTTGGGAAGTGCGCCGTACATAGTTCCGTGAGCTGGGAAGGTGTAATCCGCTACCCAAGGGGCATTAAGCTTCTCGGCAGCAACCTCTGAACCGAATCCAAAGATATGCGGTGGCCCATTGCGCGGAATAATAGAGTAACGACCCATGCTACAAATCTCAGGCGAACAAACCGCCGTTGAAGTAGCGTAACGCTTGTTGTTTACATCAAACAAAAGCAAGCAATCGATGTCGAACTCGTCCATATACTGCTTAACTCGACCAACCCGATATTCACGCATGCGATCCATATCGATGCGTTGCTCATAATCGACTTGCATCATGCCCTGCGTGCCGCGTCTAAATTCTGTCATTACGATTTTCTCCTAGCTCCAGATCGCTGGAATTCCCAAATTAATTTGATAATTAAACTTTAACGACTTGATGGGCTGCCGCCGATTTAACGATCGCCTCCGTTACTGCAGAACCGTGCACCATTTCTTCTGGTGATATGAGGTATGGAGCGCCGCCTTCAGCAGCATCAGCGAAACCTTCTAGGGCCGCATTAACTACATCAAATTCTGCTGCAGCCCATACTTCTGCAGGTCCTTTGACCGGCTTAAAGGTACAGTTGCTAAATAACTTCATACGCCTTTCTTCTGATGGAGCACCGGCAATATGTGTCATACCTTCAAGCTTCACAAATCCTTTGGATCCGTAAACCTGGAAGTTAAATCCACCGCCCGTAGCTGTCATAGTTCCGAGATAACCAGAACATCCGTCTTTCATTCGGAACAGTATGGAAGTCGTATCATCTGCTTCAACTTCAATCGCGCGACGAAAACTTTGCGCATAAACTTCATCGATTTCACCAACCATATCGATCATGCCGTCTATAGCGTGAACGCCCATAGGAGTTAATCCGCCACAAGGCGTCTCTGAAGTGTCGGCGCGCCAGGCACCTGGCTTTAAATAAAGTGCGTTCGGGAAAGTCATGGTCGCTTCAATATGCAGAATCGTACCTAGATCGCCGTTATTAATTTTTTCTTTGAGGCTAATCATCTCTGGATGGAATCGTCGGCTATAGCCCACACCCAAGGTCAGCCCAGCTGCAGCTGCGGCGTCCATAGCTTCCTGAGCGCCAGCACCGTCAAGAGAAAAAGGTTTTTCGCAAAATACATGTTTGCCGGCTTTTATGGCAGCCAGAGTTTGAGGTACATGCTGTGAATTTGGAGTTACAAGAACAACCGCATCGATATTGGGATCCGCAAGAATTGCATCGTAGCTTTCCTTAAGTTCCATATCGTACTGTTTACAAAAATCTTGGGCTTCTTCAGAAAGTGATCTCGTGGTTGCCGCAACAAACTTAATTTTGTCGCTACCCTGAACTGCCTCAACTTGAGTTTTACCCCACCAACCTAGACCTACAATTGCTGCTCTAATCATTTTATTGCTCCTCTTCTGACCCTGAATATTCGGGGTCCATTAAATTTAGACCTAAATCGATAATTTCGACAAAAACGGATTTTTT
>TARA_B110000483_G_scaffold59021_1_pt1 | contig 14120 bp, 11 predicted proteins | sample TARA_B110000483 | Tara Oceans TARA_B110000483 (sample SAMEA4398176) | marine metagenome | biome: Polar Biome; feature: [SRF] surface water layer (ENVO:00010504); material: water (ENVO:00002006), including particulate matter (ENVO:01000060) such as... | depth 5 m
GCAATCTATACCCCTAGGACAGACAGTAAAAAGAAGTAGAAATCTAGTTCTACTTTATATGTCTATAATGCTTACAATGGATTTTTTTTATTTTCTATTATACTGATGCCAATCTAGAGACAGAGTCAGTAAAAATACTAGTAGATGTCTGTGATACTATAATGTATGATTCAGCTAAAAGGTTATAGAGATTTGAGATTAATTGTCTTTTATAAATGCGGATGGCGATAAATCCACCTACTTTTTGAAATTGTAAATTTTAAAGGAATAATATTTATCACATATAATAATTCTTAATATCATAATAAAGTTAACTTTGTTAACAATGCCTTGTATATAGAATACTAGAGGTGTTTTTTGCTAAAATAAAGTTGTACTCATTATGAAGTTTGATATCAAATCTGCTCTACCGCATATCATTAGTTTTGTTGCAATGATATTCTTGTCAGTATTCTATTTCATACCACAATTTCAGGGTAAGGAATTGGTGCAAGGAGATGTAATTTCCTTTAAGGGAGCGTCGGCTGAAGCTAGGTATTACGAAGGTAAAACTGGAGAAACGGTTCTCTGGTCGACAAGTATGTTTGGCGGTATGCCTACCTACCAGAGTTCTGCTCCGCAGAAAAATAATCTATTGAAATATGTAGAGAGAGCTATGAATCTTGGGATAACGAGGCCTGTTGGGTATTTCATTTTTGGTATGTTGGGTTTCTATATACTTATGATGATAATGGGTGTGAGTCCATTGGTAGGCTTGATAGGTGCAATATTATTCGGATTATCGACTAATCATATGATTTTGTATGAGGCTGGACATATGAGTAAAGTGCGATCCATTATGAGTTCACCAATGATTATAGCTGGCGTTCTATTAGTTTTCCGTAGGCGATATCTATTAGGTGGAGCTATTTTTGGTCTATTTCTCGGTGTCAATATATATGTTAATCACTTGCAGATGACTTATTATTTGGCTATGATTCTAAGTATCCTGACTGTAATAGAAGTAGTGAAAATGGTAAAGTTAAAAGACATGCCCCATTTGTGGAAGTCAATGACTGTATTGGCTTTGGGTGCAATACTGGCATTGTCATCAAGTGCATCGCGTATAATGACCACATTAGAATATACTCCAGAAACGGTAAGAGGTAATGCCGTACTAGACGCTGGAGAAGATCGTGCGACTGGATCTGGTGGTGGAATGGAGTGGGAACGAGCAATGTCTTGGAGTAATGGTACTATCGATCTGTTGCCATCATTGATACCATATGCCGCTGGTGGTGGTGGTGCTACTAAATTGGGTAAGGACTCAGCATTGGCTATGAAACTTCAGAGACGTGGCGAGTTCGTAGCACCTATGTATCATGGTGATCTTACATTTACAGGTGGGCCATCTTATTTTGGAGCAGTGGCTTTCTTTCTGTTTTTGCTAGGTGCTTTCTCTGTCAAGGGTAGAATGAAATGGTGGATCGTATCTGGAGTTCTACTTACATTTATGCTATCAATGGGAAAAAACTTCCCTGTAATCAATAGATTGATATTTGATTATTTTCCAATGTTCAACAAATTCCGTACGCCAAATTCTGTAATGAGTGTGACTACTATATTTATTCCACTATTGGGAATGTTGGGACTTTATAAATTGACTCAATCAGAATCTAGAGAAACTGACTTCAAGAAACCAGCTTTGTTTGCACTGGTATTATCCGCAGGTCTTGCAATTTTAGTTGCACTTGTTGGACCTATGTTTATAGATTTTGCTCATCCTAATGATGCTAGATCACTTCAGGATCCAATTCTTATAGAGGCTATAGCTGAGGATAGGCTCTCATTACTGAGATCATCTTCTTTTAGAACGGCTCTTTTGATTATGATTTCATTTGGAGCTATATGGCTGTATATTAAGGAAAAAGTATCATCTCTTATTATGTTGGCTGTTATAGGTTTTATTGGTGCTTTTGATCTATATCAAATAGATAGGTCTTACTTAAGTTCAGATGATTTTGTTAATGCACGAAACGCAGATTCGTCTTCTAAGCCAAGAGCTGTTGATAAACAAATTCTAACTGATATAGATCCACATTACCGGGTACATGATACCACTGTAGATATTTTTAACAGTGCTATTCCAGCATTTCATCATAAAATATTAGGTGGATATCATCCTGCCAAATTGCAGCGATACGATGATCTCATTCAAGGACATATAGGAAGAGGCAATATGTCTGTATTGAATATGCTTAATGCCAAATATATTATCGTGGCTGGCCAAGATGGAAAACCAGCAGTACAGCGTAATCCGGCTGCAATGGGTAATGCATGGTTTGTAAGTCAGATTGATATTGCCGCTAATGCTAATGAAGAATTTGAAAAATTGAATGGATTTGATCCTGCTGTAACAGCGATAGTCAACAGTGATTTTGACGCATATATAGGAGGTATGTCTCCTTCTAAAAATGGTAGTATTAGTTTGACGAAATATACGCCTAATGAAATTTCCTATGCATCAAATTCTACCTCTGATCAATTAGGAGTATTTTCAGAAACATGGTATGGTCCGGATAAAGGATGGCAGGCATATATAGATGGCCAACCAGTAGATCATATCAGGGCTAACTATGCGCTGAGAGCTATGAAGATTCCTGCTGGAGAGCATGAGATCAAATATGAGTTCAAACCGAGTAGTTATTATATTGGAGAGACGATTAGTCTGATTGCTTCTCTTTTATTATTAGTTGCTGCTTTAGGGGCATTTTTCTTTTATTTTAGAGGTGAGAATAGGATTTTGCCTACGTTTGAAGAATTCTTAGAGGAATAAATTAATAGTATTTTGTAGATGGCTAATTGTAGATTTAAATAAAACATGAAATATGGAGATTGTAATTTCTGTAGTTATCGGCTTATTAGCAGTACTTCAAATATATATATATCGTTTTTTGAGATGTTTGCTTAGACCACAAAAGGATCACATTGGTAATGCATTAATTTTCATATATATATATTCGAATGCTATTTGATTCATTCGATTTCGCTATATTTTTGCCTTTAGTATTTGGGTTATATTGGAGTATAAGTAAGTATGCATTGCGACTGCAGAATGCATTTTTAATTTTAGCAAGTTACATTTTTTACGGATGGTGGGATTGGAGGTTCTTAGGATTGATAATTTTGAGCTCTACTGTTGACTACATAGTTGCCAAAAAGATATATAACGCTAAAAAGCAATCAAGTAAAAGGAACTTACTTTATTTCAGTCTATTTGTAAATATAGGAACATTAGGAGTGTTCAAATATTTTAATTTTTTCATTGATAATATTGAATCTGCTTTCTCTTTATTTGGGTCCAGTTTGATGTTTTTGAGATTAGATTGGATACTTCCAGTGGGTATAAGTTTTTATACTTTTCAGACTATGAGTTATACTATAGATGTATACCGAGGCAAGTTAGAGCCAAGTGAAGACCCATTTTCCTTCTTTGCTTATGTGAGTTTCTTTCCACAGTTGGTAGCTGGTCCTATTGAGAGGGCCACTAACTTTTTGCCTCAGTTTAGCAAGAAGAGGACTTTTCAATATACTCAGGCTGTTGATGGCCTCCGTCAGATACTTTGGGGCTTATTTAAAAAAATGGTCATTGCAGATAACTGTGCGGTATTTGTAGATATGTTTTTCGCAGATCCTACAGCGTATTCAGGAAGCGCCTTGTTATTAGGGGCTATCTTTTTTGCATTTCAGATTTATGGTGATTTTTCAGGATACTCAGATATAGCAATAGGTACAGGAAGACTGTTTGGATTTAATTTGATGCAGAATTTTGCCTTTCCTTATTTTTCTAGAGACATCGCAGAGTTTTGGAGACGATGGCATATCTCTTTGTCTAGTTGGTTCAGAGATTATGTTTATATTCTATTAGGCGGAAGTAGAGGAGGTAAAGTGATGACATTACGCAATGTATTTATTGTTTTTATAATATGCGGATTTTGGCATGGAGCTAATTGGACTTTCATTGTCTGGGGACTTCTTAACGCTGCGTTGTACATACCACTCTACGTATTTAATCGTAATAGAGATAATCTGAACACAGTAGCGGAAGCAAAATTATTACCTTCTTTGAGAGAGTTGCTTCAAATTGGAATTACCTTTGGTTTTACAGTATTGCTGTGGGTGTTTTTTCGAAGCGATAGTGTGGGTGAAGCGTATATTTATTTAGGTGGAATATTTGATAGTTCAATTTTATCTATTCCAGATATTCAGAACAAGGGGAATGCACTTTGTACTATTGTCATGATTTTGTTTATGCTTACTATTGAGTGGAGTTCTAGAACTTCTTCCCATGGTTTGGATTGTGTAGTTTCGATTCGTCCTCGTTTCATCAGATGGATGTTTTATTTTATAATTGTGTTCTGCATAGGAATGTACTCTAGTCAGACACCCAATGGATTTATATATTTTCAATTTTGATTACTCTAATAAAAAAAATATCGATCTTTTTATTGATATCCATAGTAGGGTACCCAATTATGGTAATCTTATGTGGTGAGTATTTGCCAACACCCTTGCGTATTAATTTGAATAGTAGAGAGGGAATTGATAATAATATTTTAAAAAAAATTGAAGATCTAGAAGACGTCAATAATTTGGATGTCTTGTTTATTGGATCTTCACATGCATATAGATCCTTTGATCCACGTATTTGGGATACCTATGGTTATACTACTTTTAATCTTGGAACTTCATCTCAGACCCATATACATACAGGACTATTGTTGAAAGAATATATACCTAGAATCAAGCCTAGTTTGGTAGTATATGAAGTTTATCCTGATATGTTTTCTAATAATGGTGTTGAATCAAATACAGTTTTTCTATCATTTAATATTTGTTATGACCAGATGAAAGATGTAGTTCTTAAAAATATTAATGTAAAAACTATAAATGAATATATCTACGCAAGCTATAGGCGATGGAAGTATCCAAAAGAGAACATACTTATTGAATTGGATACGACATTAAAAATTTATAGATCAAGGGGCTTCGTTGAAAATAAATCAAGTTCTTTTACTGAAGTAAATAATTATAAAAGAGGTAAAATGTTAGAGAGTCAAATTTCTGCTTTTCGTGCAAACTTATTCTACTTTAAAAGTCTAAATATACCTTATGTATTGTTGCAAGCTCCAGTTACATCTATTGAACAAGGTAGATTTCCGGATAAAGAGAAATATGATCAACTTATGTCGGAGTATGATAGTTATGTAGATTATAGTCAATTGTATGAACTGAAAGATTCTATTCATTTCTATGATTATCATCATATGAATCAAAAAGGAGTAGAAATATTTAATCCAATATTCATTAAAAAACTGCAAGATTCTGATATGCTAGAAGCTCAATCAGAAGATTAGAAATATATAAATTATGAATATAAAATCAATGCATATCTACCCAATAAAGGGTATGGGTGGCATAGAAATACAAGAAATTAAATTTTTTGAACGTGGGATGCAATATGATCGGAGATGGATGTTGGTAAATTTGGATGGAGAATTTATTACACAAAGGTCATTGGCACAAATGACACTCTTTCATTGTAGTATAGATGATAAACTAATCGTCTCTTATGAGGGCAGTAGTATTGAAATTGATCTGGACCAATATTCGGAGAACAAAATACTAACTACTGTATGGGAAAATGAAGTTAATACCTACGAGGTAAATGCAAATATAAGTGAGTGGTTCAGTGTTCAGTTGGATATGTCCTGTCGACTAGTAAAAATGGTTGATGGTTTTGATATTTATAAAGAATTGATCAAAGGGCCGAGTGAAATTAAGGTAAGCTTTGCAGATGGTTATCCATATTCGATTGTGGGTACGGCAAGTCTAGATAAATTGAGCAAGAGGCTAGAAGAACCGATTCCAGCGAATAGATTTAGAGCGAATATAGTTGTGAATACAAAGGTTGCTCATGAAGAGGATTTTTGGGATGTAATACTAGTTGGAGACACTAAGCTGCAGGTGATCAAGCCTAGTGCAAGATGTCAAGTGATAAATATAGATCAAAAGTCCGCTGAAATTAAAAAGCAACCATTAAAAGAATTGGCATTGTATAGAAAAGATGGAAATACAGTTAATTTCGGAGCCAATACGATATGTCTTGTCGAAGGGGTAGTCAGTGTAGGGGACACTCTGCATTTTTTCGATTAAGGATTAATAATCTATGATAATTACTGGTTTATGAAAAACATTTTACTTGCCTTTTTTAGCGTTATATCATTTTCACTCTTTGCTCAATCTCAATTCTCTAGAGTAAAAGTAGATTTGACTGAGAGATCCATCAAAGAACTAGTTGTATTAGGAATAGAGACGGATCATGGGTCATACGCAAGGGATAGATATTTCATCACTGATATGTCTGATGGACAGATTGCTTTACTTCAGTCTAAAGGCTTTACTATTGAGTATTTGATAGAAAATGTAAAGGCTTTTTACAAAAATCAGAATATTGCAGGACATGAACATTATCATGAAGATGAAGTTGAGGTAAGAAACGGAGGTCCTTGTGATACTGGAAATGGTGGATCAGGTATGTATGATTATGTTACTCCGACTAACTATATTGATGGGAGCATGGGAGGATACTTCACCTATGCTGAAATGCTATCTATCCTAGATGAAATGCAAGCAAAGTATCCAAATCTAATCTCTGCAAAAGATACTGTTATTGATATACGTACTCATGAGGGTAATCCAATCTATTGGGTCAAAGTATCTAATACGCCTAATATAGATAATGATAACCCCGAAGTACTTTATACAGCGCTTCATCATGCACGTGAGGCTAATAGTCTATCACAAATGATATTCTATTTATGGTATATATTAGAAAATTATGAATCAGACGCCGAAATTAAATACTTGGTAGATAATACTGAGATGTACTTCATGCCGTGTGTTAATCCAGACGGATATCTATGGAATCAAAGTACAGACCCTGATGGTGGTGGACTATGGAGGAAAAACAGATATGCGGATGAGAATGGCGATGTAAAAGGTGTTGATCTCAATAGAAATTATGGATTCGAATGGGGAGTAGATGATCAAGGATCTTCACCTAATGCTAATAGCGATACCTACCGAGGACCTTCAGCTTTTAGTGAACCTGAGACAAAAGCTGTAAGAGATTTTGCAAATCAACACCAATTCCAAATTGCGCTTAATTATCACACTTTCGGTAATTTATTGATTCATCCATGGGGATTTAGCGATAGTGCTACTGAGGAAGATGCTACTTTCAAGGCATTGGGTAATATAATGATCGAAGAGAATAATTTCACACTAGGCACAGGTACCGAAACTGTAGGTTATGTAGTGAATGGTGATAGTGATGATTGGATGTATGGAGATGCTGGTATTTATGCAATGACTCCAGAAGTTGGACCTCAAAATTTTGGTTTTTGGCCACCAGCCAATGCTATAGATCAATTGAATAAATCGTCGTTACTGATGAATCTTAGGACGGCACATCTTGTGCATAGTTATGCTCAAATAGTGGATGACAGTCCTACAATCATATCTCAAGAATCGGGCATAATACCTCTTACACTTATCAACTATGGTTTGGCAAGCGGAGATGTGACTGTCACTTTAGATGAAGGTGACAACAATATAGAAGTCGCTTTTACAGAGCAAATTTATACACTTGATCATTTAGGTGCTGCAGAAGTTATTATTGATTATCAAGTATTAGCTGCGGAGAGCGCGGATTTATCATTCTTAGTTACAATAAGTAATGGTGACTATACTTATACTGAGGTGATCAATAAAAGATATATCAAAGGTGATTTCCAAACCTGGTATAGTAATTATGCCGACGATATCTCTCAATGGACATTAGATGGAGTTTGGTCTATTACTGATTCAGATTTTGTTTCAGCACCTGCTTGTATTACAGATACTCCAAATGGTGATTATGATGGCAACAGTGATTTCACGATTCAACTCAATGAAACTATCGATCTTACAGCAAGTGAAGATGCTATACTGAGATTCAATGCAAAGTGGAATATTGAGGAAGGATGGGATTATGTAGAATTTCTTGTAGGTATTGAAGGTGAAGAATTAGTACCTCAATGTGGTAATTTTACGGTAATTGGAAATACCAATCAAGACGAAGGTCAGCCGTTATATAGTGGTGTCCAAGATGATTGGGTAGGGGAGGAGATATCTCTAAATGACTATGTCGGACATAAGATTAATATTGCTTTTAGGCTAGTTTCGGATAGTTACGTAGAAGAAGATGGTTTTTATTTTGATGATATAGAGATATTGACAGTTGGTGATCCATTGAGTACTGAAGATAATTTACTTACGTCGAATATGTCTATACATCCTAATCCTACTTTAGATAATATTTATCTGTCTTTTGTGCTTGCAGATGATCATAAGGATAATCATGTTAGAATATATAATAGTTTGGGAATGCAGATATCTTCAATCTCTATTGGTGATAGAATAAGAGGCTCTCATGAGGTAAGTATAGATACCAATGATCTTGAAGAAGGCTTGTACTTCTGTCAGATGCTATCAAAAGCTGGTGCATCTACAACTTTATCCTTTGTGAAGCAGTAATAAAGTTCTAAGGCTTTTAGGTGGCTTCATCATTAATGACAGCTTACTATTGGAAATGTTATAAACCAAATTACTTTTAAAGTACTTAAATTTTTGATCAGTTCTGACTTATACAAATTCTAGAATTCTAGATTTTGTGTTACACAAGTAGGAATTGTATTATTAAAATTTAGGCTATTTCAAACTAATATCATTGAACTCTATAACATATACATCATTACTTGGCAAGCTACCATCTAAAGTGTAGTTGATATATAGCGGGTCCTAGCCATAAGAATAATTTATAGTTTAGAGTAGTAAAATGATATATACAATTTCATATATACAAAACACTTGTTTTGACTACAGTGATGAAAAGCTTTGTAGATATTTTAGTCTAGTAACCTCTTTCGTTAATCTTTAAATTATTGCGTATTTTTACTTGTTGTACTCAGTCAGATGTGACCAAATCGCAATTGGCAACTTTTCATACCAAGATAAATAGCAGAACCAATTGACTAAATCCCAGGAACTCTTCGAATTGTATTTTGATGGAGATACCGTATACCAAGGAGAACATCTTTATGATAGTGGAGCCGTTCATGAGATTAATAAGCCAGAAAAGAGCCTCTGGACGATAGTGGTACATGACGGTATTTTCTATGAAGTAGAGCTATTTAGTCCATTTTCGCAGAGACGTAAGAGCTCATGTGAATGTGATACATATAAAAGAATTAAGTCCTGTAAACACATAGCAGCTGCTCTATTTGCCCTACGTACCCAACTCAGGGAGGAGGCAGAGCGAAAAGCAGATCGTCTTAGAAATAAGACGACTACGGGAAAGAAGCTTAATATTAATACGCTCTTACAGGAATTGGATAGGCAGGACTTATTACACTTTATCAAAGCGTATGCACGTAAAGACAAGAATTTCAATATTGCTTTAAAGGCGCATTTTGCAAGACGTGTGGATCTTGAGGATAATCATGCTAAGTACAAAGGGATTTTCGATAGCATTATCAAGCCGATCACATCGCTAACCAATAGAGCTAAAGCTGCAGATCTAAAAAGTTTTATTGCTGTATCTAAGGAATTAACGGCTCAACTGGAGGACGCATTATCAATTTCTGATTATCGTGATGCCTATTATATTATAGACGCGGGTATATCTAAAGCGGAGTATGTTAGGTATCATTATAATAATTATTCGGATGAGACTTTGGCTATCAGCCAGAGATTTCATAAGTTATTAGTATTGTTACATGAGAGAGTACATGCAGATGAACTTAAGAATAACTTACTTGAACTTATTATTGATCTTCCACAGAGGTCTTATTATAGGCATGATCGATTAGAAGATCATTTATACTATCTTCTCATAGGTAAGCAATACAAGGACAAAGATCTTATGCTCAGACTAAAAGTTATATGTCTGAATACTTTGCTTAAGAAGCAACTTGAAGATCATGATATAGTAACAATATTGGCCATTTTGCATATGTTAGACTATCATCTTACTAAATTGAAGGATATCAATTGGTTTGTTAATGATTACGCTAGACTATCAATGAATGTTGTGGATCGACTGGTATATGCTAATCAAGTTGAAGTTTCTGTCAAACTCATGAAAAAGATGAAATCGCATTTCCCTAAATCTAGAGAACTAAAGCGTAAACTTCTACAAGTTTATCTTACCCTTGATCAGTTAGATGAATTGACAAAGCTATTACCTAAGTATGTAATTCAGTCAGACGATACTAAACTATTGTTTAAGTTAAGGGAGAAAATATCTAGTGACCAATGGACAGATGTAATTCTTGAACTCATTGAGTATTACAAGGATCAACCAACAAAAAAATTGATACTCGCAAGTCTATATTTTCAGGAGGATGACTATGAGTCACTTATAGAGTTAATGCATAGTGGAGTAGATCTTGATATTGTTATGAGCTACGATCATAAGTTGTATCGAATATATCAAAATGACTTGACTCAGATCTATCAGAAAGTACTCTCTGATATCATAGACAGTTACCTTGGTGATAGAGCTCAAGTAGCTGTAAGAAAAGCTATCCATCATATGGATCAACTGAATGCAAGAAAACTTAGAAAAAATGTAATGTCATACTTAGAAAAGGAGTATAAACATCGTATTCAGTATTTGATGTAAGATTCAGTATATATATCAATTATGATTATAGTCTGATTATTCTTTCTTGCAAAAAAAAAGTAAATGTTTTAAACTTTCTTCAATTACATTGAAGGGCATACTTTTTTACTGAACAAATAAAAATAAAAAGACTTCGTCTAATCTTTCGGCCCAATACCTTTCATTATGATTGTGCCCTTGATATACATCAGTCTTTAGGTTTCGATTATCTAGATAGCCTGCGTCTCTCATGGCATAATTGACTTTGAGTTGATGTACTGTATACATACTGTCTAGCCCGACCGTTCCATGGTCAAAGTAGATTTTGTGACTTTTAGAATCCGGCATGTTTTTATTCATATAGTGCAGAAAAGCTGCAGGGATAGGATTGTCATTGTCATTAAATCCACCAATCCAATGTGTAGAGATGCATCCTGCAGCACCAAATACCGATGGATACTCAAACATAGCATACATTGAGATTAGCCCACCCATACTTGATCCAGCGACATAAGTACCAGTGCTGTCAGATATAGTTGCAAATTTAGAATCTATAAACGGTTTAAGTTCATTGACAATAAATTTTAAGTAATTATCTGCCTGTGGACCATTAGGAAATGTGGAGGATGTTCTTTTGGTGCTATCCATTGGCATATATCCGTTCTTGATACCTAAAGGAAGTATTTCAAAAGCCTTCTGTGGAAAGTAATCTGCATACCTCGTTTTACTACTGTGAATACCTACAACGATGCAAGGTTTTATCATTTTGTCAGAGATCAATTGTGATAATACTTCATCTACTTTCCATTCTTGATGATTCCATGTATTAGTAGAATCGAATAGCATCTGACCATCATGCATATAAATTACTGGATATTTTTTGGTCGGATCATATCCTTCTGGGGTCCATATGTCTACATGTCGAGGTGATATGTAATCAGTTGGAAAATTTTCTAATCGTTCTACTAACCCTTGTTCTGTATATGGTAGTTGCGCAGTAACGAGTGAAGTGAAGCATACTATGCTTAGGGCAGTTAGGACTTGTCTAATGTTCATATTGTGAGTAAGGTCTAATTATTTTTGCTTGAAATGGTCACATATACTATTCAACGCCGTCCTATTTTATCGTTTGAGAATAAAATATAAATTATCATCTAGTGCATGAATGTAGTTCCACAAATCTAATAACAATGATCATATTAGACTATTAATGATTTAATATTGATATTTATCATGAATTATAATGAACCTATGAAAAAAACACTATTCGTGCGTCATGCTAAGTCTTCCTGGGCTGATATTAAGCTGGCCGATAAACAACGGCCGCTTAATAAAAGAGGTAAGAGAGATGCACCGTTGATGGCTGCTAGGTGTGTTGAGTATGGTCTTAAGGTTCAGTTATTAATTAGTAGTCCTGCAGTAAGAGCATTTGCGACATGTTTAGTTTTTCAGGATGTATATAATTTGCAGACACTAATACAGGTCGAAAATCATCTTTATCACGGTGATCCTTCGGACTTTGAAGAAGTCCTTTGTGGATTGAATGACAATATCGATTGTGTTGCTATTTTTGGTCATAATCCTGGTATAACCTATCTAGCTAATGAATTAGATAGTAAAATATATATAGACAATGTGCCTACTGCTGGCGTTTTAATAGGAGAGATAGACATAGAGCATTGGGAAGATTTTTCTGTTGCAAAAACGGTGCTAAAAGATTTGCTTTATCCTAAGATGTTATAGTATAGCGATCAATTAAATCGTTTCTCTTTTAGTAAATTTTCAGTAACATAAACAATAACTTTTAATGCTAATAAGCACGAATAGATAATATGAGCAGATTTATTTTATTTACAATCATTTTAATCATGAGTTCTTGTAATCAAGACAAAACATTGGATATTGATATGTCCGATGAAGACGTAGTGGCAATTTTGCAAGATGTTCATTTGGCTAACAGTATTTTATTGAAGTATAGAACTTATGAGCGTGATAGCGTAAGCCAAATACTTAGATCGCAGATTGCAGAGATACATAATATAAGTGTAGAAGGAATAGATTACGTAATGGAGCAAATTCAATTGTCCCCAGCTAAATATTTAGCACTAGAAAAGAAAACTGTAGAAAACTTAAAATCAATGAAGGATTCGTTGAAATTGAGTTTAGTCGTTAAGCCAGAGGGATAGAATTATACTGTTATTCATATGACATTTATAATCTAAGATTTGGAGTGTAAATACGGTAGGCTATTGGTGATTCAGCTTTGGCAAGGATAGTAATTGTAATCAAGTTTAGTGAATGATACATCATGCTTTGGCGTTTAGAAATACTGACCTAAGCCAATAACAAATCCTTTGTCTTGTCTGTTGTAAATGTCAATGCCATAATCTACTCTAAGTATAGCACCAAATACTTTTTGATAGATAATTCTAAAACCTCCACCTACAAACTGGCGAAAGTTATCATAATCATATAAGTCGTCAAGATCACTTCCTGGATTTCTCCATGTACCTATATCAGTAAATCCTACTATTTGAGCGCCCCACTTTTGTTGATGCCACACTGTATGTCGATACTCCAAATTGAACACTGCCTGTGCTGTCCCTCTATCGATTCTGTTGCCTACACTTCTGAGATTGGTATGACTGTCTACCACAAAAGGCGCGAAAGAGGAATCATTGTTTGAGGCTATTCCTAATTTGAGTCCCATAGCAATATTACTATTAAAGGCCGGTCTAAAAAAAACTTACCTACGGCTTGTATACTATTAAACCATGTTTGGTCATTGGCCGTTAAGACATTTTGATAAGTAATTTTCCATCCGTGACCTTGTAGATAGAAATAATGGTAATTAATGTATTTTTCATCATACTCTACTTTTGAGAGTAACTTGTTTTGTTTTAAAGTATTTGGTCCAAGTAGATTATCGTTTTGATTATTAGCTTTCTTATATTTTTCTACAAATGCTGTTGTCCCGAGCTCGATTCTTCTTCTGACAGTGTAATTGTAGATGCCAGTGAAGCTTATGCTATTGTATTCATAATCTAAAGTAGCCTCATTAAAATATAGAGGCTCTAGTGACCTTCAAGAAGATAGAGATAGAATATTCTAACATACCATTACGAAGCCTTGGTGCTTTGATATACAATTGGCCAGTATGAAGTCCATCATTGTTTTGGTAACTCGCTGCTAACTGATGACCTATACCTAGCCAATTATTATTAGAAAATCCGATTTGATAACATAGATTTCCTTTGATCCTTCCAAAATTGATAGTGGGCAAAAATGTTCTAATCTCATCTATGAGATATGTTGTATTAATCTTCTGATCTACTGTATCCAGTTGATATATTGCCTGTCCGATGCCAGGTAT
>TARA_B110000483_G_scaffold156443_1_pt1 | contig 14076 bp, 12 predicted proteins | sample TARA_B110000483 | Tara Oceans TARA_B110000483 (sample SAMEA4398176) | marine metagenome | biome: Polar Biome; feature: [SRF] surface water layer (ENVO:00010504); material: water (ENVO:00002006), including particulate matter (ENVO:01000060) such as... | depth 5 m
TTCGAGATAAGGGTGAAAAGGTGAGGTAAGAGCTCACCGGTCTCAGCGTGAGTTGAGGCGCATTGTAAACCTTACGGGCTGAAAGGTCAAATAGATCTTGCGATCAAGAGTTACTCGCTCATGCAAGAAGGGTAGACCGTTCGATTCCAAAAGTGATTTTGGAACTAGATAAATGATGGGACAGTATTAAGATTTATCTTGATACGGTACAGAACCCGGCTTATTTGCTTGTTTAATTTTAATTGAATTAATATGGCCCATATTTTAATTGTTGATGATGAAAAGAGTATTCGAGAGACCTTAATTGAAATTTTAGAATTTGAAGGTCATAGGGTAGGACAGGCGGGCGATGGTGAGGCAGGCCTAGCCTATCTAAAGAAACATCAGGTTGATTTGGTGCTTTGTGATATCAAAATGCCTAAAATGGACGGTATTCAACTTCTTGAGTTGGCGAATGAAGAAGGCATACCTGCTGTTTTTATTATGATAACTGCCCAAGGGACTATTGAAACAGCGGTTGAAGCGACTAAAAAAGGAGCGTTTGACTTTATTGAAAAGCCACCAGACCTCAATCGATTATTGTTAACCATTAAAAATGCCCTTGAAAAAGGTCATTTAATTAGGGAGACCAAGGTGCTGAAAAAGAAAATGAATGGAATTATAGAGATTATCGGCGATTCGCCGGAAATCAATATGGTTAAATCCATGATCCAAAAAGTAGCTCCTACCCAAGCCAGAGTATTAATTACAGGTGAAAATGGTACGGGGAAGGAATTAGTGGCCAAATGGCTACATGAAAAAAGTGATCGATCAAATAAGCATTTAATTGAAGTAAACTGTGCTGCTATTCCTTCAGAGTTAATTGAAAGCGAATTATTTGGTCATGAAAAGGGTGCTTTTACCTCGGCAAATAAGCAACGCATTGGAAAATTCGAACAAGCGCATCAAGGAACCTTATTTCTGGATGAGATTGGTGATATGAGTTTGGCCGCTCAAGCGAAAGTACTACGGGCACTACAAGAAAATCAAATCACAAGAGTAGGGGGAGAGAAATCCATTAAGGTGGATGTAAGAATTGTAGCCGCCACAAATAAAGATTTAAAAAAGGAGATTTCCGCTGGTAATTTTAGAGAAGATTTGTATCACCGACTCAGCGTAATTTTGATTGAAGTACCGCCATTGAGAAATAGAACTCAAGATATTGTTACTTTAACGAATTACTTTTTAAAAGAGATATGCCGGGACTATGGTATGCCATTAATACCCATTAAATCGGACGCCCGTCAACTGCTCACTCACTACGTGTGGCCAGGTAATATAAGAGAATTAAGAAATGTGATTGAGCGCTTAGTAATACTTTCTGAAAAAGAAATTTCAGCTAAAGAAATTAAAGATCACACTAATTTGGCTAAAAGTATTAAGCCTTAGCTAGATCTGTATGCTCAACATCTATCGAATCTACTTGTGAATAAGTTGGACATAATTTCTGTGTGCAAGCACCCATGGCCACTAAAACGAAACCTATTAATAAAAGCTTTTTCATGATTTTTTATGTTTGTAACGTGAAGTTATTATAATTTTTTGAGAAATTTTTATTTTTTAAGGTCATACTTCCCTGAATACAACATTTTTTTTTGCTAAGTAACTGTGTGATTTAGAATAATTGGTTGCAACCCCTTATCTCGCTATCGTCAAAACGACCCATTACCTTAAATTGAAAGGCATCCATCTTTCTGCCAAGGTCTTTGGTTTCAATAAAAGCACAAGTACTTATATTGGCTAAATCAATGATGTTAATGCCTCCTGTCATACCCTTTTTAGTAAAGGAAAAGGGATCATTGATATCACGGATTAAACACCTTGCCCAAGCGGGAAACATTAGGTTTCCTTTTTCTTTTGCATAAGCTTGAGAATGGAGTTCGGTCATTCCATATTCGGTAAATAAGTTTTTAGGACGGAATCCTAGATCAATCATTTGATGCAGTTGTTCTCTGACGATTTCCTTTTTCCGACCTTTCATTCCACCGGTTTCCATTATGGATAAGTTTTTACTGCTAGGTTGTTTAGCAGCAAAGTCCAATAATGCATAACTCACACCAATGAGTGTTTTTTTTGTGGCATCGTTGAATACATGATCGATGTTTGGGTCTTCAATATTGATGTATCTTGATCCATTTTGTGCATAAGTAAGGAAGTAATTTACCATTTCGACCAGAGAAGAATGACCCTGTTCTAAATAGGAGGGAAGAAGGGCTAGAATGATCCGTCGATCCAATGGGCCATAAACCTGCTCATAATTTTTTTTGGTCATTTGACGAAAAAAGTCAAGATCACGCACCAAACTTTTACTTTTGGTTCCGAGGGTGGTACCGCTAGAAAAAAATATTTTTTCCGGTGTCCACTGTTCCGATTTTATTTCATTTCTTTTGAAAAATTCGATAGGTAAAAATGGAATATCTTCAATGTGTTGAATTTCCTTTTTTTTTATTTTCAAATGGGTACAATACGACCTGTATATTTCGTTGGTATGGTATTGATAATCAAATAATGAGAGACTTCGGTCGTTGAAGTTATCATTTGTAATATCTAAAATTGAATTTTTGAAGTTTTGATAAAAACTCATAGTATGAATTAATTATTCTTTCTTAACAAAGGGTAAAGATAGAATTACCTTCGATTATATAGGTAAATACCTTTACTTTGCCAGTATAAAATGTTAAATAATAGATTCAAATACTTTGGTTATTGCTTGGCTTCAATTTCACTGCTGGGCTGCTATGATTCTCCAGATTTACCTGAAGAGCCGTCCATTAGCTTCAATAGGATCGAGTTTGTAGCGGTTGATGGTGCGGCTGATAGTTTGATTTTAACTTTTAATTTTGAAGATGGAGATGGTGATATAGGTCTTGATATTTATGAAGTTTATCCACCTTATCATAATTTTAATTATGTCGTACAGGAGGTGGATTCAGAATATTATTTAATTGAATATGGTCAATTAAGTTTTAACGAACCCCTCATTTTAGCAACGGCCTATGAAGGAGAAGTGACCCTATCGGGAAACTATGACTTTGATCAAACATTGCCTGATTATGGTTGTGCCGACTATCTAGTAACTACTGATTTAGAAACAGATCCTCTAGATATCGATCAAATGGATACTTTTTTAATTAAAAAAAACAGGTTCAATAAAAATATTTATGTCAATTTTTATAAAAAAATAAGGGGGGAATATCAGTTAATAAATGATGATTTTAGTCAAGGTGGATGTGTTGAATTTTTTAATTCACGCATTCCTGTTTTCGATGAAGGAAATATAGGAAAATCATTGAAGGGTGATATTTCTTTTGCGATGCTCTCTCAAGGATTCCAACAAACATTTAGGAACGATTCGATCAAGATGAGCTTTTATATTTATGATCGAAATTTAAACAAGAGTAATGTAGCCGAGACTTCAGACTTTGTTTTAATAAATATTACTAGAGATTAGTTTAGATTTCCGGATATTTATTAGGATCCTTCTCATTCATTATTTCATACACCGCTTCAGTAATTTCTTCAGCATTTGGTTTCGAGAAATAGTCGCCATCACTGCCATAAGTGGGTCTGTGATTTTTTGCCGTTAAGGTTTTAGGTGATACATCAAGCCATTGATAACCTCCGTCTCTCTCCAGTACTTGTTGCATCATAAAGGCTGAAGCACCCCCGGGGACATCCTCATCAAGAAATAAAACTGCGTTGGTTTTTCGTAGTGACTTTAAAATGGTCTTAGAAAGATCAAAAGGGAGTAAGGATTGAACATCGATGACCTCTATAGATATATCTAGATCAGTGAGTTCTGCTACGACTTCCATAACAACTCGACACATAGAGCCATAAGTCACTACCGTCAAGTCCTTTCCTTCTCGTAATATTTCAGGAATGCCCAAGGGCGTCCGAGTATCAACTAAATTCTCTGGAATTTTTTCTTTTAGGCGATATCCATTGAGTGATTCAACGATAATTGCAGGATCATCTGAATCCAGAAAGGTATTATAAAAGCCTACTGCTTGGGTCATATTTCTTGGCACGACTACATGGATGCCTCTCACGGCATTTAAAATCATTCCCATGGGAGATCCAGAATGCCACATGCCCTCTAGTCGGTGTCCTCTGGTTCTTATAATAAGAGGAGCTTTTTGCCCTCCTTTTGTCCGGTGATGTGTCGTAGCCAGATCGTCAGATAATATTTGAATAGAATACAGTAAATAGTCCAAGTATTGAATTTCTGCGATAGGTCTCAGGCCGCGCAGGGCCGCCCCAATACCTTTACCGATGATGGCACTTTCACGAATGCCCGTGTCAATGACCCGCAGAACACCATGCTTTTCTTGCAGTCCTGCAAATCCTTGATTAACATCTCCTATCTTACCAACATCTTCCCCCAGTGCGATAACCAAGGGGTTGATTGATAAGTGGTGATCAAAGCAAAGATTGAGTATTTCCCTTCCATCAACCCATTGGGCATCTGTATCATAAACGGGTTTAACGCCCTTGATATTTAGGGCAGAATCTTCAGATTCACTGATCAAATGTGAACTGTAGTCTTTGAAATATTTATCTTTTTTTGTGGCCAACCAATCTTTTAAGTCTTCTTTGTTTACATCATCATACTTAGCCAAAGCCCGAATAATGTAGGTACATGCTTTGACGATATCTGATTTCAAAGGGGAAGTATTTTCCTTGAGATCATTATAAATATTGGTAAGTTGTATTTTATACTGTGAGGCATCAATCATTTTGCCAATAAGGGATAAGGCTTCTTTTTGATCCGATTTAATTTCTTGAGTATAACTCGTAGCAGCCATATTTCGGGCATTTTTAACCACTATTTTAGCTTCTTTCTCAAGGTCAGAGAGTTCTTTTTCATCAGCGATTTTTTCGGCCAGCAGCCATTCCCTCATTTTTAGGTTACAATCAAATTCACTTTCCCAATCTAAACGCTCTTTGGATTTGTAGCGTTCATGAGACCCTGAGGTGGAGTGGCCTTGAGGTTGGGTGAGCTCGGTGACATGGACCAAACAAGGCACATGCTTTTCTCGAGCAATGGAAGTAGCTTTTTCAAAGGCAGCCGACATTTCTGGATAATTCCAACCTCTAGCTACCAAGATTTCAATTCCATTGGTCCCCTTTTCACGTTGAAAGCCCTTCATTACTTTGGAAATACTTTCTTTGATGGTATGAAGGGTATTGGGCACGGAAATACCATATCCATCATCCCAAACCGCCAAAACCATGGGAACTTGCAGGATTCCTGCCGCATTCATAATTTCAAAAAAATGACCTTCAGAAGTAGACGCATTTCCTATGGTACCAAAAGCTACTTCGTCTCCATTATTTGAGAAATGAGTAAAGGCGTCGAGCGCTTTGTTATTTCTGAATAATTTAGAAGCAAAAGCAAGGCCCAGTAAGCGAGGCATTTGCGAGGCTGTGGGAGAGATATCAGAACTTGAATTTACTTGAGTCGTCAGATTTTTCCATTGGCCTGAGGAATCCAGGGATCGCGTACCATAATGACTGTTCATCATGCGCCCTCCAGAAGCGGGTTCATGTTTTACGTCTGCGTGGGCATAAAGTTGGGCAAAGAACTGCTGAGGCGTCAATAGCTCCAAGGCCATCATTAAGGTTTGATCTCGATAATAACCCGATCTCCAATCTCCTTTTTTGAACATTTTGGAGAACACAATTTGAGCAACTTCTTTGCCATCTCCAAATATGCCAAATTTTGCTTTTCCCATGAAGACTTCTTTTCTCCCGAGCAAACTAATCTCTCTACTTTGTACGGCTAATAGATAATCTTCTAAGATTTTTTCTTTGGGGGAAATTATTGTTTTGTTTGGGTTTATACTCATATCTACCTCGAGCAAAGGAGTACCAATGATCTGTCCGTAATATAATAAGAAATCACTATATCTGGATGATTAACGGTCAGTCAGATTTTTTTTCTAAAAAAAAATAAAGACTTTAAACAAAATTAAAAATCAATTTAAATTAAGAAACCCATATAAAATAGATGTTAATTCTCATTCTTCATTTTGTTTATTTTCCTAAATTAAAATTTAATAAATTCACTGTTTTATATATTGGATGAGCCGCTTATATTTACCCTAAATTCGGCATGTTTTAAATGATATAACCATGATAGTTGGGATTCCTTCGGAGATAAAAAAAAATGAAAGTAGAGTGGCTTTGACCCCCAGTGGGGCAAAAGAATTAAGTAAAAAAGGTCATCAAGTTTATGTTCAGTCTGCCGCTGGCGAAGGCAGTGGATTTTTAGATAAAGAATATCTTGATGCTGGAGCTAAAATACTGACTGAGCCTTCAGAGATTTATGATATTGCCGAAATGATCATCAAGGTCAAGGAACCGATTGAGTCAGAGTATGCATTGATTCATCAAGATCAATTGGTTTTCACCTATTTCCATTTTGCCTCATCAAAGCCATTGACTGATGCTATGATGGCAAGCCGATCCGTCTGCCTATCTTATGAAACGGTAGAAAAGAAAGATAAGTCTTTGCCTTTACTTATTCCCATGTCAGAGGTAGCGGGTAGAATGTCTATCCAGGAGGGTGCCAAGTATCTGGAAAAACCTTTCAAAGGCAAGGGAGTTCTTTTGGGAGGTGTCCCTGGTGTTCCACCTGCCAAAGTACTGATTTTGGGAGGAGGTATCGTGGGGATGAATGCCGCCAAGATGGCTGCGGGTATGGGAGCAGATGTGACCATTATGGATGTTAATCTTTCTCGCTTAAGATATTTAGATGAGATTATGCCGGCCAATGTCAATACGTGTATGAGTAGTGAATATAATATCAGAAATTTAATAGGTGGATGCGATCTCATCGTAGGTAGTGTACTGATTCCAGGAGCTAAAGCACCTCATCTGATTACTGAAGACATGCTTAAGGATATGCAACCGGGAACGGTATTGGTCGATGTTGCGGTTGATCAAGGGGGATGCATAGCGACTTGTAAGCCAACTACTCATGAAGATCCTACTTACATCATTGATGATGTAGTCCATTATTGCGTAGCCAATATGCCCGGAGCGGTACCTTTTACGTCTACTTTAGCATTGACTAACGCAACTCTGCCCTATGCCTTACTACTGGCGGATTTAGGCTGGAAAAAAGGGTGTAAGTCATATGAGGAATTAAAAAAGGGTCTTAACATTATTGATGGAAAAATTGTTTATCCCGAAGTGGCCGAAGCTTTTGGTTATGAACTGAGTGCTTTAGATCTATTTCTTTAACAAAAATGCGGAAATTCTGAGAGTTGTTTATAAGCGTTACCGATGAGATTCTTTTTCCATACATAATGCTTCATTCCATTTGTAATGGCCAGATATTGGGCATCTAATGCAGCGTTGTAGCCGCTGATCTGCTGGAGGGTATTGGCTGATAGTTTAACGGTGGGGGCTTTACATTCAACCAAAAGATAGATAGCACCTTTTCGGTCGTATATGTGAATATCGGTCCTTTTTTGTTGTTGTAAATACCGGTGCCCTTTTTCAATGTTGATCAAGGCTTTTGGGTAATTGAGGTTTTGTATGAGTAGGTGCAAAAAATGCTGCCGAACCCATTCCTCTGGAGTAAGCACGAGTTCTTTTTTACGAATTTCATCCTTAATATATGCCACATCATCTCGCCAAAGAAGTGTTGGATTTATTTCCGGAAGATTAAGCTTTGGAAGTTTGAGGTTTTTCATTTGGCATTTTAACAAAAACAAGGAAAGCCAATCCAATGATAAAAAACGAACCCAAGGCTAAGGTACTGTTTCTCATGCTTCCTGTAATTTGTTCGACCAGACCGTAAGTAAAGGTGCCTAATACGACACTGACGTAAAAGGTAACGTCATAAAACGAGAAATAAGAAGTGTGATCTTCAGAATGAGCGGATGGAATGAGCTTTGAGAACGTAGCTCTTGACAAGGATTGGATACCGCCCATTACCAATCCAACCAACGCCATAATGATGTAAAATTCATTCACTGTGGTAATAGTATACCCATAAAGACAGATACCTATCCAAATTAAAATCATGCTGACTAATGAAAATAGGTTACCCTTATATTCAGAAAGTCGAGCAAAGAGGGTGGCACCTAAAATAGCAATGAATTGAATGATGATGATGGCTGGGATGAGTTGGGCCGCACTCAAGGCAAGCTCCTTGGTGCCAAATAATACAGCCAAGAGCATAATAGCCTGAACCCCCATGTTGTAGAAAAAAAAGGCAATTAGATAAGTCTTCATATTTTTTAAGTCTTTCAAATTCCAAAAAACTTTTTTTAGTTCTCGATATCCATTTCTAAGAATGTCTCGATGTACTTTTCGATGGGAATGATTATTTGGTAGCCACTTAAATGGGATTTGGGCGAATCCAATCCACCACAGGCCTACCAAAATGAAAACGAATCGCGTAGCTTGACCGACATCTGAAAACCCAAACATCTCATAATTTTGGGTAATTAAAATACTAATCAAGAGTAGGATAACGCTCCCTGCATAGCCATAGGAATAACCTTTAGCACTGATTCGATCAGTCATGTTTTTTGGAGCTATTTCGGGAAGATAAGCATCATAAAAAACCAAACCAGAACTGTATCCAATGGAGGCTAATACCACACAAAAAATACCCCATTCAAGAGTATTTTCATCAGTAAAAAACACCAATCCTATGCAGGCAAAGGCACCTAGATAGGTGAAAATTTTTAAATATTTCTTTTTGTTACCTGTGTAATCTGCGATGCCTGATAATATGGGAAGTAACAAGGCAGAAATTAAATAGGATAACGAAATAGCATAGCTATACAAAACCGAATTGACCATTTCGAATCCAAAAAAGTCAACTTTATCTTGATTATTTACACTCGTAATCGCCGTATAATAAATCGGAAAAATCGCTGTGTTGATCACAAGGTTGTATACCGAATTTGCGAGATCGTAAGTGCACCAAGCCCGAATTACACCATTTATTTTTTTCATTGTACCGCTAATTTAACCAACTTATGGATGATTACAAGTCATTAAGAATAGGTGTATCCCTAACTTTACTATAGACATTGAATTTAAAGACTGCTCCTTGAAGCGTAAAATTATGAGAGCGATTAAATCAGAAAACAATCCTTTGAGGAGATTAATTGACTTTTGATGTTTTGATTATGTGGATCATCCAGTCAATCCATTCTTTTATGACTTCTTTTTGCTCCAAGTCATTGTGCGCTTCATGAAAAACACCCTCCCATAGTTTCCATGTGATATGATCTGGGTTGTCAAGGGCCAATTTCATGGTGGCTTTGTAGTCAATGATGCGGTCTGACTTGCCATGAAAAAGATAACCGTTTAATGTGATTTCTTTCTGATGTTCTAGTAGGTATTCGGCACCAAAGTTAATCGCAGAAAACAAACCTGCAGAGATTTTAAAATTAACCAACGGATCAAGATCGTACTGCCTTGAGACTTCAGGATCTTTACTCAGATGCAGGCTATTTAGCCCGTTGGGCTGCCTAAATTTTGGCGCAATGCGTGCCATTAGACTGCCTAATTGTTCTTTCCAGCGGGGAGGTTGAAAGGCCAATTTGATCCAAGGAGCAGAGGCTATGAAGCCCGATAACTCCTTGGATTTGTCTCTTAATACGTAATTAAGCACGAGATTTCCACCCATACTATGGCCAAAAAGGAACAAGGGTAAATACAAATGTTCAGCTCGAACTATTTTTAAAAATTCTTCAATGTCATTAATTAAACTCATCAAATCAGGTGCATGACCTTTTAAGCCCCCTGACTTCCCATGGCCTCGAAGATCAACACCATAAACGTTGAATTTCGAATCATTGAGCAGCTGCATCACGTGCCGGTATCTACCGATATGTTCTCCAAAGCCATGAATGATACAAACCACTCCTATTGGGTTGGCTACCGTCATGGATTCGACATACAAATTGATGTCGTCACGCGTCGATGCCTTCAACGTTTCCATCCTATTATTTTTTAATTAAATCTTTTATCGTCCAGGCCTTCTTGCAAATAAGCAATAAAATTTTATTAATGATCAGTAATTAATCCGTGATGACGACCTTATCCATAACATCCCCTTCTTTGATCAGATCGATGATGATTAATCCCTCAATCACTTTACCAAAACAAGTATGCTTTCTATCTAAATGTGCCGTGTTGGTTCGGCTGTGACAAACGAAGAACTGAGAACCACCTGTGTTTTTCCCAGCATGGGCCATTGAGAGTACACCTTTATCATGATGTTGGTTATTTCCTGATAACTCACAATCTATGGCATATCCTGGCCCTCCGGCGCCCGTGCCGTCTGGACACCCACCTTGAATAACAAAATTGGGAATTACACGATGAAAAGTAAGTCCATCATAGAACCCCTTCTCGGCCAGATCTATAAAATTTTGGACAGTTTTTGGCGCATCTTGCTCATAAAACTCGATTTTCATAATGCCCTTTTGGGTGTGGATTTCTGCTTTTTTCATATTATTTAATTTACGCTAATCATTTCATCAATGATTGTCAAAAAATGATTTTCTTTGCAAAAATAACATTAAAACCTCCATGAAAAGAATTAGTTGTTTTATGATTTGTCTTTGGGTATTATTTTTTAAAACTCTAGGCCAGATAGACGAGAGTAAGGTTACCCGTTTTATTTTAAATTATTCAAAGACAACGGATTTAAGAGCGGAAGAAGTAAGATCTATCTTAGACAGTGCGAAGTACATTCCAGAGATCATTGATCGCATCACCCAACCCGCAGAGGGTATTTCTTGGAAAAAATACAGAAATATATTTCTTACTAACGAAAGGATAACCAAAGGATTGACCTTTTGGAATGATCATGAAAGCACTCTAAATACGGTCAGTAAGGATACAGGTGTCGAAATTGAATATTTGATCGCTATTCTAGGAGTTGAGACCTATTATGGCGAGAAAAAAGGAGGTTATAAAGTATTGGATGCTTTATATACTTTGGCTTTCGCGTACCCTAAAAGAGCGGGCTTTTTCACCAAAGAATTGGGTGAATTCATTACTTTATCTACTACTCAAAACTTAAATTTATACAATGCTGAAGGTTCCTATGCAGGAGCCATTGGGTATTGTCAATTCATGCCGAGTAGTTACCGGGCCTATGCCAAAAGTTTTGATGGATCTAAAACGTGTGATCTGGTCAATAATGTAGACGACGCGATAGCGAGTGCTGCAAATTATCTAAAGGTCCACAAATGGAAAAAGGGTGAAAAAGTAGCTATTCCTACTCATAAAATAGAGGGAGCTTCAACATTAAGTCCAATCTACACCAAGCCTAAAAATACCGTTGAATATTTTAGGGAGAAGGGCTATCATGCGGAAGATCAAATTCAGACAGACTTGGTTTCGATCATCGAATTGGACAACGAAATTTCAAAAGAATATTGGTTGGGATTCCATAACTTTTATGTGATTACCCGCTATAATCACAGCTCACTTTATGCCATGGCGGTACATCAATTGGCGCAAGCGATTAGCGCATTAAAGGATTGACTTTTCGATAAACCATCAAGAAGATCGGCCCATTAGCCTAGACCTAGATTTTTCATATAGCACCTACTCATTTATTAAAGCGCTGCCTTACGCGAAAAAAAAAGATAGAAAAATAATATTGATCAATATTAGAATAAAATATTTTTTATGTTCATCTTACTCTTACCAGCTTAGCATCTTTTTTGTTAATTTATGCCCAGTAAAATGAAAAAAATAGGATTAATAATCTTTTCGATCTTTTTTTTGGCTGATCTTAATGCTCAACAAAAGGAGACTTTTGGCATCTCTTCAGAACAGTTTAAGCAAATAACAGCCGAGTCAACAGAATTGTATAGAGATTTAGACCGAGTGGCCCCAGGGAAAGAAGGGGCGCCACCTTCGGATGCCATCGTCCTTTTTGATGGGTCTACGTTGAGCCAATGGCAAAAGCCTGCGTTTGTTTATGGCGGAAGTATGGCGGAGTATGCTGAGCTTTTGCCCGCATTAAAGGCAGGTCCCTATACTACACCTCCAGCAGATTGGAAATTGGAAAAGGGCGCCCTAGTAGTTGTACCTGGAACGGGGCATTTGGTGACCAAAGAACTTTTCGGAGATGTTCAATTGCATATTGAATGGTTGGCGCCAAAGGATACAGCCAGAAAAGGACAGGATTACAGCAATAGTGGTCTTTTTTTTATGGGACTTTATGAGCTTCAAATATTGAACTCCTTTGATAATGAAACTTATAGCAATGGTCAAGCAGGGGCCATTTATAAGCAACATATTCCCTTGGTAAATGCCACACTACCGCCAGGTTACTGGCAGCGGTATGATATCATTTTTAGTGCACCAAAGTTTTCTGATCATGGGGATGTCCTCAATCCAGCAAGAATGACCGTCTTTCATAATGGTGTGCTGATTCAAAATAATGTTTCGTTATTGGGCCCCACCTGTTACATCGGTCAAGCTTACTATATTAAACACCCTCAACAATTACCTATTTTATTGCAAGATCATGGAAACCCAGTGAGATTCCGAAATATCTGGGCGCGGAAATTATAGCTTATACTACGTACTTTCATCCATATAATTTTCCATAAGGACATCCGACGCCTATATTTTAAATGATCTTCTTTATTTAGGTTGAGATGTCTTACCGTTTATATAAGTTAAAAAGGTATTTCAATGGGCACTCATTAAATTAGACTTTACATAGTTGCGTTAACTTCTCGCATTTTTAAATAATCACATGCAAAAAAACATATTTTCAATATTTGGACTTTTGGTATTTTTCCTGTCCAATGCACAACCTGATGTTGTGGATAAACAACGTTTTTCATTTGAATCAGAGCTAGAAATCAATGAGAGAATACCCAGTCCGAAATCATTTTTAAACTATGATTTGGGTGCTTCTTTCACGCTATATGCCAACGTAGCTGCTTACTTCAAAGCTCTTTCAGCCTCTTCGGGACGCGTTTTATACCATGAGTATGGAGAGACTTACGAGGGTCGACCTTTGATTAATTTAGTTATCTCTTCCGAAGAAAATATAAAAAACATTGATGAAATCAAATCAAATCACATGCAATTTCTACAAGGAGCTGAAGCGGACAAAGTACTTCTGAAAGGTCAACCTACTTTCACTTCTTTTAGTTACAACATTCATGGCAATGAAGCTTCATCGACGGAAGCTGCAATGCAGGTAGCTTACCGCATGGCCGCAGCCCAAGATGATGAAACGAAGGAAGTACTCAAAAACTCAGTAATCATCATGTATATCTGTATCAATCCTGATGGTCGAGATCGATATGTTTATTGGTATAAATCTATGAAAAGATTAAAAAGGCCAAGTAACGAACCGCAGGATATCGAGCACATGGAAGATTGGCCTGGCGGGAGAACTAATCATTATTGGTTTGATATTAATAGAGATTGGGTCTGGCAAGTACATCCAGAAGCAAGGGGTCTATCCAAGGAATATCAAAAATGGCTACCGCAAGTACATGTTGATTATCATGAGCAAGGCTATAATAACAATTACTTCACCTCACCTGGTACGACGCCGAGAAATCAATTGCTTCCGAATGCTTATGAAGGATGGTCCAAAGTTTTTGGAGATGCAAATATCACACAATTTGATAAGCATCAGATTAATTATTTTACACGAGATCGTTTTGATTTCTTTTATCCAGGGTATGGTTCAAGTTACCCGAGTGTTATGGGGGCTATCGGGATGTTAACCGAACAGGGTGGAGGATCTGCAGGAGGCCGAATTGTGAAAACTGAAGATGGGATAAACCTCACCCTTAGACAAAGGATATTTGATCACTACACTACCTCTGTTGCAACCATCAAAACCGCAGTTTTGCACCGTGAAAAATTACTTAATTACAGCAAGATGGCCTTAAATCCTTCCAACAGTAAATCTAAGATTAAAGCTTATTTTTTTAGTGATCAAGAAGTTTACAGTAATGATTTGGTCAATATATTGATCCGAAATGGGATCAAAGTAGAACAGGCCCTTGA
>TARA_B110000483_G_scaffold69404_1_pt1 | contig 14061 bp, 17 predicted proteins | sample TARA_B110000483 | Tara Oceans TARA_B110000483 (sample SAMEA4398176) | marine metagenome | biome: Polar Biome; feature: [SRF] surface water layer (ENVO:00010504); material: water (ENVO:00002006), including particulate matter (ENVO:01000060) such as... | depth 5 m
ACCTTCTTTCAAGTTGCTTTAATCTTCAACAAATCTAGCTCATAGAAGTTACTATGGCCAATAGATTTTAAAATACATAAATATTAAGTAAGACTCCCTTCAATCGGGATTTAGCCTGTACTCATAAACCTTTAAGCTACCTAAGAATGATTTCTTTCAAAAAATCTACTTCACCGCGAAGCTTCAAGATATAGTTTCCGGTTGACAAATGACTCCTACTAATCTCAACAAGCCCTTGTTTACCACTGATATTTTGAGATAAAAGTTGGTACCCCAAAACTGAATAAAGTTCAACCGAATGAAACTCAGAATTATTTTCAAACTGAATACTGTTGTTTTGTACTATGACATCTAAGCCCTTGAGAGTCTTCTTCGCCTCCGTAATTATGCCGGTAGTTTTATTCACTTGATTATTTAGTGCCGCTAGAAGAGAAAGACTTTCAGTCGTAGGTAGATCACCATCAATATGCCACACCATCACTCCACCATAGGAGTTATCAATCGTCCAGGCAGTCTTACGCGCTATTAGCTCAGGACTATTGAAGAAGAGAGTTCCACTTCCGGTAACTCCTTCGGCACGTTTGAATTGAATACTATCTGTCGCAGGGAAATCAAGCGTATCTTGATCTCGTTTAATATTATAACGATTTGCAAAATATTTGTAATCCCAGGTCAAAACATTCCATCCTGGGTTTTCTCTATACATCCGGTTGTTGGTACGATCCCACCCTCGAGCGTAAAATGGCAATCCTAAACAAATTCTATCTTTACTCAATCCACGGTCAAGATGCCAATACTCAGCCGAACTCGCATGGGCCTCCCAGGTGGAGTGATTTTCTATAGGTGACTCTTCCCAAGAAAGTGCACGGTCATATATCATCACATTTATCCAGTCCATGGCCCCAAGGAACCGATCAGTCCACTGAGCTCCATTTCGTGCAGTCGACCCCACGGCAGCTGTTAAGATCATTGAGTCGGGCATGGCTTCACGGAGTTCCACTGCAAGTGACTCATAAGGTAAAGGGAAAAAGGTTCCCGGACTACCCCAGTTGAACTCTTCGGCAGTCCCTTCAAGATCAAGGTCAATCCCCTTAATTCCATTACTATCACAGAAACTCAGTAAATTAGAAATAAAATTCCGACGTGCTACTGGGTCTTTGGTCATATTCCAACCATCTACAGTGGTTCCAAATGCAATCATTGGAACAGCCCCTTGCAATTTGGCTTGATTGAGGACTGCGACGATATCTTCAGAAGAGGTCCAACTATCAAAGAGAAGGTTGCCTTGTATATCAGAGGTCACAAAGGATCCCACGACATGAGTATACATGGAGTAATTAATGTCTGTTGAATTTGGGAGAGTACTGTAGGAGTATCCGACGACTTTAATGGAAGCCATCGCACTTACTGTCAAAATAAAAAAGTATAAAAATAGATTTTTCATATCATGCCCTTCTCAGACAACCAAAACCATATATAATAAGCATAACAATTTATACCTCAAGTGTTGGTATCAAAACCAATTAATCTTAGTCGTTTATTTATACTTTTTAAAAGATGAATTAAAAAAGTTTCATTCTCACATAAATTGTTTGACTATCTCCTTAAAGGCTAATCAATATGAAATCTAAAAAAATTGGTTTGGGCACAGCAGCGATTGGCCGACCACAATACATTAATGTGAGAAATCAAAAACCTGAAAGTTTTGACCTAGAGAAATTTAGACAAAGCGGTCTTCAGGTTCTAGAATCTGCATACCAACAAGGAGTGCGCTATTTTGATACTGCACCAGGCTACGGCATGGCAGAACAGTTGATTTCGGACTGGCTACAATCAAAAAATGACCCGTCCATAGAAGTCGCTACAAAATGGGGCTATGAATATGTTGCCAATTTTAATCCTGATGCCAAAGTTCATGAAATAAAAGACCATAGCATTGATCAGCTCATCAAACAATGGGAAGTCTCAAAGGAATTACTGCCTTTCTTATCCACTTTACAAATTCATTCAGCCACTTTTGAAACCGGAGTTTTGGATGATGATGAAGTACTAGCCAAGTTGGCTGAATTTAAATCAAATTATGGTATTAATATAGGGTTGTCTACCACTGGTGAGAACCAGGTAGACGTATTAAAAAAAGCCCTTGATATTCAAATTAATGGAAAACAGCTTTTTAATGTCTTTCAAGTCACCTTTAATATATTAGATCAAAGCATACTCGAGGTCTTAGATATACTTAAGCAAGATAATAATCGTATTGTAATTAAAGAAGCTCTTGCCAATGGGCGATTATTTCCACACTATGCTTGTGTTGACTTTTCAGATTTGTATCAATTACTCGAATCGCTTGCTCTAAAATACAACACGGGAATTGATGCCATCGCTTTGCAGTTTTGTCACCAAGCCCTCAAGCCATTTATGGTATTAAGTGGTGCATCCCATACTTCTGATTTAGTTGAAAATTTAAAGACCAACAATTTAAAACTTTCCTCATATGAGATTGAATCCTTAAAAAGCCACGCCATTCCAACAAACCATTATTGGAATCAAAGAAAACAAATGAATTGGAATTAGTCTTTTCAATTATTTATTGATGGTTAAAAAGCATTGAATAAGCACTTTTTTCATGTAACTAAAATATAACAAACTTTATTTCGCTTATCTTTTTCATTTTCCTAAATATTGGCAAATATTGGTTCATCTTGTTAGTTTATACTTAAGGTTTATTTCAATAAGAGTTAATGGCTTTTACAAATATTCCCCTCAATATTAATTCTGCAACAGGATATGTAATATAATGACTAAAATTAATATAATGACTAAAATAGAACACATTGAAAGTGAACTCTCTAGTCTGAGAAAACAACTACAATCCCATGAGCTTTACAATAGCTTGACTGATATTAACGACGTTAAAAAATTTATGGAAAACCATGTGTTTGCTGTGTGGGATTTCATGTCACTTCTTAAGTCACTTCAAAGAATCCTGACCACTGTCGAGGTTCCTTGGACACCTCCCAAAAACCCTAAACTTTCAAGATTTATCAATGAAATTGTACAAGCTGAAGAGAGTGATATCGACGAAAGTGGTAAACCGACAAGTCACTTTGAGATGTATTTAGATGCAATGTCTGAGACAAATGCCAGTACAGTCAATATTAAAAAATTTGTGAAGCTTATTGAATCAGGTAATTCAGTTGACTATTCCTTAAATGAAATTAATCTTGACAAACGCATAGCTGACTTTGTCAAATTTTCCTTTTCAGTCATTGAAACAAATAAACCACATCTCATTGCATCTGCCTTTACCTTTGGTCGAGAAGATGTTATACCAGATATGTTTATTGAGATAGTTAAAAACTTTGACAGTGAAAAAGAGTCTACTAAAAAACTATCCTACTATCTCAATCGTCACATTGAATTAGATGGCGATGAACACGGCCCGCTTTCACTTGAAATGATTGCTGAGTTGTGTAAAGATGATGAATTGAAATGGGCAGAAACACTGATTGTTGCCAAAGAATCATTAGAAAAAAGAATCCAGCTATGGGATGCAATTAGGGACATCATTTTTGATGAAATCTCTCAGGAAATGGCAGCTTATAATTAGAAGGTTTTAAGTGATGTCACCCCCAATAGCATCACTATTATTATCTTTAAGTATAATTCAAGCAAGGGGATTCAATGAGTGACAAAGTCAGAGAAGGTGAGACCGACTTAAATTGGACCCTACTCTTTATTTGTTGGTTGACTGCAAGTGTTTCTGTAGCTGGTTCTCTGTTCTTTAGTGAAATTCTTGAATTTCCGCCTTGTATTTTATGCTGGTATCAAAGGATGTGTCTATTTCCATTAGCTGTTATACTCCTAGGTGGTCTCTTTCCGTTCAATAGATCTGTCATCAGGTTTTCTCTGCCTCTAACCATTATAGGTTGGCTCATTTCTATTTACCACAACCTACTTTATACTGGTATTATTCCTGAATCGATTCAGCCTTGTGACAAAGCCTTATCCTGTACTGATGTTCATTTAGGATTATTTGGTTTTATCACCATACCTCTCTTGTCTTTTTTATCATTCTCCATAATCGCAACAATTTTAATTGTATTACATAGGAAAACTCAATGAAACAAAAACTAATCATATTCATTTCTCTACTTGTTTTGATTGCTGGATTTGTCATCGGGAGCTTTTTTGTCAAACAAAATAAAGAGACTAAAACCCTCACAAACGCTCAGTCAAACTATGACTCATTTGTACGAGATTATTCTGTTACTATTGGGAGTCCCGACGCTAAGGTAACCTTAGTTGAGTTTTTTGATCCAGCCTGTGAGACATGCAGAGTCTTTTATCCTCATGTCAAAGATATCATTGCCAAATACCCCGGCAAGATCCAACTCATACTACGATACGCTCCCTTTCATCAAGGTGCCGATTATTTTGTACGAATCTTAGAAGCATCCCGAAATCAAAATATGTATTGGAAAACTCTTGAGACTCTTTACCAGACTCAACATATCTGGACGGTCCATCATCAAGCCCAACCAAACTTAGCTTGGGAAGTATTAAAAGATACTCCACTTAATCTTGCTCAGCTAAAGGCAGATATGGGCAGCCCTAAAATTGAAGCAATTCTTCGTCAAGATTTATTTGATGCTTCTATGCTAAAGATTAAGAAAACACCTAGTTTCTTTGTCAATCAAAAGCCTCTAGTTAATTTTGGCCATGCACAATTGAAGAAGCTAGTTGAGTCTGAGATACACGCCAACTACCAGGAATAATCATCAGATATGCTATAAAGAATTACTTATGTAATCTTTTCCAAATTTTTTCCGCATGAATTTCCATTGAAATATTCATATTCACTTCTAGGTGTTTCATCTTCTCCATTAAGGCTCTCTCGGACATCACAGGTATGTCGGTTTTAAATGCCAGTACTATAGTGTTACCACTATCTACTTCAAAGCTAAGTAATTGGCTCTTAAATTCCTTCTTAAGTAACTCATTTAATTCTTGACGCAGATGATTAGCAGTATGCCAGAGATTAAGAACCAGGACCCCTTGTTCATTAAGGGCACTTTTACAATCCCTCAAATAGGATGACTGTACTTGCTTAGGCTCCATACCTTCAGAATTATATAAGTCCGAAAAAATAATATCACTTTTTGTTTTCGTCGTCTTGATGTAATTTGCAGCATCATCAATATGAATATTTAAACGAGCCGACTCGGGTAAATAAAAATACTGCTTGGCCGCATTCACCACTGCTTCACGATATTCCACCGCGATTACTTGAACGGTTGGAAAGCCATTCAACAAGCTCTTTACCATGGAACCTGCACCCAACCCTAGGACTGTTGCTGTTTCAAGTTTAGGGAGAAAAAGTAGGCCTGACATCATTGCTTGTGTATAGCCAAGAGCTAATCCATTGATTTTTTTTAATTTCATAGAACTTTGGTAAATTTTACCATCAAAACTAAGGATACGAGCAGTCCGTGTTTCATAAACATAGATAGGACCATGTTCGTCAGTTGTTGATGAAATAAGGGTTCCATTGATATCCATGATTAACCGCGTTATTTAGGTAGAGGGAAACGAACTTATCTTAATTTATTTCACTAAGCACCAAAGACAATCAAAACTATTAAGGTTTCCTCATGTCTTCGAGCTTTAATTTCATCTTCTATTTTAAATCCATTCTTTCATAATGACCTGTCAGGTATAATTGGATGGTCACTTCTTCTTCATTTTCATTGTGCCAGTACCAACCATGATTTCCATTAAAGGGTGGGAGGAGTGTCCCGATTTGTTTGTAATCAGTATCTTTCAAGTAAGATATAAATGATATGGTGGTGTCATTAGCAGGTTCGCCATGGAAATCAAAATATACTTCGCTAGACCCCGAAGTCCAGAGGTAGGAAATGTTTTTTTCTTTCACACCTAATACTTTATATTCTAACTCACCTCCAGTGGGTATTTTTATTATGATAGTATCTTTCCAATCACTTATTTCCTTAAACTCTAGGATATAGCCAGCCGAATCTAAAGGAACTGATAGTTCGGTCTTGGTAGTCACTTCTGGTTGATGCTGATAGCCATGAAGTTGGAATAAAAACAATAAACCACCAAAGGCAAATAACAACACATTTGATGTTTTACTAAAAGAATTGAAATGATGAGATTTTCTCACTAGACTCATCAAAATAATCATGAGTGCTAGCGCAGATACTTGCCCGACTTCAACACCAATATTAAAAGAAACAATATTCTCTAAAAGTGAACCTCTATCTAAAGGTAATTCTTGAAGTCTAGTGGACAGACCGAGTCCGTGAATGAGTCCAAATGCGAAAACCATCTTCAACATACTTGGTGGATTAAATCCTAGATATTTTTTAAAGCCATCCAAATTATGAAGTGCTTTATAACTGACACTTAAGGCAATAACTGCATCGATTAAATAATAATTAACCGAAAATGAGGTATAGGTCGCAAGAATAAGGGTGATACTATGTCCTAGTGTAAATACAGTCATAAACTTGACAACATCTTTAAAACGATCGAGGACGAATATAACACCAAAGATAAAAGCTAAATGGTCATACCCAGACAGCATATGGGTCAAGCCAATCCACATGAACCTTAGGTTACCACCTTCAGCAATCATTTGTTTTTCTGCATCAGTTACACCATGGGCATATAGCTGATTCGCTAGAAGAGCCAAGGCAATAAATATCCATTTAATTGTTTGAGAATTCATTATTCTTTTAGCTCCACTATTCAACAATATCTTTTCATATCTTAAGATAGAAAGAAATAAATTATCTAAGTATCACTCGTTTTATATAATATCTCTCTTTGATTTTACAAATTAAATCTATACTTCGATAATTGACATTACGCCAAAGAGGCCCTAATGAATAAATCAAAATTAGATGGAGGCCTACGCAAAAATATCATCGTTGGCTCGCAAGTTGAAGTTGTTCAAAAACAAGATCAACGCACAGGAAATCTCACTGAGGGAATCGTCCAACGTATCCTCACGAAATCAGCCAATCACCCTCATGGGATCAAGGTTCAATTAGAATCCGGACAAGTTGGACGCGTCAAACATGTCTTTGTATAAAAAATCAATGAAAACGGGTATCTCCACTCGCTGATGCTACATATAATTTTTTCGGACATTACCCTTGTTGATTCTTTTACTGCTTTTTTCTTTAAAAAATATTGAAGCTAGCTTTGAGGGAATTATCCGTTCCTATTTTGGCAACCTTAGTGGGTGTTCTCTTTTTGGGTGAGATGCTTACCTTGCGATTTATCTTTTCTACCATATTGATTTTAGGAGCTATCGCATGGGTGGTTTGGGGTAAGTCATATAAACTATCAAAATCAAATTAAACCTCAAATAGTGTTAAGATTGAGTTGGATAGCCTTCCTTATTCCATGCACTAAAGCCACCATCCATTGAAATGACATTGGTGTAGCCCATCTTCTGCATATTATCAGCTGCTAATGCAGAGCGAAATCCACCACCACAGTATAAGACAATTTTGGTATTAGTATCTGGGATTTTACCTTCCACATCACGTTCAATTACACCTTTGCCAATGTGAATAGCACCATCAATATGAAGTGTATCCCATTCTTTGTCTTCACGAGTATCTACAAGTACAAAATTTTTTGGCATTTCTAACATCGACTTGACATCATGAATATTACATTCTTTAACACGAGATTTGGCGTCTAGTACTATCGCTAGAAATTGTGGTGAGTGAGCCATAATGATTCCTTGGTTTATTTGTCGAGGTGTTTGATGTTTTAAAATAGAATAAAATGATCTACTACTTCTCAATTTGATCGTTTTGATTGTTTTGCCTTTTGGTGTTTTGTTCAATTAACGAGAAACTAGTTAGCAACTTAGGTGTGCTCAAAAATCTCAACTCATTATTTTTTATGGAAAGCCTCGCTTTTAAAGCAGATTTCAAGGGATATAATTGGCCTTGTCCCAGGGAAGGTGAAACCACCTGTTTGGGTTCTGATGATGTCACAATATGCAAATACGATGAATGGATTCATTACCAAGATTGTGAATCTCAAAAAAGCATGTGTCATGTTTCTCAACCTTTTGATAATTTAAAGGTGAGCCAATGTCGCCTGTAATTTAAGTAGATTACAAATAAATACTCTGACTTATGGTAATAGTTACAAAGACTCCATGATCATTCTTTATATATTTAATGATATAATCATGGAGTCACAATAATGAAACTACTTATACTCATATTTTCAACCATACTTCTAAGTGGATGCACCGGTATACCTGACAAAGTGACACCTATTCAAAGTTTTGAATTAAAACGGTACCTAGGGAAATGGTATGAAATAGCGAGACTAGACCACCGTTTTGAGCGGGGACTTGAACAAATCACCGCAGAATACTCAATGATGGAAGACGGGGGTGTCAAAGTGATAAATCGAGGATACTCAACTGAAGACCTTAAGTGGAGTGAGGCAGAAGGTAAAGCTTACTTTGTAGACAAGCCGACTACTGGACATTTAAAGGTTTCATTCTTTGGCCCATTTTATGGTTCTTATATCCTATTTGAATTAGATCAAGTCAACTATCAATATGCATTTGTTTCAGGACCTGACCTGACCTATCTATGGCTACTTTCTAGAACACCCAATCCACCCCAAGAGCTTATAAACCAATTTATTTCCAAAGCAAAAGAAATTGGTTTTAATACCGATGAACTCATATTTGTTAATCACAATTCAAATGAGAAAAGCAAATAAGACTAATCCAATACATCGGTCAGTGGCAACATTGATGTATTGATTTGAATCACCTGATTGGCTTGATTACTCGGATATTTTTTCATCAAGGTTTCAATTTCAGATTTGAAAATTAATATTAGTTTTTCAAATTCACCGATTTTATCTGATGGCAAAGAGATGGTGTGATTGACCATATAGCAGTGTTCTAAATCAAAATGATTAGACGCTGCATAAGCTAAATCAAGTTGTTTAGATTGGAGTGCGTACACTGCTTTTTTAGCAAACTTTTTTTCAAATTCATTTGTCCCTACGTTCATCCTGATGGAGTCAAAATTATTTGTAGACTCATAGGTATTCTTCTCCACCTTTTTTATAATATTATTTTGCAATAGTACTTCCAAAGCTCTTTTGATTTCATGTGAGTGAACTTCAAATCGAAACTTCCTAGAGAGGTTGAGGTAAGAACCGTCAAAGCTCGGCATCTGAACGATCTCTTTGATTGCCTGAGTCAACCAATGTGGGAAGATCCCAAACCTAGCGACAAATGTTTCCATATACTTTTTGGGAAGTAACTCTATGAGCGTATCGAGACGATCAAGTGCCTCATGCGAACTTTCACTTTGGTTGAAATCAATTAGAGCTTCAAAATATTGTCGCTCATCTGCAGTCATCCCAATTGCCTTGGCAATAGCAAAACTTTTGGCTCGCTCATTAAGAGGCGCCTTATCCTCAATGATCCTCCAAAGGTTAGCACGCGCTAGACCGGTATCAGCTGAAAACTTATCTATGGTGTAAGAATTTGACTTTTTACGATCCAAAAAATAGGCCTGAAGGTATTCTGAAAAATGACAGAATTCAAATACAGAACTCTTAAATTGGTACTTTGCCATAAACCATCCTTTGTTTCAATTAAAATCAAAATAATAATTTACTGAATTAAAAAAAATATTGCTCAAATTTCTAAAAAAAGCCTTGAAACTCGTTACAAAAATCAACCTTCAATCACATTGACCTCAATATATGGTCTAATAAAGCCTTACATGATACCATAGAGTTTAAATTTCTAAAGTTACTACACACTTGTGCAGTATTTTATTAAACTTGAATCAAGGAGGATATTGTGAATCATTTAAATACCAAACGCCATGAATTACTCTGTGCGATGCTTCGTGCAGGGGTAAGTCCACAGATGTCAAGCAAGGCGACTCAGACTCCACTTTATCAAGCCAAAAGTCTAGCCCGTCAACTTCAGTTAGAGCTAGCCGCCTAGCCATACACTGTGTATACCTTATATATATTAGATTCTTTAATAGACTTTTTACCACTAGGACCTATTACTATATTAACTTTATGAAGATCTATTTCAATTCTCCAGTGGTGCTTACCTTCTCAGCTATCAGCTTTTTGCTTGTGCTTTTACAACACTTTGGCATGAGCTACTACACCAATACATTCTTCACTGTTCCAGGCAATGTCTTGGCTTTTGACTTCTACAACCCCATCGCTTATTTTCGACTCGTATCACACTCAATGGGGCACGCCAATTGGGATCACCTCATAGCTAATTTGACTTTAATCCTACTACTCGGGCCGATGCTTGAGGAGAAATACGGTTCTCAGTCCCTTCTTATAATGATGCTCATTACAGCCCTCACCACAGGACTTCTCAACATGATGCTTTTTCCAACGGGGCTTTTAGGAGCTTCTGGGGTTGCATTTACCTTTATACTTCTGAGTTCATTTGCCAATATGAGATCCGGCGGAATTCCTTTAAGCTTTCTCATCGTTGCTTGTTTCTTCCTCGGTAAAGAAGTATTGCATGCGACTCAAAACAATCAAATTTCTGAGTTTGCTCACCTTTGTGGTGGTATCCTCGGTGCAGTCTTTGGGTTCATCAAAAGGTAGGTGGTTTAACGATGGCACTATACGGATATAATGTTCCCAAGAAGCACCAGCGCACCCAGCCTAAGACTGCCTTCTTAACAGGGCCGTGTATTGAATTTCAATATATTGAAGACGGTCAAATTGTGGAGCGTCAAGGTCATATCGGTGAACTTTATCAAAATGGTGTCTATTGGGTTATTGCAAGCGATCATCCCGATGTCTACCCACGTCACTTTTTTCTTAATGATTATTTTCCTTGGGATCAATATAAACCTTGGGTAGTTGAATCATGGGCAAGACTTAATTATTTACCTTTTTGTTTTACTTTGAAAAAGAAAATCGGGGATGATTTAATCGGTCAATTAAGGCTACTTGATAATAACGAATTTCAAGATGCACTCATGGCAATGAGGAAAAATAAAATCCTCGACCCTTTGAAAAAACTTACATCTAGGATGAAGCCGGGTGAGATGACCTGGGATCAGATTAAAGCCGCATGTTATTCATCACCACCTAGAACTTAACTTTTATAACCTCAATCAAAAGAATAATTTATGAAACTTCACTTTCAAATTCTCATTGCAATCATCCTAGCTGTGCTCGCCGGATCCTATTTTGATACACCAGGGCTCATCGATACCTATAGTTTTTTAGGAACACTTTTTCTTCAGGGACTTAAAATGTTGATCGTCCCACTCATTGCATCTTCTATTATTACAGGGATGAGCACCATGGGTAGTGAAAGTGGTTTTGCTAGACTTTCAGTTAAAACTCTCAGCTATTATATGTTCTCATCGCTTATTGCCATCCTCATTGGACTAGCGATCGTCAATCTTATTCAACCGGGGATCATTGATGGACAAGCAGCCAAAGACATCATTGGTTTAAGTGAAATTCCTGAATCCAAACGAGCTGCAATTAGTGGTAAAGGCACCAGCGACATTACAGGTATCTTCCTTCGCATGGTTCCTTCGAATATTGTGAACGCAGCCGCTCAAGGTCAGATGTTAGGTCTTATTACCTTCTCTCTGATCTTTGGTTTTATGTTGTCTACTTTAAAATCACCCCTCAAAGATACGATGAATAATTTCTGGCAAGGCCTCAATGAGATCATGATGAAAATGACCAACCTCGTCATGCGCTTTGCACCTATTGGTGTTTTCGGATTAATCGCCAAGACGACCGCCCAAACAGGTCTTGATGCTATCGCTCCCCTAGCTTGGTTTTTCTTGTCAGTGATTGTCGCATTAGGTCTTCATACATTCGTCGCTCTTCCTATCCTATTAGTCACCGTCGGAAGACTTTCACCTTTCAAACATTTCACCGCAATGTCTCCGGCTCTTTTAACTGCATTTTCTACATCAAGCTCGGCAGCAACCCTCCCTAAGACGATGGAGTGTGTTCAAAATAGATCCGGTGCTTCTCAGAAGGTATCTAGCTTTACTTTACCTTTAGGAGCCACTGTCAATATGGATGGTACCGCACTCTATGAATGTGTCGCTGCATTATTTATCGCCCAAGCTTACGGCCTAGAAATGACTTTTGGAATTCAACTAACGGTGGTCATTATCGCACTAATGACTTCTATCGGTGTGGCAGGTATTCCTTCTGCATCACTTGTCGCTATTGTACTGATCTTATCGAGCATCGGACTTCCGCTTGAGGGTGTTGGCTTGATTTTGGCAGTTGATCGAATTCTAGATATGTGCCGAACTTCCGTAAATGTCTTTAGCGATAGTTGTGCCGCAGTCTTAATTGCTAAGAGTGAAGGCGAAGATTTGGCCCCAATTGCTTTGTCGAATAAATAATTTGGATAAAGAATTAATCTGTTATATGAGAATAGAAGTATTGATGATCACAAAAAATAAACCATGGAAAGCCAAGTCGCTTTCTATAGTTTTTGTGTGTTTACTTTGGCTAATCTGCGCATCATCTCTTTATGCTAGTGAACTAGATTCGGCACTTAGATCCGACCCCTATTTTGCACAAAAACTAAAGATGAATATCAACCAAGATCGTTACACTCAAGTCAAAAAAAACTATACTAATAAATATCAACAACCCATTGTAAAAACACGTAGACAACTCAAGCAAGAAAAACTTCAACAACTCATTGCGGCAAGACCAAAGAATAACAAATCTGCTCCCACAATTAATTACAATTCAAATATTATTTGGAAATATCCAGTTCGTCATAAGGTCTTCAAAGCCAGAGTTCGTCAGGCCGGATTTAATGTCAAGTATGATGTTAAATTTTCAAGAATGAATCCCAAGTGGTATTCATTAATTCCAAAACTAAGGACTGCTTTTGGAAAATTTATACCCACGATTACTAGTGGTACGGAAAGTAAGTTTCATAAAAAAGGAACCTACTCACACTATACAGGATACAAAATTGACATACGAGTCAAAGACATTCCCGGTGTACGAATTCGCCATCGTAAAATTTCTGCTGGTAGAAAAATTATTCAAGCTTATTTAAAAAAGCTAAATGCCATACCGGGAATTAAAGCTGTTTTGGAAGAAAAGACACAGTACCCTCACATTGATATTCTTCTCACAAAATAAAATAAAAATACCCTCTTTTGAATTTGAATCCGTCCGACTTTTATGGTGAAAGTTTTTAATAATTAAACAATTATTTAGGCTATTTGAGTTTTTAATGCTCTAAATTTGAGTTTTTATATTTAATTGAGTGGCCTTAAGGCTAGTCCGTTGTTTTAATTACACTTTCTATTGTATTTCTTTTGATTTGTCGGCATAATAAAAACGGCACATCAAAAACTTGGGAAGGTAGGGTGCAATTATGAACACTTGGCAAACACTAAGAAGTTGGAAGTTTTTTCTCGAATTTTTAGCAGGACTTAGTCTACTACTAACAGCAGCATTTTTCATTACAGCCATGAATAAGAACCAAACGACGATGGATAAACTTCGGCAAGCAGATGCAGCTGTTCATCATGTAGAACAAGCTGAAGCACAACTTTCAATGTTGGCTGAACCCTCGACTCAAATTGCTTCTACTTGGTATGCAGAAAATTTAGGTGAAACATATCTTGGTCCTCTTGCCTCTATGAGAGAAGGCTTCACTAAAAATCAAACGAGAATCAACTCTCTGATTGAAAGTTCACAGGCAATACAAACCGAAAAGATTGCTCTTCTCTCAGGTATTACTGAAATGGAAGCCGCAATTTTAAACTTCAAGCAAAATTCTGAAATAGCTATTTCTCGATCTGAGGTTTCCTATCTAGCAGCAGCAACCGCCTGGCTCACACATCTGAAAACAGCAATATACATAGGCAATTTGGACGCAGCCTCAATTGAAAGGCTCAATATTTTGACTCAAGACATGCAAGGTGAGAATTTAAAGAGTGCCGCTTTCTCTCAAAGTATGGGACTAGAATT
>TARA_B110000483_G_scaffold59560_1_pt1 | contig 14060 bp, 10 predicted proteins | sample TARA_B110000483 | Tara Oceans TARA_B110000483 (sample SAMEA4398176) | marine metagenome | biome: Polar Biome; feature: [SRF] surface water layer (ENVO:00010504); material: water (ENVO:00002006), including particulate matter (ENVO:01000060) such as... | depth 5 m
CAAAAAGACTGATTGCTGCTGCAAAAACATTAAATGTTGGCACAGGAACGATCATCGACTTCTTAAGAGATAAAGGCTTCGAAGTCGAGGATAAACCAACTACCAAATTGGACGAGGACATGTACATGAACTTGTTAAGTGAATTTGGGGATGCTAAATCATTGAAAGAAACGGCAGATAACATTCAGTTGGGTAACAAGAACAAGAATATCAAACTTGAACTTACAGCAGACGGTAAAACAAAAACTGTAGAGGTTAAGGATGAGCCTATTGAAAGATCTAAGGTCGAATTGGCTGGTCCTAAGGTGGTTGGCAATGTTGATTTGGATAAAAAACTGACCAAAAAAGAAGTAGAACCTATAGTTGAAGAACTTGCTCCAAAACCTAAAAAGGAAAAAGTTGAGCCTGAGCTGGTCAAAAGAGAAAAAACCAAATTAACGGGTCCTAAGGTGGTTGGAAACATTAATGATGAGCTTGAGGTAAAGAAGGAATCCAAAAAAGAAAAGCTTGAAGAAAAGGCTGAAGAGGAGCCTAAAATAGAGGAGCCTGCATTAGAGGAGCCTTTAGTAGAGAAGCCGAAGGAAGAAAAGCTGAAGAAAAGTGATTCGCAAGACTTTATCGAAACCAAACGTGTCGCCTTAAAAGGAACAAAGGTTTTAGGTAAAATTGTACTTGAAGAGAAAAAACCAAGGGAAAAGAGTACAAGTGGGGAGGATGCTAAACGAAAAAGAAAACGTTTCAAGAAGAGTGCTAAAATTGACCCTAAAGCTGCACGAGCGGCCAAGCCTAAGCTTCAACGACCTGAAGATAGAGTTGTAAGTGAGAAAGAAATTGAGGAGAAGCTGAAAGCTACAATGGCGAAGCTACAAGCGGCTACCTCAGGTAAGAGTAATCGTGCGAAACTAAGAAGAGCTAAGCGTCAAGGTATTCAGGAAGCTGAAGAAATAAAGGCAGAAGAACAAAGTGCTGAAGACAAAAAAATCAAAGTAACTGAGTTTATTACGGTTAGTGATATTGCTCATATGTTGGATGTAAAGCCAACAGAAATCATTACGAAGTGTTTCACGCTTGGAGTAATGGTATCTATTAATCAGCGTTTAGATGCGGAAATTATAGAGTTAATCGCAGATGAATATGGTTACGAAATTGAGTTTATTTCTGCTGCAGATACAGAGGATTTTGAAGAGGAAGTTGATTCAGAAGAAGATTTAGAGCCCAGAGCTCCTGTAGTAACTATTATGGGTCATGTCGATCACGGTAAAACATCCTTACTGGATTATATTCGTGAAGCAAATGTTGCTGATAAAGAGGCCGGAGGTATTACCCAGCATATCGGGGCCTACGAAGTCGCCTTGGAGAAAGGAAAAATAACATTCTTAGATACTCCTGGTCACGAAGCATTTACTGCAATGCGAGCTCGTGGTGCGAAATTAACAGATATCGCTGTAATCGTTATTGCGGCAGATGATGATATTATGCCTCAAACCAAAGAGGCAATTAGCCATGCACAGTCTGCTGGCGTGCCTATGATTTTTGCCATTAACAAAATCGATAAACCAGGAGCAAATCCTGATAATGTGAAAAACCGATTATCTCAAATGAATTTAATTATTGAGGAATGGGGCGGAAAATACCAATCACAAGATTTATCCGCAAAAATGGGAACAAACGTAGATTTATTGCTTGAAAAGATTATTCTAGAATCCGAATTGCTTGAGCTTAAGGCAAATCCGGATAAGGCGGCGTCAGGAGCAGTGATTGAAGCTTCATTAGATAAAGGTCGTGGATATGTAGCTACTATGCTCGTTGACGGTGGTACACTTAATGTCGGAGATTTTCTAGTTGCAGGATCTTGCTCTGGAAAAGTGAAAGCTATGTTTAACCACAAAGGAGAGAAAGTGGAAAATATAGGTCCAGCGCAACCCGTGCAAATATTGGGTTTAGATGGAGCTCCTGCAGCAGGTGAACGTTTTAAGGTTTTTGCAACTGAACAAGAAGGTAAATCAATGGCTTCTAAACGGAGTCAATTGGAAAGAGAGCATGGTCTGAGAACGCAGAAACATATTACACTTGATGAGATTGGAAGACGTCTTGCTTTGGGAACATTCAAGGAGTTGAATGTAATTGTTAAGGGTGATGTGGATGGTTCCATTGAAGCACTCTCAGATTCATTACAAAAACTTTCTACGGAAGAAATTCAAGTAAATATTTTACACAAAGGCGTAGGAGCAATTTCCGAATCCGATATAATGCTAGCTTCTGCATCGGATGCAATTATCATTGGTTTCCAAGTTCGCCCTTCCCCTCAAGCTCGAAATGTAGCAGAGCACGAAGGCGTAGAAATTAGATTGTACTCAGTAATATACAAAGCTATTGAAGAACTTACTGCTGCGATGGAAGGAATGTTGGAGCCTACTATTGAAGAAAAAATAACAGGTAATCTTGAGGTTCAAGAAGTATTCAAAATCACTAAAGTGGGTACTGTTGCTGGTTGTATGATGACAGACGGAAAAATCAAGCGAGATCATTTGGTTCGTGTGATTAGAGATGGAATCGTATTACATGCAGGTAAGTTGGCCTCATTGAAACGATTCAAAGACGATGTAAAAGAAGTAGTTTCTGGTCAGGATTGCGGTCTTCATATCAAGAACTTTAACGATATCCAAGAAGGAGATGTTATTGAAGCATACACTGAAGTTGAGATCCAAAGAACCTTATAAAATATCGTAAGATTATATTAACTAAGTGAAATAGTACGTTATTAAGAACTATGACAAAAGTTGCTGGAAGTATAGTGAAAAGCGCTCTAAAATCTTTGTTGACCTTGGTCTTTTTGTTATTACTTATGATAACGAGTAAGGCACAGAATTTTGAAGTTGGCGCCTGGATGGGAGGAGCTAATTATTTTGGTGATCTTAATTCAAATGCTAGCTTTTCCATGATTCGTCCTGCAGGAGGAGTTTTTCTCAGAAATAACTTCAATACGAGATGGGTTCTTAAAAGCTCTATTTCCTTCGGTCAATTAGCATTTGATGATAAAAAATCTTCAAATAGCTTTAATCGCCAGCGTAATCTTCATTTTAAATCGAATGTGGGAGAGATAGCAGCCATGTTGGAATTAAACTTCTTGGAGTTTAATAAGAAAAAGAAACAACAATGGTTCAGTCCATACTTTACTATTGGATTTGCTGCTTTCTACTTCAATCCACAAGCCGAGTTTCAAGGCGAGTGGTACTATCTGCAACCCTTGGGGACAGAAGGCCAAAACGACCCAAGCTATTCAAATTTAGATAAATATAGAATAGTAAATTTTGCCATACCCATTGGAGGCGGATTGAAATTTAGCGTAGGTAGAAATTGGAATGTGGGAATCTTCGGAGATATAAGAATTGCATTTACTGACTATTTAGATGATGTAAGTGGAGTATATGCTAGTCCATTATCCTTCGACCAAGGTTCTACCGGACTTGCCTACGCGCTCAGCGATCGCTCAGGCGAAATAGGTGAGCCAATTGCAGAACCAGGTAAACAACGAGGCACATCCGCAAAAAATGATTTTTATTTGTTTGCTGGGGTTTCCGTTTCCTACACCATTTTTAGACTTAAATGCCCTACACCGGGAGCAATCAGGTGAAATGATTAACTTTACAAAGCGATCCAAGTAACATGAGTCTGAAAGAATCAATTAATTTAGAAAATCTGCCTAAACATATCGCTGTTATCATGGATGGTAATGGTAGATGGGCCAAGGAAAAAGGAAAGAATAGAATTTTTGGACACAAAAATGGAGTTAAATCAGTTCGTGAAGTCAGTGAAGCCTGCGCTGAACTTGGCGTTTCTTTCTTAACACTTTATGCATTTTCTTCAGAAAATTGGAATAGACCCAAATTGGAAGTTGCCGCCTTGATGGAACTGCTGGTTAGAACAATAGGAAATGAGACGAAGACCTTGATGAAAAACAACATTCGCCTTGTCACCATTGGCTCAATTGAAACACTGCCCTCACGCGCTCAAGAACAACTCAATAAAGTAAAGCTTGCTACAAAAGATAATACCAGATTGACATTAACTTTAGCGCTCAGCTATGGGGGGCGAACAGAAATTGTAGATGCTTGCAAAAAAATTGCAACACAAGTTAAAAAAGGTGAAATTAGTGCAGAGGATATTACAGAATTAACGATTAATAATCATCTTTACGAACCAAATATTCCTGACCCCGAATTGATGATTCGCACGAGTGGGGAATATAGACTAAGTAATTTTTTGTTGTGGCAAGCAGCTTATACAGAATTATATTTTACGGATGAGCTTTGGCCTGATTTTTCGAAGGAATCGCTTTATAAAGCAATTCATTCATTTCAGTCGAGAGAAAGAAGATTTGGCAAAACTAGTGAACAATTAAAGTCCTAGTAAAAAAAGAAAAATGAAGAAATTACAACTATTGTTTTTAAGCTTGTGCTTACTTTGTTTTGCAGTTAATTTGCATGCTCAGGAACTAAACTACAACAATCCACAACAATACGAGATTGGCGGTATCCGAGTAGAGGGAACAGCGCATCTAGATAAGAAAGTGCTGATATCTTTATCTGGTATGCGTGTGGGAGATATGATTACCGTTCCGGGACAAGAAATTTCTTCTGCGGTTAAAAACCTTTGGGAACAGCGATTGTTTACTGACATCGCTATTGAAGTTGAAAAAACGCTCGGCACCACCGTGTTTCTTATTATTAATCTTACCGAGTTGCCCCGCTTGTCAAAGTACTCGATTACTGGCGTAAAGAATGGAGAAGTTGAGGAATTAAGGAAGAAAATTGATCTTCGATCAGGAAGTATTTTTACGGAAAGTGATCAATTGAATGTTATTAATAAGATAAAGTCTTATTATATTGAAAAAGGCTTCTACAACGCAAGTGCAAGGATAAGTCAAAGTGTCGATGAGGTTATTGACAATAGTATTACTGTAGATATTGTTATTATTAAGGGGTCAAAAGTCAAAATCGACCAGATAAATATTCTAGGTAATGAGTCCTTTAGTGAGAAGAAATTGGAAAAACAACTGAAAGGAACTAAAGAAAAAGTAAAGTTTGAATTAGTTGAGCTTTTAAAGATTAAAAAGAACAAAAAGCAAAGTGAAAAACTTAATTATTTTAAAACTTTATCGAATCTATCCGTGTCTAAAGCTATAAGCTATGGAGATGATTTTGTAAACCTAAATATTTTTAAATCCTCCAAGTTTATTGAAAATGATTACGAGGATGACAAGAAAAAGCTGGTAGCATTTTATCAAGAAAAAGGATATCGAGATGCAAAAATTGTATTTGATGAGGTAAGCTTTGATGAAGACGGTGAAGCCCACATAGACCTGCTTGTTAAAGAAGGCAGTCTTTATTATTTTGGAGACATCAGTTTTTCAGGCAACACCAAGTATTCCGATTCCTTATTGGTTAAGATAGTCAATATCGAAAAAGGCACCATGTATAGTCAAATCACGCTTGAGGAAAAGTTGTACATGAGTCAGGACGGCGGGGACATCAGTTCGCTTTATATGGACGATGGCTATTTGTTCTTTAATATTACACCCATAGAAAAAAGAATTAAGGAAGATTCGGTTGACTTAGAATTGAAAATTTATGAAGGACCTCAAGCAATTATTAACGAGGTAAGAATCTTTGGGAATACCAAGACAAACGAAAAAGTGATTCGTCGCGAGTTATATGTTTTCCCTGGAGATAAATTCTCGCGAACGAACTTGATCCGGTCTCAACGTCAAATTGCAAACTTAGGTTATTTCGATCCAGAGCAAATGGAAATTATTCCTATTCCTAATCCAGAAAATGGAACGGTAGATATAGAATTGAGGGTGGTAGAAAAACCTTCAGACCAATTGGAGCTCTCTCTAGGTTGGGGCGGTCGTGGTGCCGGATTGGTAGGAACCTTGGGCGTTCAGTTTACCAATTTTTCTCTTAAAAATATAGTCGATAAGAAAGCCTGGACGCCTTTACCTTCAGGTGATGGTCAAAATTTAACCGTTCGTGCGCAATTGAATGGAAAACAGTTCCAATCGTACAACATGTCATTTACCGAGCCTTGGTTGGGAGGTAAAAAGCCGAATTCATTTTCCGTTAGTTTTTTTAGACAGCGATACAACCTGCTAGATGGCACCAACAACTTTACAGGCGATGTTGTTGGTAAATCAATCACAACAGGTGGAAGTATTGGTATAGGTACGCGCTTAGCATGGCCAGATGATTTCTTTACCGTTAGAAGTGCTATCAATGTAAATCATTATAAACTTGATGAGTTTAACCTATATGCAAATTTCCCTTTTACTTCGGGAACTGCAACTGATTTAAACCTTTCCACAACCTTAGCTAGAAATTCCATTGACAATCCAATGTTCCCTCGTAAGGGGTCAACATTCTCCTTACAATTGGATGTTACGCTTCCTTATAGCAAGTTGTTTAAAGGACGTAAGAATATTGATTATACAAGTAATGAAACTCCAGCTTCAGAGAAATATAAGTTGATTGAGTATCATAAATGGAGATTTAATGCCGATTGGTACACTCCAATTATAGGTAATCTAATCTTTCATACATCCGCAAAGCTTGGCTTCTTGGGTACGTTTAATAAAGATATTGGAGTTACTCCATTCGAAAGATACCAATTGGGTGGCCAAGGATTTAATCAGTTCACTATTTTAGGAACGGATATTATCGGCATGAGAGGCTATGACGTGATTACGCCAGATGGAGGATCTCCCATTATGAATAAATATAGCATGGAATTGAGATATCCACTTAGTTTGAATCCAAGTGCAACAGTTTATGCTGTTGGATTTTTTGAAGCGGGTAATTATTGGAATAGTATACAAGAATATAGGCCCTATGAGTTAAAACGGTCATTTGGTGCAGGTTTGCGAGTGTTCTTACCAATGTTTGGATTGCTTGGATTTGATTATGGCATAGGCTTTGATGATACAGATGTAAATGCGCTTACGGGTGGTAACATGTTTTCAAAGTATGGGCAGTTTAGAATTATATTAGGTTTTGAACCAGAATAAAAATTTAGAAATTATGAAAAGAATACTTTTAACTTTTATACTGCTTGTTAGTATTATGATGAATGCACAAGCACAAAGATTTTGTATTGTAGATATGGATTATATACTAAGTAATATACCTCAATACGAAGAAGCGCAGGAGACGGTAAACACCTTAGCTAATCAGTGGAAAGTAGAAATCGATGTACAATTTCAAGAAGTCGAAAAAGCGTATAGCAAATTTCAAGCAGAACAAGTGTTGATGACTGAGCAAATGAAAGCGAAGAAAATTGAAGAGATTGAAGCACTAGAAAGAGCAGCAAAAGAAATGCAAAAAGCTAAGTTTGGTCCTGAAGGGCAGCTATTTGCGAAAAGACAAGAACTCATCAAGCCTATTCAAGATAATATTTATCAGAAAATCGAGCTCTTTGCCAAAGATAAAAGCTACGAAGCTATTTTAGACAAATCTTCTGCAGGTATTGGTATTTTGTTTTACGGAGAAAGAATAGATAAAAGTGATGACGTACTTAGAACATTGGGATATTAATTACCATATTTTAAGAATTAGTCTTGTTAAAAAAGTATATTTTTGTTTAAACTATAAATAATAAAAAATGAATAAGTTAATGAAATTTTTAAGCGTAGCAGTGCTTTCGCTAATTGCGCTAAGCTCAACTGCCCAACAGAAGTTTGGTCATGTGGATTCAGAGTCATTGTTTTATGCAATGCCAGAGGTTAAAACTATACAGACCCAGCTTCAGACTAAAAGCAAAGAGTATGAAACTCAATTGAAAACGCTTTATACCCAATATGAGACTATAATTGCTGACATTGAAGAAAATGGCAACTCATATATGCAAGCGGTATTAGAACAAAAATATAAGGATGCTTACGGTTTGGAAGAGCGAATTGTTGCTCTGGAAGAAAAGGCGCAAGAGGAATTGGTGAAACTAGAGACTAAGCTATTTCAGCCGGTAGAGCAAAAGGCTTATCAAGCAATTCAAGAGGTTGCTGCAGCAAATGGCTATACGTATGTTTTGGATTCTTCTTTAGGTGTATTTTTAGTTCTTCCTGAAGTAGATGATATTACCAATTTGGTGAAAAGTAAATTAGGAATTTATTAATTTTAAGTATTAATGAACAGTAATCCTATAGGAATATTTGATAGTGGAATTGGCGGCTTAACGGTCGCCAATGCTATTTCTAAGGCTATGCCTGATGAAACGCTCATTTATTTTGGGGATACCGCCCATCTGCCTTATGGGGAAAAGTCGAAAAAATTAATCCGTGAATATGCTAACGGCATTACTGACTTCTTGTTGCAGGAAAAGCAATGCAAAGCAATTGTAATTGCATGCAATACCGCCTCAGCTGCTGCCTATGAGTATTTAAGAGATCGTCATAAAGGGGAAATACCCATAATAAATGTCATTGATCCTATAGTAGAATCGCTTGTTGGTCAAACGACGCTTAAAAAAATTGGATTAATTGCTACGAATACGACTATTGAATCGGGAGTTTATCAAGAAAAAATACATAGAAGAGTACCCCAATTAAATGTGCGAGCCTTGGCGACACCCCTACTTGTTCCAATGATCGAAGAGGGATATGCAAATGATAAGATTAGCCATACCTTGATTGAGAACTATTTAATTAAAGCGGAACTTAGCGATATTGATGCACTTATTTTGGGTTGCACACATTACCCCATGATAAAAGCTGAAATCAATGCCTTTTATCAAGGTAAAGTTCAATTGATAGACTCAACGGATATCATGGCAACCAAACTTAAAAACATTCTTGAAAAAGAGAATTTGTCTTGTGCCGCTAGAGGGGCAAAAAATAAGTTTTACATTTCGGATAGTAGCCCACATTTTGACAAATCAGCAAAACGATTTTTTAAGGAAAATATTAACTTAGAATACCTTAATATTTGGAAGTAGTTTTAACATCCCAATAAACTTATAATTATGAAAAACTTAATTCATGCACTACTCTTAATCCTGAGCATCCAACTGTGTTCTGCCCAAGGAGTTGACTTTTTTCATGGTTCTTTTGAAGAGGCGAAGCTGGAAGCAAAAGTGCAAGGCAAATTGATATTTATGGACGCATATGCTGTTTGGTGCGGACCTTGCAAGATGATGACAAACAATGTTTTTCCTCAGGATAAAGTAGGTGACTTTTTCAACAAGCATTTCATCAATATGAAGGTGGATATGGAAAAAGGGGAAGGAGTAGATTTAAGAAGGCAATATGGCGTGTCTGCATACCCAACTCTGCTGTTAATTGATGCGGAAGGAGCTGTTGTGCAGCAAATCAAAGGAGCAAGAGGTGCTGATGCTTTAATTGAATGGGCTAAAAAGGCTAATAGGCCTAATCCTATGCTTACCAAAAAAATGCAGGAAAAATATGACAATGGCGACAGAGATGCATCTTTAATGCGTGACCTGATTAAAGTAAAAGCTTCGTTAAAAGAAAATATAGATACCCTAATGCAGGAGTACATAGCTAATTTAAGTCCAGAGGAAATAGTCGCAAGGGAAAATACTGACTTTGTGTTTGAGCAAACTAATTCTATCTATTCGCCAGGACTAAAAGTAATGAAGGAATATGCGCGCTATTTTACTGATATTCTTGGAGAGGGTTCAATGGATAGAAAGATTAGCGGAATTGCAAGGACTGCGGCCAATAACGCAGTGAAAAATAAAAATAAGGAAGAATTAGGCGCGGCCATTGTGTTTTTAAAGCAATATAAACCAAAGAATTATAAAGAACTAAGTAGCGAATTAGAGGTTAATTTTTTTGGTAAAACAGAAGATTGGAAGAGCTACGACAAATTGGTGACCAAACACTTGGCTAAATATAAAAAAGGCGATGACAAGGCTTATCGAGATGTATCCTGGAACTATTATATGAAAATTAGTAATGTGGCGAGTCTTTGGAAGGCTGAAAAATGGATGCAGAATAATATTAAGCTAAACAACACTTACGAAAACAACTTAACGCAAGCGTATTTACTCTATAAATTAGAAGTGTATAGTGAGGCGGAGGACGCAGTGAATTATGCGATAATTCTTGCGGGCGAAGAAAAGAAAACTAAGAATGCTCAAATCCTTAAAGATCAAATTTTAAAGAAGCTCAACAAGACAGAAATTCCTCAATAAAAGCATAATCATAGGAAGTTTCAAGGTCAGGCACTTGATAGTTGGAGTTTTTCGGCAAGCTAATTGCTCCTTGCCTTTGATATTGAAACCATTGTTTTTTACTCAGGCTTTCTGCCAAATATTCTTGCTCCACCTGACCGGGTGTTGGAACTAAAATCGCTGACTTTTTCAATACAATCATATCCATAATTGAAGTATATCCAGCGCGACAAATGACAAGTTCACTCTGGTTGATTTGAGCATTGACCTCTTCAGTAGAGGCAAGGCTAATACGTGTAATATTGTCATTTTTTATTTCCTGCATAGGGGTGTTGCTCCCCCGGATTATACAATGCCTTCCCTTGACATTGCTAAGCTTCTCTATAATCTCATTTTCTAACAAGCTTCTTTGCGGTTCAGGTCCAGATAGGATACTTAAGGTGTCGTATACCTTCTTACTTGGTTTCAGCGTCAAGCGAGAGTCTATCCCAATAAAATAAATATTGGGCCAAGTCAATTTTGACATATCCCTACTTAAATTATCTGGAGGCGGTATATCGGGGACCCATAACTGGGTGAATCTTTTCAAATACCGCTGATAACCAAAGTTAACAAGGCTTTCTACTAATTTATGGTTGGGGTATAAAAGCCGTAATTGATGGCAGATTAGTGCGCTCGGTATATTTTTTTGATAGAATCCATATCGATTATCACTGATGATAAGATCTACATTGTATTTGTCACAGAGTTTCTTGCAATGAAGATGTTCTTTTGCAATAGCACGGATAAAATTTGGAATCTGCAAGGCTAGTTTGATATTAAAATTTTTAGCCCTTGTCGAATAACTGACTTGATAGGGCTCTGTGTTTATTAAATCAAGTTTAGGAAACTCTTTCTGAAGAAGCTCAAGGGCAAGTCCGTCGCTTGCAATGATAACCCGATGCCCTAGTTGAGTAAGCCGATGAATTATTGGCACGGATCGGGTAGCATGACCTAATCCCCAATTTAAAACTGCGTAAAGAATGGTTTTCTGCAATGGATTTGACACTTTAAACGTTAATTTAGCAAAGTAAACCTACTTCGTATGAAAAATTGGAAAATATTTGCGGTAATTTTTGTCTTTTCTGGCTTCCTTCTAGCATGTAAAGGAAGTAAGTGTGATTGCCCAAGTTTTAAACCTAAAAGCGAAATCCATTTTGAACAGCTGCAAGAACCCTTTGCAGTTAATCGGGCGAATTTTGCTTAACACTCATTTCTTCTAACATTCTTAATCGTTCCTTCTCTACTTTTTCTGCAAGTGCTGGATTGTTAGGACTCTCACTTCGTTCAATGAAGGCCTTCACATAATAAGGATAGTCGACAAACTTAAATTCTAGTATTGCATATTTGGGAAGTGCTAGGCCGAAAACTACGAGAACGAAAAATATTACCACTCGCTTGAATATATCTAAGTAAAAAGATTCATTGTTTTGCTGACATTTCCAGATAGCTGCCGCGCAAGCAATAAGGATTCCAGCAAGGCCTATTACTAATTCTAAATCAGCATTTGGCCAAATCATCAACTTGAACAGCAGACCAATCAGCGAAGCAGAAAAACTTAAACCTAGAGCCAGTGAGCCAATAATCCGAAGCTTGGAAATACCCGTATAACTTGATCGACTAAACATTTCCCGAAAGGGAATTTTGTTAAATAAGGGAATACTGAAATACATATAGAAAATACTCAAATTGCCAATACTAACTAAAAGAAGTTGGGTAGACATCGGGTAATCAAAGAGGTTAAGGATTGCCGAAATCAGCGCGCTGAGTCCAAGTACTATTTCAATTTTACGCATAAATATTCTTTAAAACTCCCATTCTGGGTTGTCGGTTTTATACTGTTCTCGGGAAACAGCTTTTTCTTTTTCTCTAGCCAATATAAGTTCCGCAATGTTTCGGGAGGCATTTGCAGGACCTGCTGCATCAATTGCTTGTTTAACTTTTTGTTCGCTGACATCTAATCGGTAAAGCATTAACAATAGTCGCTCAAAGTCATGGTTGACTAACTCCGTGACTAATTCTTCGATAAGCTTTAAGAGTTCCTCATCGTTACTTACTTTCTCTACTAAATCGGGCCTAAGTTGTAAGGAGTTTTGTACTTGAGTTTTTAATAATTCCACTTAACAGTCTAAATTTGATACCAAAGATTAGCAATTTATTGGGAAATATGGATTATCAATACTGGTTTTAGCTTTGTGGACTGCTTTTCCGATTCAGTCTTGCAGACCCTTGTAAGATTTTTCTTTAAGGGAAATCAGTTAAATCAAAAAAGCCTCGTCACCGAAAAGTCGGAACGAGGCTTTTTATTATTTGAGAAGCGCTTATTTAATCAACACGCTTGTATTACTTATACCTTTTGAAGTCTCTACTTGCAATACATAGAATCCAGGGTTTAAATCTGCCACTACGATACTGTGAGCATTTCCTCCATTGACTAAAGTGATTGTTTCATTAGTAGAAATTTGACCGATTACATTAATCAATCGCACTGCAGCTAATTCAGCTGCATCAAAATCAAATTGAATAGTTAAGGTTTCAGAAGCGGGAACTGGACTAACACTAAAGTTCGCCAATTCAAGTTCAGCAATGTTTGAAGGCCCCCCTGGCACAATCTCGATATCACTATCAAATCTTGGCAATATTTGGTATCCTTCTGTTCTTGGTGCAGTTGGGTCAAATTGTGTTCCAATACCTGTCAAGTTGAAAGTTTCTCCTCCAGATAAAATGGGTTGAAACAATTCTGCCCTATCTGCATCAACACGAATATCGTAGGTGCCATTGCTATTTGAGGCACTTACATTGTACGACCCACCTGATGTTTCCCAGTTTCCTTGAAGCGTCAATCCTTCCAATGTAATCAACTCTGCTTCATGACTCTCATCTAAGGCACTGGTAACAACTGTTGGCGTAAAAGGCGTTGCAGCTCCTAAATTAGTGACCGAAGATATTCTGATGCGTGTTACTCCAGAACTTCCATATATTTCTCCAGTTACCTCTACAGAATCTCCAATTATTGGATCATAACTAAGCAGAGAATCTGTAGAGTAAGCCCAAATACCACCGGTAGCATCAGCAAAACTAAATTCTGTTCCGTCACCTTGCAGCTCTCTAAAATCTGGACTTGTTATAATTCCTTTAAGTGTTAAAAGTGTTCCAAATAATAGCGGCTCACCGCTTGTAGGATCGACTGCTGTAGCATCGGCAATAGTTCCTTGAGGCGTAACGGTCGTGCATGTATCAATTATATCTGTTAAAAATCGCGGAATCAACTGGTAGTTGCCTACTAAGGGAGTGTCGGCCACAAATTGACCTGCAACACCAATCACATCAAATACATCGCAAGGGACATCTGTAGAATTGTACAAATCTGAATAGTCTCTATCAATTCTTAAAATAAAGGTGTCATTACTTAAGGTAAACACAGGCACATCAAATCCTGCACCTCCAGATGCATTCCAATCAGCAGGGTCTACAATTTGTAATCCATTCACTCGAAGTAATGAAGATTCATTGCTTTCCATTGGCATGTTAGCAATAGTTTCTGTAACCGCTGAACCAGTGCCCAATAAATTTAAATCAGAGATATTGGTAATAACTGTAACACCAAAGTGCTCACCAATTTCACCTATTACTTCTACAGAATCACCTACTGCTGCCTCATATAAAATGCTTGAACCGCTTTGGTAAACTGAAATAGCTCCAGTAGCATCTTGCATAGAAAATTCAGTGCTGTTAAATCCTCTTTCAGGGCTATTTACCACACCATAAAGTTTGCACTCTAAACCACTCGAATCAGGAACACCAAGTGCATCCACTGGAGTAACAGTAGCTAGATC
>TARA_B110000483_G_scaffold24587_1_pt1 | contig 14034 bp, 8 predicted proteins | sample TARA_B110000483 | Tara Oceans TARA_B110000483 (sample SAMEA4398176) | marine metagenome | biome: Polar Biome; feature: [SRF] surface water layer (ENVO:00010504); material: water (ENVO:00002006), including particulate matter (ENVO:01000060) such as... | depth 5 m
TCGTAAGTATAATATGCAATTCCATCTATATACTTTATTGAAGTTAAAATCTCAGTTCTCTCTTCTCTACTAAGAATTGGTTTTAGTTTTTCTGGTCTTTCAATTGATGGGTCTATATGAAGAAGAACTATAAATTGTTTACAATATGATTTACATTCTTTAAACATCTTAATATAACCTGGATGAATTACATCGAAGTTACCCGCAATTACTCCCATATTATATTTTTCTACTTTCATAACTCTATTGATATTTTAGTTACTAACTCGTTTTCTTCTTTTTTTGTTTCTTTAAATCTAAGTGTATTTATTCCATCGATTCTAAAATCATCTATATTAGTTCTAACTTCATTATAATATTTTAATTGATTTTTTCTTGTTTCGTTATGCACCCACTTATTACCAATAGAAGAATTACTTTTGTGTTTTAATGACTTAAAACGAGAATCTCTACGATGTGGTTTTGGTAGAAATGTTTTAAACGATTCATTAGACTTATATAAATATATATTGTTTAAATAAACATCATATTTTCCACCCAAATCAATTGATGTGGTCGATGTTGATATTTGTGGTAAAATTTGTGTATGTAAAAATTCACTTGATTTAAAATTTCCAAAGTTTCTAAGTTTTGGCTTAGTTGGGTTTTGCGATATTTCAAAAACTTCATCATCATTAAGAGCAATATCGTATATCTCGATACTCGATATTAACCCATAAAAGAAATCTTTATTTGATGGCTTACCATTCCCAATACCAATAAAAATTTCATCAGATGATACTTGTAATATTTCTTTATTCATTTTTTCCTTACCAATAAGTTTTCCATTCATGTATAACTTTATTGTATCTGAATTTTCATATATCATCGTTAAATGAACCCATCTTTCACCAACAACCTCAGTTGAAACAGAATATGGTTTTTTATCTAAATCATATGCTTGACAAAAGAATCTTCTGAATGAATTATAAAATAAACCTGTATTATATCCAGGTATTGATAGTATAGGAAATTCATCATATTCTTTGTTTTGACTTAATGGTATATCTTCTGGCTTTACCATCACAGAGATAGTAAATTCATCTTCAAGTAAATGTAATTTTTTAGTAGAAAAAAGCTTTATAAAAGAATTAGTCCCATTAAATTTAAAAGATTCCGTTTCTTTAATATTTTCATTACCAAAAGATTCAGTATCTAGTTCTAAATCCGATTCTACACATCTAATCAATAAATCATCATCTTCAAATCCCCATCCCCAATAATCATTTGAGAAACCATTGATAGTTTTAAAATCTTCTTTTGTAAACATTGTTACCCCACCGAAGTAATCAAAAAATGTAGTTTCGTAATCATGCTCCTGTAAGTGAGTTGCTAAATGAAGTGGTTTATCTGAATAAGAATAATCTACATCTTCAGGTAACATATCGACATCATGAAATACAAAATAATCGCACCCCTTTTCCAAGGCATACTTATATCCTGCATTCAGAAGTTTACCTCGATTAAAAGGTTTATCATCTAATTGTTCAATGATGAAGATTTCGTAATCAATATCCTTAATATAATCTTTCATATGAGATAAGAACCTTTTTAGTTGTTGTTCTCTATCTCTATATGGAACTATTATACCAAGTTTATGAGTTACCTTCTTCTTCCTGAGTTTCGTTATTCTCTTGGATTCTTTCACTTTCTCTTGTTGGTCTGTTTGATGTTCCTACTGTTTTTGATTTTGCAATTTGATAAAATTCATTTAGATACCATTCAAATCTTTCTTGCCACATATCTGCATCCAAGTCATATATCCAATCGTTGATTTCACCAATTGACTTACCAATTGATTCAAGAGCTTTTACACCTCTTTCCTCCAAGTTTTCATTACTTGTTGTTTTCGTTGTCTTTGCCATAATTGTAATTTAGTTTTTTATTTTCTACTAATTCTGTTAATAATTTTTTAAACATCCATCCTTCATGTGATTTAAAATCAATAGCGAATGATGCTTCTTCTATATAATCTTTAAGTTTTACTGGTTTCCATTTTAATTTTTCTAACTCCGATTCTAGTTTTGGGATATCCCACTTTACCTCATCCAAGTAATCTTTTATTTTTTTCGGCTCCCATTTTAGTTTTTCAATACTTGCTTTAATTTCCTCAATCTTCCATTTCAATTCTTCTATTTCATTCGTTTTATCATCTAATTCAAATTCAAGTTCTTCCATTTCTGCAGTTTTTAAAACTACATTTGTATTAGATTCATCTAACCTAAAGGTTTTTTGTTTTATTTCTTCTTCTGATTCATCTATTCTTGGTTGATTATCCCAATACCTTTCAAAATATTCACCAATATGCGAATTATTATGTTTAGAAGCTTTAAGTAAAGTTTCTAAAATCATAATAATTTTTAAAAATATAGCATTATCCTTAACACCTGGTTCAATAATATCTTGCAGACTAGTATCTATATGTTCAAGGGTTCTTACTACCTTTTCGTTATGTAACAATTCTAATAAGTTCATAATCTTCTTTATCTTGTTTATCTAATATTTTGTAAGTCAATGATGATAATCCAATAGTGGTATAATCTAACTTATTTGTTAGTACTTCATGAAAAAATATATCAGCATTTTCTTCAATATCAGGATTATATTTATAGTACTTTTTTATTATTTCAGTATCACCATCATGTACCAATGATTTATATTCTCCTTGTAACCTAATTGGTAAATAAATTGGAGTTGTTACATCTAAAGTAATTTCTTCTACATCAAATGGTCCTTCTAATTTTAAGTGATTTAAATTTTTACCCTTATCTAATAGTAATCTATTTTTATAAAAAGTTTTAAAATCATAGATACTACAAATATTAAACCCAAATTTATTCTTTAAATTATTAAATGACCGTTCTCCATCATAAAATAGAGCAGCTGCTATTTCTTTATTAATTTTTGTATTTGAAGTTAATATTGATGATATTTTAATATCACTTTGTGTATCTGAAATTTTAATTATATGGTTGTTGTAATTAAATAAATTGAAACTTTCTTTTAATTTAAGAGTTTCTAACTTATTATTTAGATACATAAAAATTTTATTTTCTTTTTTACCAAATACAACATGATTCCATTTTTCTTTTTTATAATCATGAGATACTTCGTAATGTGTTTCATTATTATCCCATACCTGACCGAGTACATGCTTTCCATGTGATAAAAATACACCAGTATCACATCCTTCAAATGAAAATAAGTTTTTTACTTCTTCTGTATTTTTTGAATCTTTAAACCAAAATGAAATAAAAAAATCTCCATTTATTAATTCATTTGTCATTTTATTTATATTACCATAAAATCTACTTTCAGTACCAAGTGATACTGTGTTTATTTTATGATTTCTTTTATCTGTACCAATTTCTACATTTTCTATTCTATATGGTAATACATCAGTAATATCATATCTTTCATATGTTTGGTTTATATCATAAAACTTTTCTAAATATGCACCACTTCTTTCTAATCTATAAAGTAAATCCAAATCATGAAACCCATACCCCCAATATTCATTTGAGTATCCATTTGCATTTTCAAAATCTTCTCTACTAATAACATTAACTCCACCAAAGTATTGTGGATATGGTATTTTGTTATCATGTGCTTCTACATTGGTTGCAAGATGAGTTGGTGATTCAGGATAACCATAATCACATTCATCATTCATTGGCAACATATCTATATCATGAAATGCAAAGTAAGTATATTCTTCACCAACTTCTTTACTAACAACATTACATAACTTACCATAGTTGAAAGGTCTATCATCTGTTTGTTCTGCAATAAAAATAGTGTAATCAATTCCCTTATCTTTAAGAAACTCTTGCATATGAGGTATGAACACATCTAAGTGGTCTTGCCTATCTCTATAAGGAACAATAATTGCTAACTTATCTATCATATTTTTACTATAACATTTGAAAGTTCATTCCACTTTGTATAATCAAAGTAAGAATTGTCTTCCATTTTTTCAAACATAAATTCAGGATTATTAATATCGATTTTCCAATCGTTTACCTGAATTCCTCTATACATTTTTTTATATTCCTTCCAAAAGGAATAATCTTTTTTTGTTTCGGATACTTCTTTTAATCTTTCAAGAACTGATGAATCCCATTTAAAATGATGAACTTGTACAATTCCTTTTTCTATTGGGTATCTTTTTGGATGATTCCATCCTCGTTCTCTCCAAGTATCAGTATCACCGATTACTGCAAAATGTTGTCCATGTGTTACATCTACTGAACCTTTCATTACACAACATTTGTTTGGCATCGCTCCACTCATCGGATATCTAAAAAATCCTGCAAGTGGAAACGATTTCCAAATATTCGTTTCTTTTGTTACCAAAGGAAACTCTCCTTTCTCTCCTATCCTATCGAGAAATCCTCCTGTTATGAACTCCCATCCATTTTTATCACATTCTGAAATCATCTCTCTGATATCAGTTGGATAAACATGAAGTTCATCATCATCCGAAACCACCCACCATTCATCGGGTTTGGTTTGTTTAACTTCGTTATATAATTGAGTAACTCGTTCCCAATTAAATTTTTCTTCGGTAACTATTTTGTAGGGTTTGATACCGAGATTTATTACATCTTCTAAAATACCATCAAGAGTATTTTGTCTATAAACTACTACATAAATTTCATCTACAATATCTTTGTAGTGATTTATCATATGTGGTAAGAGTGTTGTATTGTGGCCAACTACTGTGACCAAGTTTACTTTTGGCATTTCTGAAGAATTGTTAGACCCGTAGAAGATGGTCTACTTTTAAATATACCATTGTTAAAAAAATTGAAAATTTCCCAATCACTATCATCACTAAGTTCCTTGACTAATTTAGAAGGTCCATTAGTTATATTATCTTGATGATTTTGACTTTTCACATCCTCTGTAACGATTAATTCTCTTTCAAATGATTCATCAGTATCGTGTATTGAAATAATTCCATTTGGAGAAAGTATTTTCGAGTATAACTCAAAGTCTTGTTTTACATCTTCATAAGAATGTCCTGCATCGATGTGTAAATAATCAATCTTAATATCTTCCTTTACAAAAAAGTTATAATATGCATTTTCTGTTGTTTCTAATATAATTCTTGGAAAAAAGTTTTCTCTTAAAAAAGAATCTTCATTCTTCCAATCTACATTACCACCAATTCCATTTGCAGCATCAACAAGATATGTACTTCCTATATCACCCCAATTAAAATCTCTATTTCCTTCAAAAATTTGTGAATCATATAAATCAACTCTTGCTTGTGTCATAATTCTTGGAATGAATCCACCCCCACTACCTAAACAAACACAAACTTTTGCTCTCATATAATGAATTATAGAATAAATTAACAAACCATCACCTAATGTTAAATCAGTTGCACCATGTGTCCACCTATATGGAACAGGAATATGTTCATGGAATTTTTTTCCATTTACATCTAATTTTGGTTTTTGATTATTTGTTAAATATTCTCGAAGGTAATCGAGATTCAATAGTGTCATAACTTTCTTATTGTCTTATATAAATATAATAAAAAATAATAAATGTATATAAATATATATTAATTAAACAGATTTACAACCTCAGATGTCCATCTTGATTTATCATCATATTTTTTCAAATATTGTTTTAGCTTATAAAATTCCTCTTTATGTACTGAATCATCATCAGATAAAATTAGCTCATATATTTTTTTAAACTCATCTTTTGATGATGCTCGATATCTATAATCAACATCTCCCCAATCTGAATGTATAATAGGTAACTTACCGTAATCAACTGATTGGAAGATTGAATATCCGAATGGTTCTTTAGTATGACATGAATGTGAAATACTCCATTTAAGGTTCATAAAAGAATTTAGTATATCAATACTCCATTTAAAATATTTAGTTCGTTTAAAATCGTAATTACCACTTTCACTTATATTTTTCCAATCATAGTAACCACTCAAAACATATGATGGCAATGAATCCAAATAATGTACATTTTTTCTTGATTCGATTCTTGATGCAAATCCAATTTTGTTATTTATTTTATTAAGTTCTATATTATGTTTAAATTCGTAAAAGTTTGTGATTCGTTCTGTTCCAAATTTATCAAATATTTGGGAATGATTATTTCCAATCCAAATTCTTTTCTTACAATGAGCAAGTAATTCATTTACATCGTCTTCTACTACATTTGTATTGAACTGTCTGAGAGAATCTCCATATTCTAACATATCAGGTAGATATGCTTGTACAAATATAGTTCCCCACTTATCTTTGTATTTCCAAAGATGTTTTCTTTTATGATAGTTTGCATGCAAAAAATGTATTTTACTACACATTTTTAAAATAAAATCTGTCTTTTTTGTATCTTCTGAATGAAAGTGAAGTTTTCCTCGTTTTTCAAGATTGTAAGTATCTTTCCATCCAATTGGTTTTTTTGAATCAACTAAAATATAGTACTCAGAAAGATGTGGTAGAACTAATTCTATAAAATTATTAGTCCATATATCCGCGCCACCTTGAATGATATTACCACAACCTGTTGTTACAAAAACCTTCATTTATTTTATTTTTTAACCACAGTAGAGGTAACCATATACCCCTTCAGCGAGTCCATTAGAATCAAATGTAACATTCTCCATTGCCTTGGAAACAGTATAAGAACATTGTGATTGTCTTTCTTCGTATTGAGGAATGTTATCTCCATCAAAGGAAGTAACTACCCACTCAGTTGGTTGTTTCATTAAATACCCTTCGGTATCAGAAGAACATAATAAATCACCTCTTGAAACATCTCCACCTTGGTTACATACTTTAAATCCTGGTAAGGATGAATTTGAACCCGATTCAAAACTATCCCCTATGGATGCAACTCTCCATATTGTTTTTGTATCTCTTTCATTTTCAGGCAACGTATCACCTAATGAGTCATATTGAGCCGAACCACTTCTTAGTTCTTTCCATAAGATACCAACAATCGCAGTATCTTTAGCCGTAGTTGATTTTATTATTTGATTATTGGAATCCAACTTAACCAAATCACCAGTATCTATGCTTACATTATTTTGTTTTACATATTGGTGACCCGCGGTGAAAACTTGTTTCTGGAGCAAATTATGAGAAAGAATACCATCTGATATATAATTATGTACTCTACTTAAATGATAGTTCCATACCATAACTTCTTCATCAAATGTTTCAATACTTGAAATAATATCTATTTCTAATTTGTTATTATTGGAAATATATAATTCACCACCAACTCCCAACTCATCAATTGCAATTGCAGAATTTGGATAATCAGGATGATATAGTAAATGAGAATTTGAACATTTTAATTCTTTACCTAATTCAGTTTTAATTATACTCCACCCTTTAACTTTAGTAACAATTATTTCATCAATAGAAGACCATCCGAATTCTTTAGTTTCGAAATTAAATATTTTTATAATATCATCTTCTTGTGTATCTTCAACATTTACATCACCTCGTTTAGTTTCAATTTTAGTACCGGCTAAAACACAATTCGCTTGGGTAAAAGAGTTTAAATCAGTAATACTACTTCCATACCCATCGTATGTACTGAACCTTGTACTTAAATTATTAAATCCGAATATCCTATCGTTTTTAAGTCGAATTGCACCTCCAGTATCAAATGTGACTAAATCTGAAAATGGTTTTGTTCCAATTTTAACACCCGTATCAAGAACTACATTAGCTGAAACCGAACCTGCAGTTACTGTTCCTTTAAAGTGTGCATCACCATCAGATGTAACTCTCATACCAGGTGTAATGATATCACCAGATGATAAATCAAATGTTGAACCTGCAGTGGAGAAGTTTCCACTTGAGTATGAATAGTTTGTTGAAGTAACTAAATTTGTTGCAACTTGATTAGTAACGATACTTCCTGCTCCTATGAAAGTTGCTGAAGTACCTGCTGAAATTGAATCGATTGCTGCCATAGCTCCCAATGAACCAGTAAATGCATTTAACCCACCAATTTGTGCAGTATGTGCATCTGCATCTGCTTGAGCAGCATCTGCATCTGCTTGAGCAGCTGCTGCATTTGTTACTCCAAGACTTCCCCTTACATATGCGGCTGCTGCATTTGTTACTCCAAGACTTCCCCTTGTATATGCGGTAGCAGCATTTGTAACACCTACATCTGCTCTTGCATGAGCATTTGATGCGGAAACAGCTGCATTTCCTGCTGCCGTATTTGCAAAACTTTCAGCATTTGTTTGAGCGGCAGAAGCGGAAGCAGCGGCTCCTTCTCCAAAATCAACTTCAGATGTTGAACCTGCTCCAATTGTAATAGCACCAGTCAATGATATGTTACCATCTGAACCAAACGTTAATTTATCTCCAAGTGAAAATTTTCCATCACTATCAATATAAAGTTGAGTGTTTGCGTTTCCAAAGGTTCCTGTTCCTACTTTGAATACAGTACTTGTTACAGATACAGGTCCAATTGTTGCTGAGTTCATTACCGCATCTCCAGCCATGTTTACTCTAAATGGAGCACTACCAAATGTAGCGTGACCTAATTGAATACCACTAGTACCTGCTTTGAATACATTATTACTAGAACCAATAGTTATTGAACCACCAAATGTACCTGTTGCTGCTGATAAAGAACCTGCAAACGTACCACTAGCTCCTGATAACGCTCCTCTGAAGAATGCATCTCCACTACTGTCAATGTAGAAATTTTTACTTCGTAGTGAACCATCATTTAAACTAAATATAGTACCAGCAGTTGTATATTCACCATCATCGGGGTCTTCTGTGGCATATGATGTTGAGGTTATTATACCAGTTGATAATTTACCCCCATCAATTGTTGTGGTATTTGCACCACCAATGTGATTTGCAATAGAACTAGATGGAATGTTTTGTAAAATGTTTGTTCCATCTGATATCTCTCCCCCAGCTCCTGAGAAAGTTACAATACCTGTAAAGTTAATAGCTTGTGTTGGTGCTGCAAATACTGGCGCAGCAGTACCTCCTCCTGGAGTTGTTTCAACTGCTTGAAATGTGGATACCCAATACTTGTTTGAATTACCTGCTTCAAACGTAGGAGAAGAAGTTGACCAATTTGAAGTTAAATCACTAGAAAAATCATTAGTTGAAAATGTATATGATGTTGCGGTTGGGGTACTAGGTGCACTTCCTGCAGTTACACTATAAAATATTCTTCCATTTAAAGTTCTCTTACCATCAGCACCAGTTCCACCGGTTCCACCTTGAACGGCAACTCCTACATTAATTGTAATTGTTTTACCGTCAATTCTAGTTCCTTCTGAATTGGTGTAACTTATTGTTACAACGGAAGTTGTTCCACTACCATCACTTGGTGTAGATGGTGTAATAGTTCCATCTGCATTGTTTGCTCCATTTGTTATACCAGATATTCTAAAGTGATTAGCTGGTAAACTTATTACACTTCCAGTAAATGTATAATTAGAACCACCTTGATTTACAATAATACTTACTGCAGATGGAGTACCAACAGTACTAAAATCTACATCTGAATCTACTGTTTGTGCTTGTGGATTTGCAGATATTATTGTAGTTGGTGTTGCACTTAGAGATTTCGATAAAGTAAATTTAATAGTTGTTGTACCCTCACTTCCTTCAAAATCTTTAAAAGAAACTGTTGCAGTACCCGTTGCAGAATCTCCACTAAAACCTGTAATATCTATTGTGCTTGACATTGGTGAACCGCTTCCTCTAGTTATACCAGATACACCAGTTATTTTATATTGACCTGCACTAAGTGTTCCTTGATTATATGTTAATGCAGTATTACCATCAAACCCATCTATTCTTACATCGGTAATACTACTATTTAAACTACCAACCGAATTTGCATCAATTGTTTGAGCTGCTGGTGTTACTGAGAAATTTGTGTTTGGTTGAGCTACCCTAACTTTTGAAACAGTTGCTTCAATTGTTTTAGTACCAGTTGTTCCTTCACTATCTAGATAGTTTACAGGTATTGTTACGGTTCCTGTATCTAATGTCATATCTGATGCATCTGAAGTAAATGTGATACGATGACCCGATAAATCGGTCGTAGCGGTGAGTCCTCCAGTAAATACAATCGTACCAAATGATGAAAATCTAGATATACCCCCTTCTCTTGCATTAATCTGCAGTCGACTTGGTACAGCTGAACCATTACCAAGTGAATCTGCATTAATTGTTTGTGCTTGTGGTGTTACAAAAACTTCTACATTTGGAACTGCCGATATCGCTTTTGAAAAACTAAACTTAACATCTTGTGTTCCTAATGTTCCTTCAAAATCTTTAAAAGAAACTGTTGCAGTAGCTATCGCACTATCTCCATTAAATGAAGTTACATCTATTACGTTAGTAGATGGTGTGTTATCTGCAGCAGTTACACCAGATACAAATGTTATTTTATATTGACCTGCAGTAAGAGTTCCTTGGTTATAGGTTAATGCAGTATTACCATCAAACCCATCGATGGTAATATCAGTAATATTACTATTTAAACTACCAGATGAATCCGCATCTATTGTTTGTGATTGTGGATTTGCGGTAAAGTTTGAACTTGGTTGTGCTTTTCTTACTCGTGTAATAACTACCTCTAACTCTTTTTCTCCAATTGTTCCTTCCCCATCAGTAAACCTCACAGGGATTAAAATAGTACCCGTATCAGAGGTCATATCTGATGCGGTTGATGTAATAGAAAGTGTTTTTGAAGATATAGAACCAGTTAACCCACCACTAAATGTAGGAGGTTGTATTGAAGTAAATACATCAGTATTACCTTCTGTGGCTTTTACAAGAATATTCTGTGGAGTTGCCGAACCACTACCTAGTGAGTTAGCTTCAATTGTTTGTGCTAACGGTCTACCTCTAACATCAATATTTGGTTGACCAACTCGTGTTCTTGAAATTGTAGCTACTATGTTTTTAGTACCACTCGTACCCTCACTATCTGTAAAGTTTACGGGTATTGTTATTGTTTCGGTATCTGATGTCATATCAGATGCACTATCATCTATTTCAAGAATATTTGATGATACCGTTCCACTCAATCCACCACTATATACCACAGTTCCTATTGAAACAAATCGTGAAGTACCTCCCTCATTCGCACTTAGTGTTAAATTATTTGGTTCAACTGAACCTGAACCTCGTGAGTTTCCAACTATTGTTTGTGCAATAGGTGAAACCGCAACTTCTATATTTGGTACAGAGTTTTTAGCTTTTGTATAAGATACAACTTTTTGAAATGATTGTGATGTTGCATTATCACCTGCAAGATATTCAATGTTTAATGTTAAAGAACCACTATCCTTAGTATTTGAGAATGCACTTATTCCATACTCATTTGTTGTAGGAGAAGATGAATCTGGAGTTACATTTGTACCACTAACTGATGTTATATCAAATGTATTTTTACCTCTACCATCTCCAACATCATCATGTGTTATTTGTGAAGAACCAATATTCATTTGAACATTTCCCTTTGATGATGCTAATCCACCAATTACAACACCAGTTGATTTTGATGGAAATGTTGTGGATTCGTTTGATAGTACAAGTGAAACTGCATCAAAGTTAATCACTTTAGAAAGTGTTATCTCATCAGATTGTTTGTTGCCAAAAACATCGGAACCTGTAAAAGAATAAGTTACTTCATCAAAGTTAGTTGATGCAAATGAAGATGAAAGTTGTAATGCAGATATACTATATGAATCAATACCATTTATTGTTTCAACAAAATTAAGTTGAGGTTTGTTACTACCACTATTAACTTCTATTGGAGTTATTAACGATGCTAAGTTTTTTCTTTGTGCTCTTACTGTAATACTCTGTCCACTTGGTTTTGGTGAAAGAGTTGTTGGTTCATATGTAAACTGATTTGCATTTGATGTTACAATAAGTTGAGGTGCATTATCACCATCTTCTAATCTATATACCGTTTCAAACTCTTGTTGATTTTCTAAAGAAGCAGTATAAACAATCGAACCTACAAATGGCTCATATAATCCATCACTTCGTGAACCAGTAAAATTATTTATTGTTATAAGACCACCGGCTGGACTTACACTAGTTAGTAAACCAGGATATTGTGTATAATCACTTGGATTTAAGTAACCCCCATCTGTATCAAAAGCTGATGATTGGAATAAAGTAGAACCTGTTAAGTTGTTTTGTGTTAATTTAAATTGTATCTGTTGCCCTTTTGGATTCTGAACTGAACCACTTGAGAATCTAAATGCATTTCTATCCGATTCAAATGTTAACAATTTTGCACTTGTTGGAAAATCATTTCCACCATCAAATACACCAACTGCTAATACATCAACAGGTATATAGTTGTTGTTTATATCATAAAATTCAAATTTAAAATCAAAAGTTTCTGATATAGTTTTTCTTGGTATATCTTGTATTAAAGTAAATTCATCAGGTGAGAATGATGTATCTTGTGCGTTTCTTAAAGATGCATTTGATATATGCCAATCACTTCCCTTTATTTCAAATACTAATTTTGCATTACCTGTATTTTCAGATATTATATTTTTTGATACAGATTGTCTTGCTCTATATATTGCCGAACCACTAACTGTAAGGAAATCTTGTGTAAAGTTAGATGAACTAAAATACGCATTGATAGTTTTATCCGTATCATCAAGTGCTCCACTTAATATAGTTTTAAAATTAAGTGTATATTCAACATCCTTAGATACTGATAGGGATTGTGATGTTATTAATTTTTGAGTTCCACCAGCACTACTATTATAATCAAATTTTAATGCTTGTGATAATGCACTAGAATCAACACTCACTACATGGTCATTAGAGGAAGTAGTCCAATAATTACTTAAATTATGTTCATCAAATCTCCCATACGATAATTCGGTATCCGAAGTTGTTGTAATATCTCTAAGTAATTCTGATGATTCTAATTTTGATTCTTGTACAAATTGAAAATCCCCAACGGCATTTCTTGATTTTCTAAATACCTTAACACGAGCCACATCACCTACAAAAGTTTTAAGTTTAGAAAAATCTATTTTAGCAAAAGAACCAGTTAATGCAGTTTCTCCAATTACTTGATTTTGAAAATCAGTATAACTTACAGAATACGAACCAGATTCGAAATCAGTTACTATATTATTTACTGTATATGGTATATCAACTAAAACTTGTTTTGAATCAAGTACTTCGATAATCCTTGGAGAATAATTTAATGAAGAAAAATTTATTACATTTTCATCTACATCAACATCCCATGTACCACTTGTTCTTCTTAATCCATATGATGTCCCTGCTCTCCATGTTGATAAATCAGAACCAGCATCAGGTACTAAAGAAAATCCATGAGCATGACCAGTTTCTGTTACAGTTGGAATACTTTTAGAAAATATAGGTTTTACTAATTCTGTAATTTCAACAGTTGGTCTTTTATAGAATCTTACAATACTTTCGTTTGATAAGTTTTTATTTATTTGAAATGTCTTTTCCCATTTAACATTGTAAACACCCTTCCACTCATTCGGAACATCCACAAGAGCTCCAAAAGAATCTCTATATTGTTTTAATTCACCAAGTATTGTTATTTTTCCTGTACCAATTGGGGTATCCTCATATACATGAACAGATATAAGTTTAGATGTACCCTCATAATATTCAGGTACTCCGTTACCGGGTTCGAAATATATAGGATTTCCTGCTACATCAAGTAATTCTATTTTAACTTCAGAAGATTCTTTTAATTCAGGACACCCTTCAATGAGAAATCCATTTTTACCACCAGTAAGTGTTTCTTTTAATTCTGTAATTTTAAAGTAATCCGAAGATGGATTATCATCATTTACAAATACAGAGAAATTTGTTAGATTTTGAAACGGAGAGAATTTTTTAATAATTGCCATATATATTTTCCTATTATTCTTATATAAATATTTGATAATTATATTTATGAATATATATTATATAGAAT
>TARA_B110000483_G_scaffold57306_1_pt1 | contig 14032 bp, 13 predicted proteins | sample TARA_B110000483 | Tara Oceans TARA_B110000483 (sample SAMEA4398176) | marine metagenome | biome: Polar Biome; feature: [SRF] surface water layer (ENVO:00010504); material: water (ENVO:00002006), including particulate matter (ENVO:01000060) such as... | depth 5 m
CCGCAGTTGATTTACCCATCTGTCTACTAATAAGAGCAATACTGTATCTGTGGTTATGATATGAATCCAATAACTCTCTTTGGTAATCAAACAATCCAAATTTAAGTCTACCCTTGGTAGGGTGTTGAATCCAAACATATTCAGTTATAAAGTACTGCGGATCCATAGCACATTTAGCGAGTTCTTGTAACTCATGCGTTGTGTATTTTTCTTTTGTGTACGGGGTTTTAGTTAATTTTGTATCTACTGACATACTAATACTTATGTTAAGTTAAAAAAGGGGAAGCGACAAATTGTTTTGTCAGCTTCCCCAAATGTAAACCTTAAGCCTGTAATTAAGGGTTGTATATTATATACCCGCTAGTTTGCGCAAGTAATCTAATTCTTCGTGTGCGTGTGTATGCGCATCATTGTTGCATTCACATCCTGTTTCTGGTTGGCCAATTGTACATCCACAATCTTCACATGTTGCTGTTACTTCTTCGCCTAAGCCTTCGCCCATTCTTGACAAAGCATCTTGTATAACATCTGCGTCTAAGGCAGTTAATAGTTCGTGCATTACTTTTTCAATACCATGTTGTTCGATCATATCGTATACTGGTTTTGTATAATAGCCGCCTGCTTCGTTAGTTTTTTCACGCTCATCAGCAGCACATTCATCACATGTATCAATTTCACCGTCGGTTTCGGATTTCATGTATTCACAATCCGAACAACCTTCTGTGCCTTCTTTTAAATATTCAGTAAATGTTTTCATTATTCTAGTCCTGCTAATTTTTTCATATATTCGATAGCTTCACCAAATCCACTATCACGACCAATGCGACTATCTAAGTCACGTGTTACTTGATCTCTAACATCTGTATCGCCTGCTTCAGCAAATTTATCGTTATCATCTGCTAAGTTCATTAAGTCTGACATAGCGGCATCAATAGCACGCTCTGGACTATCAAATTCACCTGCTTCGTGTCTTTTAACAATATCGTCTACAACTTCAGCAACTTCAGCATTGCCTTCGTCACTAAACATACCGTATTCACGGTTGCTATCATACTCGCCACGTGATGGGTTGTAGTCTGGTGCGCCTGCTTCTTGTACGTCTTCGTTCATGCTTTTCCACATTTCGTCACATTCTTCTTTGCTAACGCCTTGTGCCATATACTCTTGACAAAAATCATCATGGTCCATGTTTTCAGCATCGTCCATCATTTTGTCTTTCATGCCGCCTTCATTTATTGACTCTTCCATGGTTGCTTCTGTGTGTGCTTCACGCATTGCTCCCATTAGTTCTTCAAAAGCAGATCTTACATCTCCTAAATCACAATCGTCGCCACAAGCTGCTTCTAGCTTGCCGCCATCACGGAATACACTATTAAGTTCTTTTAGTTTATCCATTGCTCCATTAAATGTATTATCTATTTTTGAATGTGCCATATTAAATACCTGCGTTTCTTCTAAGTACTGCTAGTTCATCATTAACATCATCATCTAGCTTGTGTGCTGTATCTTTTTTCATTGTAGTTTTATGTGTCTTACCACCAAACTCAAACTCTGACTTATTAGCTCTTGCTGCTGCAGCCGCCGCTTGATTAAACGCATTCTCGTCAATGTCTGCTTCATTCATACCAAAATCAATAACACTCATATCTTGCATAGCATCACGTAGTTGCTCTTCAATATCTGCATCGTCGTAATATAAATCGTCTTCTGGTCCAGGCATGTTACCAGTAATAGATAGTTTACCGTCTTTAAGTGTAACTTCTACTTCATGACTAACTTCACCACCATCACGGTCTGTAAAGAACATTTCTACATGTCCTACTTTGCCTTGATCTTCTGCAACAGCTTCTGTGCCAGATAGTGCTCTAAGTCTATCTATATCACTATGTTCGTCTACTTTATCATCGTCGTCTTTTTCCCATGGTGCTTTTTTAAGAGATACTTTTTTTCTTTTCTCGCCACGCTCTGGTTCGTCTGCTTTATCAAAAGCACGTCTTATTGCTTTCTCATCTTCAGCACTGCCTTCTTTAAATGATGCATATGCTTCACTTACACTTTCTACAGTGTGGTCTGGATACACAGTTTCATCTACACTAACATGATCGCCTTTTGCTTTCAAGTAACGACGTAAACTTGTATCTACATCACTACCCATTGATTGCATTGGGTCGTCCATCATTTGTTCATCTGGGGCTGTTGTTGCTTGTTCGAATCCTGCGCCCTCTGCTTCTTCAACTTCTGCTGTTGTTTCAATTCTGTTAAGAAGTTCTGGGTTTACAATTCCTGCTAATTTTACTAAGTCTCTTAAATCCATTTTTTTATACCTTATATTCTTTATTTAATTCTGATTTAGGTAAGTTCTTAACAAAGTTTGAAACAAATTCATTTCCAAAGTTGTCTTTATGTTCTACTTTTTCAGCTTCGCTATAATCAGCATCTGCTAATACACTTTTGCTTTCATTATCAGTAGCGTTCTCTAAATCCTCTTCTTCGTCGATAAACTCACCTTCATTATATACTCTAATTGCTCCAATACTAATACCAGTTGAAGCCGCAACTTCTTCTTGCATTACATTTGGAGTACATGGTAGGTGTGTTACGATTTCCAAAGTAGACACTGCACTCGGGCCAATGTCACCAAACCCGGCTGGGCTTCTTTGAATAATACTAGTCTTAGGTGCGCTTACGCTCTCTACATTGTATCTTGCTAAGTGCTTCTCTAATTTATCTAGTTGATCATCTGACATTTCAGCCACAGTACGTAGTCTGAAGTTATATGTTTTCTCAGATTCTGCCAAATATTGCTTTAAACTTTTCATAATATTATCCTATCTTATAGTTATTTATCACCGTTCTTAGATTCTGCCACTTTTGCCATAATGTCGTTAATAAGGCTAGAACGGTCAAATTCTTCAGCAGCTCCTTCAATAGGACCGCCATCAATCGGGGTGTCATTGAGCTTGGCAATTTGCATTTCAACTTTCTTTTCTTCTAAATCAAGTTTACGTTTGCGCATTTGCATCTCAATCATCTTTAATTTTTTGTCCATCTTTGCTGTTTTAGCTGTAATGGCATTTGTCATCATTTTACTTGCGCTATCAAACACTGGAGCAGCATGTCTGTCTTCTACGTTTTGCCCAAGATCCATAAGATCTTTAAACGCATCCATTGCTTGTTGAGCATACTCATCCATGTCTTTATCAAGTGACTCTAAATCACGCACTGCTGGTAATGCTTGGTCAATTTTATCAGCAGTGTCTAATGCTTGTTGCATTGATTCTAAATCAAACCCAGTTTCTTCTGCTGTAGTTTGTGCTGGCGTTTCTGGACTAGCCATGTTAAAAACTTCTTCAATTTTTTTACTCATTTTTTTCTCTTCTTTGTTTTCTTAGGATTATTAAAAAGTTCATTCTCAGTTAGTACTCTAAATCCTACGCCTTGTTTTGAAGCAAATAACTTTGCGGCTTGCCACTTCGCTTCATTTACTACTGCGGCGGCTTTTTGTGCTGGACTTCTGGCATTGCCAAGTATTTGTCCAGCAGGCTTAATTTCTATAAACTCAGCATGTCTTTTTTTGTTTACATCTTCATACACTATAAAAAAGTCTGGCACATACATTGTTTGCTTATTTTTAACTGGATGAAAATAAGGTATGCGATGACTTTCACTAGCCCAGGCTACTACACTAGGATGTGTATCACAAAATCTCATAAATTTTAATTCCCATCCACTACGATATCTCGGTGAATGTTTACCAATATACCTAGATAGATTTCTAGGTGTGAATATTCCTTGTTGAAACTTAGATGCCATTATATACGTATTTATGTTTAATTAAAAGTTTTCAAAAGCAACGTGTTCTGGTTGAAATTGTGCTGTAAAAGTAACTGGTGCGCTGTCTGAATAGTCTAGTCTATCATGAGTAACATTTGTCATCATACAGTTAGACATAATAATCCTTCGTCCACGACCATCACCAGCAGCTGCTGGAGTATTTGGTGGACCAGCAAAAACTGATTCACGTGTGTCAGTAGTAGTTATAATAATTCTATTAAAGAAAAATCTACCTAACGAATTTATTGCGTTAAGACCGCTTGGTGTATTAATTACACCAGTAGTAGCATTTGAAGCAAACGGAGATTTGAGTTCACTTAATCCTTGTGAGTAATAATAAGAAGCATAAGAAGTAAGTAAATTTTGAAAGTGACCATCAACAGTATCATAAAATGTTATTGATGATGGTGAAATTTCCTGTCTAGTTGTCACAAATCTTTGATGATTGTATTGATTTAATTTTGTTACATTGTATTGATAGTCAGGCAGTTCAACTCCTGATACTCTATCAAATACAAATGATTTTCCATAACTTTCATCAGATAGTGTAGCAGCATCGTCAATTTCCATAAACACAGAAAAGTTAAATTTCTGTCTTGGCTTCTTGAACATTACGAGATCGTCGACTCCGTAAATCGATGCTGCTGCATTAAGTGGACCAGTGCTAGAGGTTATTCCCATTAGTTATTAGCCTGTTGCGTTAACTAATGTGTTGTCTACTGTGCCGCCTGTAAGTGTTGCGTTTCCAGAAGCGTCATAAATCTCTGCATTATCGTATTGAATTTGTACTGTAACTTGTACTTGATCACTAGCACTGTATGCCATATCGCCATACTGGATGTTTGTGATGTAGCAACCACTAAGTTCAAACTTGTCTAGTACACCTGGTGTTGGATTTCCGCCATCAAGTGTTTCTATTGAAGTTGAAAATTTATAACCAGCGCCTGCTCTTACACTACTTTGGTTAGCATGGTCAACTTGTCTGTTAAGTTGGTTGTTTAATTCTCTTAGTGTAACGCCATCAATGTCGTCACGTAATACAATACTTACAGGTTCCCATGTGTGTTTGCCTGCTAAGTAAATTCTACTATTGTACGCATCTACTGGAATTGATTCGTGTGTTAATCCAGGTCTGCTTGTACTAATAACGTTTCTTGTTGGGGTAGCACTAAAGCCTTCACCCTCAAAAGTAACTCTGAAACGGTACTGTAGTTTTGGCATAATAGTAGTGGTGTTTCCTGAATTGTCTGGAACACCTAGTGTTGTTAATACTGCCATGTTAGTCTCCTCTATACTAGCTAATACTATTTATAAGAAATCAGTGAAAAAAAATGGACGCACTTGGCGCCCATTAAGTTTGTAGTTATTTTTAGTCTTTTTATACGTTAGATAGTGTACCACTGTTAACAATACGGATTGGAATGTAAATAAATTCTACTGATTTAGTTGGCTCAATTGCCACATCAATATATAATTCGTTACGGTCAATACGTGCTGGTGTGTTGTTGCTTGTATCACACACAACAGCAAAGTCTGTTACACCTCTGCGGCTTAAAATATCTGCCAAGAAACGTTCAAACACTTGTGCTGCTCTTGCTCTAGTCTGTGTATCGTTTTGTTCAAACAAGAATGGTCTAGCAATCTCATCAAAACGTTCACGTAAATAAGCCACCAAGCGAGCAACGTTAACACGGTCAAGTGCTGTTGTTGTACTTGCTAATGTTTTCTGTCCAAATATAACTGTACCTTGTCCAATAAATGTTGTAATTGGATTTAGTTTGTTTTGATACATTTCATCACGCTGTCCTTGTGTAAGACTAATTGCTTTAAATTCATTCTCACTAGTAATAAAACCAACTGAGCTTGCGTTTTGTACAACACCACGTGTAAGGCCTGCTGGAGCAAACCATGGGAAACTAATGTTGTCGTTATAAGCAAATGTGTATAGTGCCATGTGACTTGCTGGAACAACTACTGTTTTACCTGTAACTGGCTCTGTTGAACTACCTGCTGGATAGTATGCGGCACTGTAAGTATTATTTGTTACTAAGCCATCTTCTCCATTTTCAGTAGCAACGTTACTATTTTTAACCCAACTAATTGCTTCAGTTGCATTTTTACGCATTGGTGTATCAATAATAATAAATGCTGTTTCACCACGGTCACTGTTTAGTGTTACTAATTCGTCTGTTAGTTCAGGATAGTTAGGTGCTGCTAGTAAACTATATGCGTACTGCTCTTCACGTAAATCTGCTCCTGCTACTACTGCTTGCATTCCAGCCGCTACAACTTTACGTTGAGCAAATCTACCAAATGCGCCACTGCCATCTGAATTGTTTGATGCAGCATTTCTCCATGCTGTGCCATTCCAACTACGTACAGTATTTTTACTCTGTGCCATGTTGACTATTAACATACCATCTGGATAAACAACTGCCTCTGGAGCACCTGTAATAGCTGCGCCACCGCCTGCTGTATCATCAATATCAGCAAACAATACGCCGTTAGCACTTGTTTGATCAGTATTTGAATGTTTAACCCAAGCTGCGCCATTGTGTTGATAAATCTTTGGATAATCACGAGCATTTGCTGCTGTTGCTAGTGTTGTGTCTACCCAAACATCACCGTCTGCTAGTGCGTTACCTGTGCCATCTGTTGTTGGCGCTGTTGTACCATACTGTACATCAGTGGCTGCTGTCCAAGATGGTCCAACACTAACGTAAATGTCTAATGAATCAATTGTGTTATTAAACCAATATTGGCCAGTTGTTGCTGTAGCAGTTGGTGCTGCAATTTGTGCTAACATTGTTGAAATTGCCGTTGGTGCGCCTGCGCCGCTTACTACTAAGATATCAATTTGATCTACTGCTTCACCTAAAAGTATGCCGCCTGCTGTTGCACTTGATGTTAGTGCTGTTGCGCTTGAAGCATCTTGTGGAACAAATGTAGTAATATCTGCGTTGTCTGAACCATCACTTACACCTACAACTGTTTGTGGAGTAAATGCATCTTCAATAAATTTACTAATGGCAATACTTACACCGTTACCTGGGCTTGTTGTTTTAACCCAAACATCGCCATTACTTGGTCCTGCTGGTACGCTATAGTGTGGTGCTAGTGTTGCGCCTGCTGTTACCCATGCTGCTCCACTTTCTTTATAATATTCAATACTATTACTTAAAGTTGAAATTACTACGTGATATCCGCCAGTTACAACTGTTGCCGCTGGTACTGTACCTGCCGCTGTACTAATTACTTCTACTGTTGGTATTTTATAGTCCCATACTTCAGTAGTTGAATTCCATACGTGGATACCATACTTACTAGCGTCTGTGTCTAACCAATATGTATTTGCTGTTGAGTAAGTACTTGTTGGTTGAACTGTTGTTGAATCTAATTCTGCTAGGTCAATATTAGCACGAACGATAAAGGCTCGTGATCCTTGTCCTAGATAACTGTATGCGGCTAATAAGCCGTATTCACTTGTTTCGCTACCTTGTACAATAGCTGTTCCACTTGTAGTAAATGTTGGATTACCAAAATATTGTGTAAGCTCACGCTGCGATGTAACTGAAATTACATTGCCAGCTTGTGTTGCTTTTGTAAATTTTGCAATACCATCTGATTCACTACCAGTTGGATCTGTTTTATTTTCTCTCGTTGCGACAACGATTAATGGTACTGTGCCGTTTCCGGCGGCGCCATATGCGCTTTCGTCAGTTACACTAACCTGTACACCTGGTGATACTAAAGCCATTTTATTCTCCTCTGGTCATATCTATCGATGTTAGTATTTATTAGGATAGCTATATATCAGGGGGGAAACAGGGGTTAACTACGTAGTTATTTAATTAATTAGCACTATATGAGTCAATATGTGAGATAAGAGCATGTACATTAAACTCAAGATCTTCTAGTGTACCATTGTTACAAATAGTAAAGTCTGACATCCACTGTTCTAAACTCATACTATTTTTATTCTCTGGAGGTAAATGGTCACTACGGTCAACCCAGATACAATAATCAAACACACCTGTATTTTTCATGGCATGGAATTCTTTTTTGTTTCTTAGCCCACAATAGATGTCATAAGCATTAAACATTTCTCTACCCAGTGTAGCAGGATCCGGTACATTATAATCACAGATAGCTTCATACCACTCTTGTCTGTGGTTATGGCGGTCAGCATAACATTCTTCTTCAGATTTATATCCATACTTGTCTTTAAGATCGTTGTATATAAATTGTAGACTACAAAATTTTGAACTGCTTTCAAAACTATATCCATACGTATCTCTGAGTATCTCACAGACAGTATCTTTGCCATGGCGTCCATGACCTATTACTAGTAATTTTAATTTCATGTTTATATAATAGCAAAATTAGTTGCAGTTGTCAACCAATAATTATACCTAATCCAGCTTGGCCATCAGTATAAGTTTTAAGTTCATCATCTAGTTTGTCAATTGCCATTTGTGCATCACTACGCAATGCGTCAGCATTAAGACTAGTACCACCTTGTGGGCCAGCAATAGTATTAAACTTACCACGAGCTTCTGCTAACATTAGTTTACTATATGCTAGTGCCAATTCTTTAATCCATGGCATGGCATATGTATCACTTAGTAATTCTTCTTCACTGCGCTGTTTATAAGTGTGTAAGTATACAGTGTCAGCGGCTTTAGTTCTGCGATGAATTGTTATTTTTTTACTAACAGTGTTCCAAGTAAACAATAACTCTTTACCAAAAATACGACCAAGTGTTTCACGATGTTGTGATAAAGCATCAAATGTTGCTAGTCCGCCAGCTCTACCGCCGTGTAACAAATAGTTGTTTAAGTATGCTGCTTCAAATGGTTCCATATCAGCGCCACCACTACCATTAAGTGTGCCACTTGCTCGTCTGTAAATGGTATAAACGTCTATAACTTCATCAGGTAAAGTATAGTCAGCAACATCAACTACTAAGTCTAATGTAATGAAGCTTTCTTCAACAGCGTTTTCACTACGCTGTCTATATTTTTCTAATGCCTTGCGAATGGAAAGATCGTAGTGCTCTGGGTCGAGCTCTACGTCTACCATTTGTCCGCCTAAGCGAAGTTCGATTTCTTTAATTAATTCATCACGTTTTGCCATGTAAGTATTTATACTATTTGAAGGCTTTTAGTAAAATAGTATCTTCATTAATCCTACCGTTCATTTTAATATCAGTAGTTTTCAGATATCCGAACTGTGTTTTAAGTTTATGATGTGTTACCTTTTTCCACTGTGGCAATATTTCACTTGGCTTACGTACTGTCTTTTGTCGACTTGACTTCTCATCAAAAAACTGAAGTGTAGTACCTTTAACTTGTAGTGTAGCTTCGTGTTCCGCATAATAGATACCAAGTTTACGTGTTTTAGTATTAAACACAACTAGCGCAATAGCACCAACGATGTCTTGTGGAGGAATACTACTAATACCAAAGTCTGGATCACTTGGCTTAAACTTCATCTTCTTAACTAAATCAACAGCACTTTTTTGTTTAGGCTTACGCACAGCTCTTGTTTGTTTCTTCTCAGCACGTAAAATGTCAAGTGCTTGAAAGATACGTTGGTAAAACCCATGTAGCTCTTTCTTTTCTTTTGTACTCAAGTGATTAAAACCTTCAGCAAGTTGCTGTTGCATATCGTCTTGTTTTTTAGGAGCAGGCAAGTTAATAAGTTCTTCTAGCTCTTGATACGCACCTTCATAAAACTGCTGAATAAATCGAGCATGTCCTAGATTAACTTCTAACTTGCGGAATAGTTGTAGAGGTTGCTTGTCTTTAAGTGGATTCTTTTTAGGATCACGAAGCCAATCATCTGCCCATTGATCAATCTCTTCCATTTTATCAATGGTTGCTTCTTGAAGTCTTTCCTGGATAGTAGGAATGTATTTTACTTTTTTTGTACTTAATTCAATCTTTTTAAGCTCAACAATCTGACGTCCTTCTTCTGCTAGACTCTTGATCCATGCATCCAGTTTACCCACATAGTCAGGATGAATTTTATCTGGAGCATTTTCTTCAATAAATGCGGCTGTTGCCCAGTGGCTTTTACCACCAACTTTGTGGTCTGGCAACTTATTAATAGATGCTTGTACTTCTTTATCGTAGTTTTTCTTAATATAATTCTTAACTTGATTTAACCACTCTTTTGACTCCATCATATAATGAATATGATATTGTGCTGTATGCCAATCCTTTGTAGGAACCATATCCCAAGCGCCTTTGCGTCTTGTAGCACGTACTGTTTTTTTCTTACGAGTTGATGTTTTAGCCATGTTATTCTCCTGAACTATATTGCCGTTACTTATAAACAATACACTATTTAAAAACCTTTGTCAAGCCATAAATATACGTATGCCACGTTTAACATTATATAAACCAACTAAAACTAACGATTTTCACTTTATGGATCGCCAGATCCGTGAGCAATTTTGGATTGGAGGCACAGGAGTTAACGTACACAAGTATGTAGGGCCAGCCGCACAGCCCAACCAAGATGATCCATCACAGCCCAATTATATTGACGGACGTGAAGTGGATCCACTCAGTGGTGATTTTATTAATGTAGATAGTCTCATTAATGAAACTAAAATACAAGACTTATTATTCTTGGAAAACAGAGATAGAAAATACGATCCAGACATTTACGATCTGCGTGGTATATATAATGTACAAGACAATGATTTTGACCTAACACAATTTGGTATGTTTTTAGCAAACGATCAATTTTATATGACATTCCATACTAATGATATGGTAGAGTTACTTGGCAGAAAACTATTGCCAGGCGATGTACTAGAGTTACCTCACTTACGTGATGATTTGTTATTAGATGCTAATAAAGCACCTATAAGCAAGTATTATGTAGTAGCAGACGGCAACCGTGGTGCTGAAGGATTTAGTCAAACTTGGTATAGTCATATTTGGAGAGTAAAACTTAATCCACTTACAGACTCACAAGAGTTTAATGATATACTTGGTGATGCCGCTAATAGTGCTACAGTAAATTACGATATAAGCACATATAAATCAGAGTTTAATGTTAGTGATGCGATTGTAGCAAGTGCTGCGCAAGATGATCCAGATGGTACAAGTTTACTAGATCATTTATATGGTTTTGAACACGCAACTGCTGGTGGTGTTGTAATACAAGATAATACATATAACCATGGCGAAACAATAGCAAGTGGTAGTGCTTTTCCAGCAGATGCTAATGAAGGTGAATATTTTATTAGAACAGACTTTAGTCCAAACCGTATGTTTGTACGAAGAGGTTCTAAGTGGAACAGAAGTTACGACAACGTAACTGACAAGACTTGGGTAGACCGTACATATAACGCAAGTGATTATATTACAGAAGATGCCAAGTCAATGGTAAACGATGAAGAATTTAATAGAAAGCAAGCAATAAGTGATGTTATTCTACCACGCCCAGACAATAAAGTTAATAGCGATTTTGTTGAAGACGAATATGTAGATAACGATTACGTGCTGTAAGGATAAAAAACATGGCAATAACTAAAAGACTAGTAAAAGGTAGCGCATTAACGCATACAGAGTTAGATAGTAACTTCACCGATTTAGATGGTCGAGTAACTACTCTCGAAAGTACACCAGGTAGTGACAGTCAAACATTAACATTAGCAGGTGATGATTTAACTATTACCGGCGGCAACACTGTTAGTTTAAGTACATTAAGTACAGAGGTAGTTGATGATACATCACCACAACTTGGTGGCAATTTAGATTTAAATGGCAACGAGATTACTGGTAGCGGTGGTTCTGCGATAACAGAGGTATTAAACGTATTATCACTAGTGGGTGGTAATAATGGTATCAATATGCGTACAACAACTGGCGCAGGTAAAATTGTAATTGGCGACCAAGCAGGTTCTGTTGTACTTGGTAACTCTGCCAATTCAGTAGAATTTGTAAACGATGTAGATGTTGACTTTACAAATACTAATATCGACTTTACTAACGCAACTGTTACTGGATTATCAATTGGTCAAGGAATTGACGATTTATCTGACGTAGATACAAGTACTACACCTCCAGGTGTTGGACAAGTTTTAAAATGGGACGGCGCCCAATGGGAGCCAGCAAATGATTCATCTGGAAGCGGCGGAATTACATTAACAGCATTAAGTGTAACAAGTGCTAGTGCTAGTGCTAGTTCAAGTTTAGTTTATAACAATACAACTGGAGTATTCACATATACTCCTGCTCTTAATACTTGGGCATCTATTACTGGAAAAGATGACGCAAATGGTCCAAATGAGGTTACTATTGGAAGACTTGCAGGTTCAGGCGGCGACAGTTCAGTAGCAGTTGGCCAACTTGCAGGCGAGACATCTCAAGGTGATTATTCATCAGCATTTGGTCCCCTCGCAGGCCGGACAAATCAAGGTAATTCGTCAGTAGCAATTGGTAACCAAGCTGGGTTAAGTAACCAAGGTGACTACGCAGTAGGAATAGGTGCCTTGGCAGGAGTGCTCACCCAAGGCGAGCGTGGAATAGCAATTGGTTATGAATCTGGCAGATCAAGCCAAGGCGCAGACTCAATAGCAATTGGTACGAAAGCTGGCAGAGGATCCCAAGGCAACAACTCAATTGTACTTAATGCGACTGGGGTAACTTTGGAAAACACAACAGCAAGTAGTTTAGTAATTAAGCCAATTAGAAATGCAAGTGGTACACATAGCATGGAATACAACCCAACTACAGGTGAAGTTACATATGACACACTTGGTGGCGGTGGTGGTGGTATTGATTTAACAGCATTAAGTGTAACAAGTACTAGTGCTAGTGCTAGTCCAAGTTTAGTTTATAACAATACAACTGGAGTATTCACATATACCCCACCTAATTTAACAGAGCTAGGAAGCAATTTAGACCTAAACAGCAATGATATTACTGGAACAGGAAATATTAATATTATTGGTTCGATTACATCAACTGCGGTAGGTACACCAACTATTACTAGTAGCACTGATATCATTCTTTCAGCTAACAGTGGAAGTGGAATAGTTAATGCTAGTGGAAGTAAAATTACAAACTTAGGTACACCAGTAGCGGGAACAGATGCTGCAACTAAAGCGTATGTTGATGCTAACGGAGGAGGATCATTGTCGTGGGCAACTTTAGCTGATAAAAATAATGCCAGCGGACCTACTAAAATAGCATTAGGACTAAACGCCGGTTCAGTAACTCAAGGTCTCAACACCATAGCAATTGGTGAAACTGCAGGTGAAACTAATCAAGGCGTCTCCGCCGTAGCAATTGGCACTGGTGCGGCTACTACAAATCAAGGCGGTGCCGCAATAGCAATTGGCAACGGCACTGCGGTTACTAATCAAGGTGCAAGCGCAGTAGCGATTGGTAATGTGGCTGCTTTAGCTGGCCAAGGCGACAACGCAATAGCGATTGGGAACAGGGCAGGCGGATTTGTAAATCCGCAAGCAGCAACTTCGATTATATTAAACGCAACTGGTGCCCAATTAGAAAATACAACAGCAGATAGTTTTGTAGTTAAGCCAGTACGTAATGCTAGTGGTACACATAGTATGGAATACAATCCAACTACAGGTGAAATTACATATGACACACTTGCTAGTAGTGGTATTACATTAACAGCATTAAGTGTAACACAAGCAAGTGCCGGAACAGCTGGATTAGTTTATAATAATGTAACTGGTGTGTTTACATATACACCACCAGATTTGTCAACTTATCTAACAAGTGTACCAGCACAGACATTTGCAAGTTTAACTGATGTTAACAATGCTAATGGTCCAACTACCATAACAATTGGTAAAAATGCTGGTACAACAAATCAAGGTGCAAGTTCTATCGCATTAGGCGGTCAAGCAGGTGAAACAAACCAAGGCGCACAATCAATAGCGATTGGTGATCAAGCAGGTGAAACAACTCAAGGCGGTTATGCTGTAGCAATTGGTAGAAACGCAGGTGAAACAACTCAAGGTTCAGGCGGAATAGCAGTTGGTTCTGGCGCAGGCAGCACTACTCAAGGTCTCTCAGGGATAGCAATTGGTTATTTGGCAGGTGAATCTAACCAAGGTGGTGGCGCAATAGCAATTGGTGCAAATGCTGGTACATTAAACCAAGCCGCTGATAGTATTATATTAAACGCCTCAAATACAGCTTTA
>TARA_B110000483_G_scaffold14199_1_pt1 | contig 14007 bp, 15 predicted proteins | sample TARA_B110000483 | Tara Oceans TARA_B110000483 (sample SAMEA4398176) | marine metagenome | biome: Polar Biome; feature: [SRF] surface water layer (ENVO:00010504); material: water (ENVO:00002006), including particulate matter (ENVO:01000060) such as... | depth 5 m
ATCTTGATTTTTTTTGGTTTTTTTGTAACACTAATTGGTGGGGCATCCGCCTCAGCATCCGGCTCAGCATCCGCCTCAGCATCCGCCTCAGCATCCGGTTCAGCATCCGGTTTCACTTCAGGCGTTACTCTATTTCGTTTATCAATGTTTCGCCGCTGAGCTTTAATCTTTTTAAGAAACTCCATTCTATCAATGGTGGAATTTTTGGTATTATTTTTAATCCTAGTGTTAATATCGACATTTATTTTGGTAATGGGTATATTAATTCCAACACGTTCCTGTGATTTTGGTGTTTTCTTAACCTTTAATTGTTCTAAAAATCCATTTTGCATCTATGAAATTAGAAGACAAAAAAGTTTTACGTTAATCAATAATATCCAACGCTTTCTGACAAGCGATTTGTTCGGCCTTCTTTTTAATCTTATGTGTGGCACTAGAAAGAAATACGAATATCTGCTCACCACTGTCGGAGATTTCAGTTATTTTATTGAAAGAGCCATACTCTGAAAACTCCTTAGCATCAGCTATATTTACAGTATGAATTTCTTGATTCAAACAAATATACACGCCCATTTCGTAACCACTATCAATGTCGTGAGATATTTCAAGATAGTCTGGGGTGGTCTTAAACTCCTTTTGAATTTTAACCTGCAATATATTTTTATAGTTGTCGTCGGTGCTCACTAATTTTACAAAATCAACGTGTTTGTCAAATATGCTCTCTACGAATAGCTGCGACATTTGAAATCCGGGCCCACAATGAAATATATTCTTGAACCATCCGTCCTCGTCGGCGACATCTATTTTATTGAAATCCAGAAATAATGCGCCGAGAAAAGCCTCGAACAAGCATCCGAGTTTTTTCAGATTAGTTCTGGTTTTTTTCTCTTCTGCGTGTCTCGACATAATTAGCCATTTATTTAGCTTCATATCATATGCTAGTCGCCCAATATGTTCGTTCTTAACTAGAGCGATTTTTTTCTCGGTCATAAATCCCTCGTCAGCTTTAGGAAACCGTCGGTATAAATTATATTTTGTAATAAGTTCCAACACACCATCGCCAATAAATTCAAGACGCTCATTCGACTTGGTTTTGAGCGCCATACAGTCCGCCGGTTTATCTACAATAGTAATATTGGCGTCTGTGTTTTCGATTACAGGACGTTTGGTGTAAGATTTGTGTATGAAGGCCCGTTTATAGAGGTCTAGGTTATTCACCTTTGCGGTAACACCATATGTTTTTAGAATAGATTGAACTTCGTTCAATGTAATCTCTCTGTTCTCGGGATTGAATGGGTCAAATACAAGATTACCATCCTCGGTAATAACGTCACCGTCTTGTGTGATACTTTTAATATCTTCCATCGTGCTCATTACATTATTATATTCATCATCATTTAAACCATTATATAACAACTATAACTCAATACATTCACCTATAATTAAGTTTCTATAAAGTAATTTAAAACAATTGTTGTAGTCTAATTAAATGCTAATTAAAATAGATGTAAGAGAGACATCATTAATTGAAAAATGCGAAAATATGGTATCTAACTATCAAAATATTAAATTACAAATTGAGCAATTACATATTGGTGACGCCATTATATGCGACGACGAAGGTGTAGAGTTAATAGTAATAGAGAGAAAGACGCTTAATGACCTGGCATCCAGTATAAAAGACGGGCGTTACAAGGAGCAAGGTTATAGGCTAGACGGGCTGCCTCAGCCAAACCACAATATTTATTATTTAGTAGAAGGAACATTACAGACGTATAACCCTCATAAATCGCGCCTAGAGAGAAAGGCACTATTATCGTCCTTCATTTCTATCACATACTTTAAGGGGTTTTCAATACACAGAACAGATAACGTCATGGAGTCGGCAGAGTGGATGCTGGCATATGCTAATAAAATCCAAAAAGAAAAAACACAACCTTACTATAACGATAAACCCGCGACTGAATCGAAGAAACCAATGGATTATGTGAATGTTGTAACCAAAGTGAAAATGGACAATATTACCAAGGACAATATTGGCGCAATAATGTTGTCGCAAATACCACGCGTAAGTTCTACAATCGCCATCGCGATAATGGAACAACATCACACACTCTATAACCTAATAATTGAACTAAATAAGAATCCTAAAATACTCGAGGACATTAAATTAGAGACAAATGGTAAATTTAGAAAAATATCAAAGACTGCCACATCAAATATATATAATTTCTTAATACCTGATAGCAATCCTAATATATCCGTAAATACCGAATAGATTATATTATAATGGTTTATCTATACTGGGTATAAAAATAGATAAAATAGATAAAATATATGTTTAGAAAGAGAAACCCATACCTGATGATTTTTCTAAACCTCCACCCATATCCATACCCATACCCATATCTTTATCTAGTAAAATACTAAGTCCTCGTTTAGTATATGTAAATCCGGTTTCACCATATTGTTTCTTAAAACCTTTGCGTGATTTTTGATTTTCAAACATTTTATCAGTGTTTTTTGCATGAGGCATTAATTTATTATAATAATTCTCCAACCTTGTTTCGTTTGCGTTTGAATAGGCGTCTTCCATCCATTCATCCTCATCTTCATCCCAAAGCTCCCTTGCAAGCTTATAATCATCGGTTTGCTCTAAACCTCCAAAATACATGTTAAAGTAATTAGATCCTTCTTTTTTTTTAATATCATCTAATAAATCTAATATTTTTCTAACCTTGTCTCTAAAATCATCCGGGTCAAATTCCTCCTCTTCCTCGTCATCACTATCATCACTATCATCACTATCATCACTATCATCACTATCATCGCCAAATATATCCCCTCCGATATATCCTTCGCGAATAGTCATAAATTTTATTATATTCGATTGCCAATTTAATGAACGAGATATAATCAATGTAGTATAAAATATAATTATCATTATAGCTAAATATTTACAAGTATCCATAACATATGATGACTTCATTATATAATATTATATCAAAATTAATTATAATATTATACACCTACTATTATTAATGGTGTAATATCTGGTTCTTAAAAATTATAAATAATCCCTATGGTTGGTTTAGATTTCTTACGCGTTTTATTGTTTGGGTGATATTGACACTTTCTAATAGCCTTTGTCATAATATCCTTATTAAACTTTTGATACTACATAATGATATTGTGAATTAATTCTGTTATTATATTACTGTTGGTTTATTTTTTTTTCTAACATACTGGCATATATAATAACCCATTCGACCGATTCGGTTGTGTAATCGGTGTGGTGATTTTTTAGACACCGAGATATATTAAATATATGTGAACAGATATATAAAAAAATCGGATATGTATGATATATGTATTCAGATTTTAATGTTAAGCAGCTAATATTAGAGGTTTATATTAATAGTTTTTTGTTTGTGTACAATCAATATACAAAATTTAAAACGTATCTAAAATTAGAACAAAAATAGAACAAATTTGTAATGATACGATTATCAAGTTCTTTTATATAATACATATAACATTAACAAAACGATTACTGTCGATATAACGATTAATGAAACGAGTCTATCAAATCCGCCATCGTCTTGGTAATATATCACAATAGTATTCTCTTGATTAATCGCATTCGTCGCGCCCCGAATAGCTGTATCGGCGACTACCGAATCCTCCGAATGAATATATACTACCAATTTTTCCTGAGTTCCCTTACAGTAAGGACACCCCTCTACTCTCATTGGATATGTGGTTTTATACTTCTCATAGCATACTTTACACACGCGATGGTCTTCGTTATTACAATATTCTATCAGGTCATCATTTTCCTCACACCACATACAATTCATTATGATACTGTCGATAATGAATTGTAACATGAATCAATTTAATTTATAAAAAATTAATGAATATACTTAGCAGAGTTTGTCGTATTGTTACTATTGCTTATAATAACCCGCTCGTCATACATATTGTCTAGAGGCGTTTCCAACCCAATATATTGTCCCTGAGGGTCATGTGCTGGAAAGCTGTTTCGGTTATAGGGAGGGTCGTCTCTACCCGCGTCCAATAATTTAGTGTCTTCTTGTGGGCGAGAATCACGGAGCCCACCCTGCATATTTTCTGGGCTTGGTCGGGCCTTATAAATGCGCTCGCCTTGAGTGTTGTATACTTCCTGTAAATATAGCACTGGGCAACGTATACCCTGACCTCTTTGCCATTTCATAAATTGGACATATTCATTAAGATTATTGAATTTTAAAGGATTTACGCCGGGAACATCCGCCAATTTTGAATTACTTAAATAAAGTGTAGTTCCGCGTTGTATTAAAACATTAGGACATCTACTATTATCAGGCTCTGTGTATCCTTCTACGAGTGGTTTATTAATAACGAAATATAATCCAAGACTGAATAGGAGAAGTATAAAGGTTATTTTAAGAATATACATTATATATAATTATATAGATATTTAATATAATGAAGTTCATTAGTATTCTTAAAGACGGTCATAAATTTGACGAATTAATGAAGGATGGGCCTGCTCTCGTTAAATTTTTTCACCCTTCTTGCGGACATTGTAAAGATATGGCGCCCCACTGGGATTCGCTCAAAGATAAATTAAAGGACCATCATCACCGTAATGTTAATGTAGTTGAGGTTCACGCAGACACGCTTCCGGATATTAAAAGCGATTGTGCTAAAAACATACCAGGATATCCGACGATTATGGAGGTATTACAGCACGGGAAGGCTGGAAGGGAGCACAAAGGCGAACGCGACGTAGATGCGCTCCACGATTTCTTCTTAAAAACGTTTAAAGATACTGAAGGCAAAATGTCCGGTGGCGGAAGCAAGCGCAAGTCAACGGGCACGGGCAAGCGCAAGCGCAAGTCAACGGGCAAGCGCAAGCGCAAGTCAACGCGCAAGTCAACTGGCAAGCGCAAGCGCAAGTCAACGGGCAAGCGCAAGCAGACTAATAAACGACGCTATTAGCTGATTAAGGCATAAACATATAGCCACCTGCCGTCATAAGCGCTAGCCCAATAGCCTTATATAATGTAAATTGTTGGGCAGCAAGAATATATACCGCACCACCCGAGACAGCCATCGATATCATGAACCCCGATAGTTTCATTGTTTCTACCGCGTGGTATTGTAAGAGCGACGACGCAAACACGCGCACGCTCGTTCCAAATAGCCCCAGACCCGCGAGCCCAAGCCACTCGGTGTTTGTTAAGTTTCTCAACTCGGAAATAACGCTATTCTTTCCATTGCTCGTAAAAATAACAAGTAACGATATGAATATAAAACTAGATGTAAGGTCAAATAAGACAAGAGCCTTGGGCGATATTTTTTTGACGATGTGTTTTGCGTATGCCGAAGTAGCCCACCCAATAATGGCAACAACAACATAGAAGATGTATACCGCATTCTTATTTTTCAATACACTCATTTATATCATAGGCACACATAATAGTTTACACAATAGCACCCATTATTGTATAAATTCTAAAATTGAATTAGATATAATCATATTATTATAAGGTAATATAATGAGCGTTTCATATAGACTTTTGAGTTTCGCGACGTCTGACAACGAGAAACCAGAAGACGATAGCGATAGCGCCAGTGGTAGCGAAGATGACAATAGTTGTGGCTCTGATTATGAGCAACCTGAAAAACGACAAAAAAAGGATAATAAGGAGTTTCTTGTCCAGATGTTTGGTATCAACGAGAAGGGTGAGACTGCCTCTATATTCGTAACTGGATACACACCATTCTTTTATGTTAAGGTTCCTCCGCATTGGAAATCTAACGACAAACACGTCTTCCTGGACCAGCTGAGAAATGACATGGGTGACTGGTATAAGGATAGCATATTCAGTTCAAAATATGTAAATAAGAAAAAATTATACGGATTTGATGGCGGTATCACTCATAAGTTTCTACTAATACAGTTTAATAATGAGGCAGCAATGAAAAAGGCAAAAAATCAATGGTATAAGTGGTGTAAACGTCATTCTAGAGACGACGATACCGATGAAAAGGGGGATAGTGTCCGCAAATTGTATAGCTATCAGGGGACTGATATCTACGAGGCGAATATTCCACCCATGTTGCGAATGTTTCATATTCGCAAAATGAGCCCTTCTGGGTGGATTGAATTACCTGCGGCGAAAACGGTGGTTCATAAATTTCACACCACCTCGTGTAAATATGAGTACACCATCAATTATCGTTCTGTGAAACCACTTCCCAATAAAGAAGCGCGCGTTCCATATAAAATAGCGAGTTTTGATATTGAGGCTTCTAGTAGTCACGGTGATTTCCCTCTTGCCAAAAAGGACTACAAGAAATTGGCGACGAATATCATCGATAAATGGGACAACGATACCGACAACGAGGACACACTTCGGTCTATGATACTGACCGCTTTTAAAATACCCGGATATGGCGAGGACGACATTGAGATTGTGTATCCCAAAACGCACATCAACGAATCGCAGGTAAATAGTTCATTCAACAATTGGATCACGATAAATCTGGACAATATAGACATAAGCGGGTTTGATGAAGGCGAGGGTGAGCCGACCGAAGAGCGCGAATGCGATAATGAGGGTTCTGTCGCGGTCACCAACGAAGACGAATATGCTTTTACGTTTAAGAAAAAAAAGACAGTTATTGTTAAACGAGGGACGGTTATCAACTGGTTAAATGACACCAGTATTAAACGCGATATTAAACTGGCCAAATTGACAAAATCGTTTGATTTGGATTATTCATCATTTCCACCACTGAAAGGCGACGAGGTAACATTTATTGGAACAACGTTTCTCCGATATGGTGAAGAAGAACCATATCTGAACCACTGTATCGCAAAGGACACATGCGACAAACTTCCACAAGTTAAAAATTCGCTTATTGAGAGCTACGCTACTGAGAAGGAGGTTATGCTTGCGTGGAGCAAGCTGATTCGCGAGGAGGACCCTGATATTATCATAGGATATAATATATTTGGTTTTGACTATAGCTTTATGTATGAGCGCGCGGAGGAACTGGATTGTGTGGAAAAATTCATGCTACTATCAAGAAACAAAGGCGAATCGTGTTTGTCTTCCAAGTGGGAGGACCGAAAAGAGGTCAAGGGGCTAGAAAAAAATTCCATATTCATTGCGAGCGGACAACACGATATTGAATATATTAAAATGCCCGGCAGACTACAGGTAGATATGTATAATTTCTTCAGAAGGGAGTATCAACTTATTAAATATAAATTGGACTATGTATCGGGGTATTTTATCGGAGACAAAGTAACAAAAATAGAGCATTCGGAAAACTCCACCAAGATTTTCAGCAAAAATCTCACCGGGTTAGAGAATAGCACGTTTGTGAGTTTCGACGAAGAGGCGCATAGCGTTGACCAATACAAGGACGGTGCGAAATTTGAGGTATATGATATTGATGCGGAGGCGGGAACGTTCCACATTAAGGGTATCGAAAGTCCCGACATGACGAAGAAGGTGCGGTGGGGTCTGGCGAAGGACGACGTAACACCACAGGACATTTTCAGAATGACAAACGAGGGGCCAAAGGAGCGGTCGCTTATTGCGAAATATTGTATTCAGGATTGTAACTTAGTGCATCATCTGATGAATAAAATAGACGTGATTACTGGTTTTGTAGAGATGTCCAGTTTGTGTAGTGTTCCGCTGGACTTTCTTGTTATGCGCGGACAGGGAATCAAGCTGACGAGTTACATTGCCAAAAAATGCCGTGAGAAAAACACACTTATGCCCGTAATTGAGAAATCAAATGATAATGGCGGGTATGAGGGCGCAATCGTTCTTGACCCAAAATGCGATTTGTATCTGAACGATCCGGTTGCGTGCGTTGATTATAGTTCTCTATATCCGTCGTCGATGATTAGCGAGAATATATCCCACGATAGCAAGGTCTGGACGAAGGAATATGACATGCTCGACACGCTTATAAAGGAAACGGGTGAAAGGAATACGAGCGGGGATTTCATATATGATAATTTAGAGAACTATGAATATGTAGACATCACATACGATACATACCAATGGCGGCGTAAAAATGGAAATGAGAAGGCCGCCATGGAAAAGGTAAAAGTCGGGTATAAAACTTGTAGGTATGCGCAGTATCCAGATGGTAAAGCGGTAATGCCCGCCATTTTAGAAGAACTTCTGCATGCGAGAAAGACAACACGCAAACTCATTAAAAAAGAAAATGATGAGTTTATGAAAAATGTTCTCGACAAAAGACAGCTCAGTATTAAGCTGACGGCTAATTCTCTTTACGGACAAACAGGTGCGAAAACGAGCACCTTCTATGAGAGGGATTGTGCTGCTTCTACAACCGCGACCGGACGCAAACTCCTTGTTTACGCACAACGCGTTATTGAAGAGGCGTATAATAATATTGTGGTTGATACAAAAGACCATGGAAAAGTGAAGACGTATGCCGAGTATGTTTATGGAGATACAGATTCGGTATTCTTTAAATTCAACTTGCGCGAGTTGGACGAAACGCCTATTATAGGAAAGAAGGCTCTGGAGATTACCATTGAGCTGGCGAAACAAGCCGGTGAGTTGGCGAGCAAGTTTCTTAAAAACCCACACGACCTAGAGTATGAGAAAACGTTCTTGCCGTTTTGCCTGCTCTCCAAGAAGCGTTACGTAGGGATGCTCTATGAAGACGACCCTGAAAAGTGCACGCGCAAATCAATGGGTATTGTTCTCAAGCGTCGCGACAACGCCCCCATTGTAAAGGACGTATATGGAGGGATTATTGATATCTTGATGAAGGAACAGGACATTACCGCTGCGGCGAAATTTCTAGACGATTGTCTAACTGATATTGTGGATGAAAAATATGGAATGGAGAAGTTGATTATTACAAAATCGCTGCGCAGTGGCTATAAAAATCCAAAACAAATCGCGCACAAGGTGTTGGCCGACCGAATTGGAAAGCGAGACCCAGGAAACAAGCCCAGCAACGGTGACCGCGTTGCGTTTGTTTACATAGAAAATCCTGATAAAAAGGCGCTACAAGGGGATAGAATTGAGACGCCGGAGTTTATCGTGGAGAATGATATAAAAATCAACTATTCGTTTTATATTACGAATCAGCTAATGAAACCGATTCAGCAGGTATTTGCTCTAGTATTAGAAAAACTCCCAGATTTTCGAAAAGCCAAAGGCAAAACTGATTTACGTAAATGGAAGAGCCAATTAAGAAAACTTCGCGAAGAATATCCCGATGACATTAATTATAGTAAAAAACTGGACATCCTTAGAGGAAAGGAGGTAAAGGCGGTTCTATTTGACAAATATCTTCTTAAAATTAAAAACAAACAGATGGGTAATCAGGGTATTGGGTCTTATTTCAAGATTGTCTAGACCATATTTAGAGAGGGGTCGTATGAGGTTCGGTGTGTCATATAATTTGGTTGAGTGCTATTGTTTTCTATTGGTGCGTATAATGAGTATTCCAACGATATATTGCTCGGCGTGTCGCTAATATTACTAAGAATATCGTTGGCAATCTGTTCGGCTATATTTGTTAGCTCTCTATTATCACCGTCTCTAGTCGCATCTTCGGCTACGGTAACTGATTGTGTCGCGTCGTTGTTAACGGCGTCTACGCGCGAATAGCTGCGAATATCATAGCGACACATTGGACATACCGAATTATGTTCAAACCATTCATATAAATTGTTGCGATTGAATGTGTGTCCACATTGAATAATTTGGGTTACATTATCGCTTGGTTCAAACGCGTCGCGCGTTATCGGACATGTGGTATTCTGCGGCGAGACAATATTTTCAAATGTGTTGGAATTTGTCGCTGTATTAATTTCGAGAGCGGTTGGAATATTGACGCGTCTGTTTCTAGTAATTCCGCGTGTAGGAGTAAATAGATTGTTGAATTGTAAATGGCTATTTCCGTTGGATGGTGTTGTCACGCGAGGTCCGTTGGTCGACGATTGCCTTCTATTAACATTAGGTCTTGTTGGTTGTGGTCTATTAATAGGTTGTGTTGTGTAGGTCGTATTGTTTAAACCATTGGTATTTGAAGCAGCGGTGTTTGAAGCAGCGGTGTTTGCTGTCTCGTTATATAAAAAATAACTGTATGGATTTTCACGATTCACGTTGTTGCGTTGGGTTATAAGCTGCCTCATATTTCTCTCCTGATGACTCATAAGATTTACCATATTATTCATCAGTCGCCTACTAACGATGACATCGTCAATATATGTGTTATTGTGCATATGTAATACTATAATATAAATATGTTTAAATAAATGTTTAGAATAACCTATAACATAATGGCAAATAGTTTTGATGAATATAAAGATAAAGGATTAACTGGGTTGGCAAATGTTGGGAATACGTGCTATCTTAATTCTTGTATGCAGGTGCTATCGCACACATATGAGCTTAATGATTTCTTAAAAGAAAAGAGTTATAAGAATAAGATTAACCGCAAACCAGAGTCGGTTTTGTTGGTTGAATGGGACAAGCTACGCGAGATGATGTGGAGTACAAACTGCACCATCGCACCACACGGGTTCGTTCAGTCGGTCCAGCAGGTGGCAATTCTTAAGAATCGAGATATTTTTTCGGGATATAATCAGAATGATATTCAAGAGTTTCTAATTTTCATTATCGATTGTTTTCATGGCGCATTATCGCGGGAAGTTGATATGCAGATAACCGGAGATGTAAAAAACAACACAGATAGGATGGCAAAGTTATGCTACGAGATGATGGACAATATGTATACGAAGGAGTATTCCGAGATGCTTGATATATTTTACGGCATACATATTTCTAGAATTAGCTCGTTGGGTGGTGAGATACTATCGGATAGGCCCGAACCGTTTTCCATTCTAAGTTTACCAATGCCAGATAAAAAAACGCTCTCGCTATTTGACTGTATGGACGAATATTGTAAACAGGAGGATCTATTCGGAGAGGACGCGTGGATGAACGATAAAACGAATGAGAAGGAGGACGTGCGACGCGGAATCATATTCTGGAGCCTGCCTGAGGTATTGATTGTTGATTTAAAGCGATGGAACGAGCGGGGAGATAAAAATAACAAAATGGTAGATGTCCCACATTCAAGTGTAGATTTAACTAAATACGTATATGGATACAACAAGGAAAGCTACGTATATGATTTGTTTGGTGTTTGTAACCATTCGGGAGTCTCTGCGGGTGGTCATTACCACGCGGTTATTCGTAACGCAAATGGTAAATGGTATAACTTTAATGACACACTGGTTAATGAAATCCCCGAAACGGAAATCATAAGCCCATCTACATATTGCTTTTTCTATCGTAAAAAAAAATAGTTAAGTAAATATATATGGCTACAAATAATGATGTAGATATTCCTGACACAGCTATTGATGAGGCAGATGAAGTAAATGACGCGGAAGCGGTTGATACTACTCCGCAGGAGATAGAGCCAGAGCCCGATAAAGGATTAGGTGAATATCTAATAACATTAATTAAAAATAACGCGTTCGTGGTAATTTTAATAATAGTGTTATTAGCATACATATTCTTGTTTTCATCTTTAGGAAACAGAAACAGACCTTACGCATCATCCTCGTCTATGGCTAATGGAGCGATGAATCTCGGTGCTAATGCTGGTGCGAATCCTCTGAAGTCCCTTGCTGGTGCGGTAAAATCCGCTACATCTGGTGCTACATCTGGTGCTACCGATAATCTTTCTAGTGGGGGCAATGACAAATCAGGTAAATACTTAATGGAGCTGTTTTTATGGTCAATCTTTGTCGTGTTAATTATGTTAAATGGTGTGCTGTATATCTTTAACGTCGATGTGGTAACCAGCATTACCAATCTATTAGGCAATGTTCCGCAGGTGGAGGTCATTGTTGATACGGAAGGAGTTAAGAAATTACAGAAGGTAAAAGCAAAAGAAGTGTATCACATACCCGGTAACCATTATGATTACGAAACGGCAAAAGCAATATGCAAGGCACGCGATTCGAAATTAGCCAGCTATAGCGAAATGAGCGACGCGTTTGACAAGGGCGCCGACTGGTGTGGGTATGGTTGGTCGGAAGGTCAAATGGCGTTGTTTCCCACCCAGATGGAAAAGTGGGAGAAGCTCCAAAAAATAGATGGGCACGCGAACGACTGTGGGCGCCCCGGCATTAACGGTGGCTACATTGATAACCCCGCCGTTCGCTATGGGGTCAACTGCTTCGGCGACAAGTCTAAAATTACCGCCGAGGAAGCGCTCCTCATGTCAGAATCGACACTCTACCCTAAAACACAGAAGGAGTTGGATTTCGACAAGAAGGTCGATTATTGGAGAACAAAGATTCCGGACATTTTACTGGCACCATTTAACCATAATAACTGGAGTATTTTATAAACAAATAATTATATTGGATAAAATCAAATATAATTAACGGCGTTTGTTAGTTCTGTTCTTGGTTCCTTTTTTTCGGTTAATTTTTAATCGTTTTTTTGTTTGTTTTTTTGTATTTATCTGGGCTAAATTAAAGAGTTTGTCATAGATAGTGTCGTCTATTATATTTCCGGTTTTTTCGCTGTATCGTGGATTTAGCTTATCTTGAATGAATAATAGTCCGGCAGGCACGGCCAGTTCGTCAAATAGCGAACTGACTTTATTAAGGGTTTTTTTACCCGCGTTCATTGTTACAATTGCCGGGTTGTTAGAATTTAATAGAATATTATTAACCTTGAATCCCCCACATATGGTTTCATCTGCCGAATTCTTGGTAATAATTAAATCATCTAAAGAAAAAGACATATATAATAAGGGTCTAATATTTACTTTTGATAAGAACGTTTTATCTCGCTGGATATCTTAACCTCTCTCGAATTTTTAATGACGTCCATAATAGCGTTCACGTCGTCTTCTTCGGGAATACATTTTTCCAAACAGCTTTTTACATATGTCAGCGTAAGACCGGTGCTCTGGCGCGAGGTTCCGAACTTCAGCGACCCATTATTAATATTGATGGTTGTGCTATTTAAATTTTCGCTCTCAACATAATCCAATATTGTATCGCTGATTTCGCTCCGTTGAGTTTTCATATCTTTCAGCGTATCGGTCACGTGCTTAATCTCGTTGTCCATAGTGACCCACCGCTTGATATTTTCTTGAAACTCATCCATTATATGATACAACTAATAAATTATATTTATGTTTGTTTCCCATATTGTATTACATAATAAGACAATATGTGCTATATATGATTCTTAGAATTTAACCTTCATAGACTTACGCACGCTCTTAAGTCCGTTGGTAAGCCCCTTTTTATTATTACGCGTTTTTTTCTGGAAGAACTGCTGAAGGGTCAGCAGGCCAAACGGCAGAAGCGCATTTGTAACCATACTTCCACCCTTCATTGTCCGCTTTTTTCCGCGACGCGACTTGCGAGCCTTTCTTTTGCCGGTTTTATTGCGCCGTCTCTTGCCACCAACTGTCATTAATAAATCGCCTCCTTTCATTATATTATACTGAAAGAAAAAATCATATTGATTGGAAAGGGGTCTTGTTCCTAACAAGAAGAATAAATATTCCTAAATGTAACAGGAAACTGATGATAACAAATATAAGAGATAGATAAATATAGGGGTATATCTCAATAAGTATAACCTCTATAAGGGGTGTCATTAAATTTTTCAGTTCATTTTTAACGTCGTCCCTCCGTATTAATTCTAAACATTGGTCGATAAGTGTGTTTTTCATATTAATATTAGTATCTATATATTTATGTTGGGTTTAATGCGTCTTAATAGTAGCTATATTATATATTAAATTTTTAATGGACCTATATAAACCTACCAAAGAGTTCGACTTTGATTTATTATCTTTAGAAAGTCCGCAATCAGTTCAGGGGGGGACACATTTTACTAAAATAAACATGAAAAACGAGAAGCCCCTCTATATACAGTT
>TARA_B110000483_G_scaffold195647_1_pt1 | contig 13998 bp, 10 predicted proteins | sample TARA_B110000483 | Tara Oceans TARA_B110000483 (sample SAMEA4398176) | marine metagenome | biome: Polar Biome; feature: [SRF] surface water layer (ENVO:00010504); material: water (ENVO:00002006), including particulate matter (ENVO:01000060) such as... | depth 5 m
AAAATAACCGACGAAGATCAGATTGAAGGTCTGCGGCGACGCCTTATCGCTATGAGCCGAGATGGTCAAATCATTAGCAATCGGCGTGGGGTTTATGGACTTGCCTCCCTTATGGAATTGATCAAGGGTCGCATACAAGGGCATAAAGATGGGTTCGGTTTTTTTATCCCCGAGGGAGGAGGCGATGATTTCTTCTTAAGCCCTAGGGAAATGGACCGTCTTTTCGACGGTGATAAGGTCCTTGCGAGGCATATCGGTTTCGATGGCCGTGGCCGAAAGGAAGGCACGGTAGTAGAGATTTTGGTGCGTCGCTATTCTCAGATAGTAGGCCGCTTTTATCACGAGCAAGGCTTCGGTATCGTGGTGCCGGACAGTAAGCGTATTCCTCATGAGATTTTAATTCCTGAGTCGCAGATAGGGTCGGCTAAGGACGGCGAGTTTGTTGTGGCTGAGCTCACTGAGTATCCAGCTAAGCGTAAAAAAGCGGTTGGTAAAATCGTAGAGATTCTTGGTGATGTAACAACCCCGGGCCTAGAAATTGACATGGCGGTTCGCAGTCATGATATCCCTCATGAATGGCCAGAGTCGGTTAAAAAAGAAACCTCCCGATTCTCTGACGATGTCGGAGAATCCGAATTTAAGGATCGTTTTGATCTTCGCCAGACTCCATTCGTTACAATTGATGGTGAAGATGCAAAAGATTTTGATGATGCTGTTTTTGCAGAAAGCAAAAAATCTGGTGGCTGGACTTTGTTCGTTGCCATTGCTGATGTTTCAAATTACGTAAAAATAGGCAGTGCACTTGACGACGAGGCGATAAAAAGAGGTACTTCCGTTTATTTCCCCGGTCACGTCATTCCTATGTTGCCCGAGAAACTGTCCAACGGGCTTTGCTCGCTCAAGCCAAAAGTAGATCGTCTTACCCTTGTGTGTGAAATGCAATTTGCAGGCACTGGTGAAATGGAAGGTTATGATTTTTATGAGGCCGTCATCCATTCTCATGGACGTCTCACATACACTGAAGTTGCCGATATGCTGCAGCCTGCAGAAGGCGAGCTTAGAATAAGTGTTCAAGAAAAGCTATTGAAGCGTTATGACTCGCTAATACCCCATCTTAAAGATTTATATTCCCTCTACCGAGCTTTGCGTAGCGTACGTGACAAAAGCGGTGCTATGGATTTTGAGTCGACCGAGACCCGCATCGTATTTGGTGAAAATAAAAAAATTAGGGAAATAGTACCGGTTGAGCGCAACGAGGCTCATAGGCTAATTGAAGAGTGTATGTTGCGAGCCAATGTGGCGGCGGCTCGGCTTTTGGAAGAAAAAGAATTGCCGGCTCTTTATCGTATCCACGAAGGTCCAAATCCGGACAAGCTTAAGAACCTCCGAGATTTTCTTAAAGAAATAGACATGTTTTTAGGCGGTGGCGAGAAGCCTGAGCCTATGGATTATCAAAAAGTGTTGGCTCAAATGGCTGGCCGTGCGGATAAGCATCTGCTGCAAACCATGTTAATTCGTTCCATGATGCAGGCGGTTTATCAGCCAGAAAATGTCGGCCACTTTGGTCTGGGTTATGAGGCTTATACTCATTTCACCTCGCCAATTCGGCGCTATCCTGACTTGCTAGTGCACAGAGCTATTCGCTACTTAGTGCGAAATAAAAAGGGCAAACATCTTAAGCGGCATAAAGCTGCTAAGGGCATAGATAAAAAGTCTATATACCCGTACGAGATGAAAGACATGATTAGTTTTGGTGAGAACTGCTCTACTGCGGAGCGTCGCGCTGATGCTGCTAGCTACAGTGTCATTGATTGGCTCAAGTGCGAGTACATGCAGGATCACGTTGGAGAAGAGTTCACCGGCACTGTTGCTTCGGTCACCAGCTTCGGGCTTTTTGTAGAATTGAATGATATCTATATAGAAGGATTGGTACATATCACTGAGCTGACTAATGATTATTACCATTTTGATCCGGTCCGTCACTGCCTTGAGGGTGAGCGAACTCGTAAGGTTTATCGTCTCGGTGATACCGTCGATGTTCGGGTGGTGCGGGTTAATCTTGACGAAAAGAAAATTGACTTGCAAATGCAGGATTCACGGGCCGCTGTGCCAGGTACGAAAAAATCTGGCATAAGAGATGCGCGGCGCACCGGCAAGATTGGCAAAGGCAAGGACTCACCAAAGGATAGCGACTCGGCTAAAGGTGCTGCTTCTCGCAGATCTAAAAGTGGTAAAAAAGCGGTTGGTGCTGGTGATGGACGGGCACCTTTGAGAAAGGCAGGTTCGTTGCAATCTAAACCAAATGCTCGCTCTAGGTCAAAACCAGATCGCGCTGCACAGCCCAGCAAAGCAAACTCAGGGAGTGGAGCCACGACCACTCCTCAAAAAACCGCTTCAAAAAAGACCGCGGCAAAGAAAAGGGATGTCAGTAAAAAGGCTAACCCAAGAGCTGGAGATAGATCTAAAGGCAAAAAATCAGCAGCCGCATCAACAGCCACCCCCGAGGCTACAAAAGCTAAAAAGCGATCAAATCGTTCTGGTGCTGCTAAGAAAAGAGTTAAGGCTAAAGCCAAGTTAACAGACCAGTAATAGAGTTAAATGGCCTGGCAACCAAATTAAACGAAGCATCGAAATAAGCAGGGCATGATTTAAATGAAAGAGTGGGCAATAGGAATTCATGCAGTATCTGAACTGCTTCGACAGCGTCCTCAGGAGATTGTTGCTTTAGTTCTCCAGTCAGGTTCGGCCAACAAGCGGCTCGATGAAATTAAATCTTTGGCCGCTGCTGCTGGTGTGCAGCTTACGGAATCTGATAAGTCCCGTTTTGAAAAGCAATTTAAAGGTGTTCATCAAGGTGTGGCAGCTCAGTTGCAGAGTAAAAATACGACCTTAGATGAAAAGCAGTTATTAGCATTGCTTGATAGGATAGAAGGCGACAAGCTATTATTGGTGCTTGATGGAGTCACTGACCCTCACAATTTAGGCGCCTGTCTGCGCACTGCCGATGCGGCAGGAGTTCATGCGGTGGTGGTTCCTAAAGACAGATCGGCTCCGCTTAATGAAATTGCTAGAAAAGTCGCCTCTGGCGCCGCTGAAACGGTACCTTATGCCGTGGTGACAAATCTAGCGCGTTTCCTAGAATCCTTAAAAGAGCGAGGTATCTGGTTAGTGGGGACATCTGATAAAAGTGAGACTACTATTTATCAGCAAGACTTAACCGGCAATCTAGCCCTAGTGATGGGCTCTGAGGGAAGCGGGTTGCGCAGGCTAACCCGAGATTGCTGTGATCATGAGATATCCATTCCCATGGCCGGTGAGCTTAGTAGTCTCAATGTATCTGTAGCCACTGGTATTTCATTGTTTGAGGCCGTCCGTCAGCGCCGCTAGGAGCTATACCTTGTGGACTGAGCCAGCCTCTTGCCCGTTCTGCAAAAGGTTAAGATGAGTTAGCTTTTACTAAGTGGGCGGCAACTGGTCTTGAAAGGCTGCCTTTTTTAACAAAGGCAGATGTTTCAAACCACCCTCGATTGCTACGGTATGGGTGATTTAGGGACCTTTTTGAGATATTTCAAGCAAAATCCAGAAGCAAACCATTCCAATTAATGTTTGGAATGGTTTGCTTCTGGATTTTGGTTTCTGTAGAATTCCCGCTCTTTTGTTGGCGAGACTCGTCTCGCCCTACATAACTCCTTGTCTTATCACACGCGCCTTGCGTGATGGAAGGCATAATCCAAGAGGAGTCTCTATGAGACACTATGAAGTCGTATTCCTGGTGCATCCCGACCAGTCCGAGCAGGTCCCAGGGATGATCGAGCGTTATACCCAAGTCATGAACGAAGGCGGTGGCCAAATCCACCGTATGGAAGACTGGGGCAGACGCCAGCTTGCTTATCCTATTAATAAGATTCACAAAGCGCACTACGTACTCATGAACATTGAGTGTGGCAGCGAAGCTCTGGATGAATTAACTACTTTATTCCGCTATAACGATGCTGTGCTTCGTAATTTGGTCATCAAGACTAAAGGACTTGTCGAAGAAGAGTCCCTGATTTCAAAAGGCGAACGTGAAGGCAAAGAGCGTAAGGCTCGTGCTGAAGCAAAGCGTAAGATTGAAGACGATGCAGCAGCTGCATCAGCAAAAGCCGCCGCTGCAAAAGCTGCCGTCGCCGCTGAAGCTGAGCCTGCTGCTGAAGAAATCGTTGCAGAAGAAGCTGCGGTTGCAGAAGAAACTCCGGTCGCAGAAGAAGCTCCTGCCGCTGCAGAAGAAGCTCCAGCCGCTGCAGAAGAGGCTCCTGCAGCTGACTCTGAAGAATCCAAAGACTAGTTCACGTATCGAACTTATTTGAAATAGGACATTATTATGGCTCGTTATTTTCGTCGTCGTAAATTCTGCAAATTCACCGCAGAAGGCACCGTACAAATAGATTACAAAGATTTAGAAACCCTGAAAGCTTACGTTTCAGAAACCGGCAAGATTGTTCCTAGCCGTATTACTGGTACAAAGGCTCGCTACCAGCGCCAGCTGGCGACTGCGGTAAAGCGCGCTCGCTACTTGGCTTTGATTCCGTACACGGATAGTCACCAGGTATAAAGTATCTAATGCGCGGCCTTGCTGAATTTGTAATGACAGGGCGCAAGCAAGCCATTGTGGTAGTGCTGATACTGGGGCTCATCCCTATGTTGAACTTGCTAAGCCCAGTTATTGTGGGCTTAGTGGCACTGCGAAAAGGTTTGCAAGAAGCCGGTATGGTTTTGGTCTGGGCAGTGCTGCCATTGGCAGCTTGGGCTGTAGCCGGGGACGTAATTCCGCTGATCATGCTGTTTGGTATTACTGGTTTAGCGTGGTTTCTTAGAGAAACAGAGTCTTGGGAACTCACGCTGTTAGCATCGATGTTAGTTGGAGTCTCCATTGAACTCTACATGCGAGCTCAGCCAGAGTTACTGAACGTGGTGTACGCACAGTTTGAGGCTTATCTTTCTGCTCAGGATTTGCAGATGGTGAGCATAGAGCAGTTTAGAGCAACTATACCGAGCTTTTTTGGCGCGGTGTACATGTTCTTGGCAGTACTGCTAATAATGCTGGCTCGCTGGATGCAAGCAGCGTTGTATAATCCAGGGGGTTTCCAAACGGAATTCCATGGCTTGCGAATAGAAAAGAAAGTCGCGGTAGCCTTACTGGCTGCCATGTTTATTGCGACGTTTGTTGAGTTTATTCCAGAAAGTTGGGTGTTTTACATGATGATGCCTCTAATTTTTTCTGGTGTGGCATTGGTTCACGGTTTGGTCGGTAAACGTAAAGCGTCAAGCATGTGGTTGGTCGCTTTTTACGGCCTAATGCCCTGGATGTCACAGCTAATAGTAATGTTGGCACTGATAGATAGCTGGTATGATTTTAGGTCTCGTAGCCGAAATTCTGCCTAACGAATTGAAAATGAGGAAAGAAAAATGAACGTTATCTTGCTGGAAAAGATTGGCAAGCTCGGTGAAATCGGCGATACCACTTCAGTCAAAGCCGGCTATGCGCGTAATTTCCTGTTCCCACAGGGCAAAGCAATGCCAGCGACTAAAACAAATCTCGTACATTTCGAAGAGCGTAAAACTGAATTACTTGCAGCCCACAACCAAAAAACGGGCGAAATGCAAAAGCGTGCTGATAAAGTGAAAGGCCTTGAACTTCGTATCGAAGTTAATGCCAGTGACGAAGGCAGTTTATTTGGTTCTGTTGGAACTAAAGATATTGCTGACGCGATCAACGAAAAGGTTGGCAGCGATTTGAACAAAAGTGAAGTCATGCTTCCTCACGGCGTTATCCGCGCGTTGGGCGAGTATGAGGTTGCTATCGACTTCGGATACGATGTTGGTGAAACTGTTAAACTGGTCGTCGCCGGCTTGCAGTCAGATGCAGACATTAGCGATGACGGCAGCGTGATTGAAGAAATCGAAGCTGCTGAAGCAGTTGATGCAGAAGAGCCAAGCAAAGCCGAGTAAGCGCTTAGTTTTTGCCTAGGAATTATCCTAGTCGAATCTGGTTAATTGTCTCCATGAGTTTTAAAGAGCGCCATGCTGTAAGCCAGATGGCGCTTTTTTTATGCTTTGATTTTGAGATTTTGTCTCTTATTTTCCCTTCTTTTACGGTAATCTCTAAGCATGCCCACTGAAGCCAACAACAACAGCCAGACAAGCAAGCTTTCAGCACTGAAAGTGCCTCCTCACTCGGTAGAGGCGGAGCAAGCTGTGCTTGGTGGTCTGATGCTAGATAACACTCAATGGGACAACATCTCAGATGCGTTGCAGCCAGAAGATTTCTATCGCGGAGAACATCAGCTTATTTTTCAGGTGATGACCCAGCAGAGTGAGGCTAATAGCCCTATTGATGTGGTGACCTTGGTTGAATCTCTCAACAGCTTAAATGAGTTAGAAAGCGCTGGCGGGCTGGATTATTTGAGCGAATTAGCCGGCAATGCGCGTGGTACTGCTAATATTGTCGCCTATGCCGACATTATCCGCGAGCGAGCAATTCTGCGAAGACTTATTAGTGTGGCCAATGGTATTGCCGATGTGGGGTACAACACTGGTGGCAAAAAATCTGCTGAAATTTTAGATGAGGCAGAGCAGCAAGTATTTAACATAGCAGATGAAAGACCTAAGGACGCCGGCCCTGTTTACGTCAACCCTTTGCTTTCCAAGGCAGTGGATCGAATTGATGAACTGGCTGGACTTGACGGCAGTCTTACCGGCTTATCTACTGGTTACACGGATCTTGATGAAATGACCTCGGGCTGGCAGAAATCAGACCTAATTATTGTTGCTGGCCGACCTTCCATGGGTAAAACCGCTTTTGCCATGAACCTGGTTGAAAACGCGATTATGAAAACTGAAATGCCAGTGTTGGTATTCAGCTTAGAAATGCCTGCCCAAAGCTTGATATTCAGAATGCTGTCATCGATTGGCAGAATCAATCAAACCAAAATTCGCACAGGACAACTAACCGAAGAGGATTGGCCTGGTTTTAATAATGCGGTTGCCAAGCTTAAAGATAAGCCGCTGTTTATAGACGATAGCTCAGGCCTCAGTCCGATGGAAATGCGGTCACGGGCTCGTCGAATCGTTCGAGAGCATGGGTCGCTGGGTATGGTGGTTATAGACTACTTGCAGCTGATGCAAATTAAAGGTTATGGCGATAACCGAGTGGGGGAAATTTCCGAGATTTCCCGTTCATTGAAGATGCTCGCAAGAGAATTTGAGTGTCCAGTCATCGCCTTATCGCAGCTGAATCGCGGATTGGAGCAGCGCCCTAATAAGCGTCCGATTATGTCTGACCTTCGTGAATCTGGAGCCATTGAGCAGGACGCCGACATCATTTCTTTCATTTACCGAGATGAAGTATATAACGAAGATTCTCCGGATAAAGGCGTCGCCGAAGTCATTATTGGTAAACAGCGTAATGGCCCAATTGGTACTGTGCGTTTAGCCTTCCAAGGGCAATTCACTCGCTTCGAAAATTATATTCAGCCTCGTTATGATGATAGCTATACTCACGAATAGTAATAGCTGTTGAAACCCGGACCACGCTCATGACAGCACCAACCCCCAGAACTTGGGCAACCATAGATCTGAACGCCCTTAACTATAATTTCGCCCGAGTTCGTGAACTCTGCCCCAATGCCAATATTACGCCGGTTATTAAATCCAACGGCTACGGCCACGGTGTGGCGAAGATCGCAAAATCCCTCGCTGCAAGTAATACTCAATTTGATAGTTTTATTGTGGCAACCTTGCAAGAGGCCTTGGAAGTCGCCGGGCTGGGACTAGGCAAGTCAATTGTGCTGTTGGCCGGCTTTATAGATGAGAGCGAACTGCGACTGTGCTTGGACAAAAAAATTCAACCAGTGATTCACTCAGCCTACCAGGCCGAAATTGCAACGGCGCTTTTAGTATCAGAATATCAGCGGTCTCCAAAAAAGTTTTGGGTTGAATTTAACAGTGGTATGAACAGGCTTGGTCAACGCCAAGAGGAGAGTATTGCTACCTATAAAAGACTTGCTGAACTGGCCAATACAGATCTAGTTTTTATGTCTCATCTGGCATTTGCCGATGATATGCAGCTACCAGCTTCTCACGATTTTACTCAGCAACAGATTTCACGATTTGCTGAGGCTAAGAATATTCTGCACAGAGACTTTGTTAAGTTAGAAACAAGTTTAGCTGCATCCGCTGGAATTTTGAGTTTGTTAGAAACTCACCATGACACAGTCCGGCCGGGAGTTATGCTTTACGGCAGCTCACCATTGGCCCGTGAAAACGGTTTGGATGTAGGCTTGCGGCCAGTGATGACTTTGAGCTCTCGGCTTATAGCGATCAATGAAGTTAAAGCAGGGGAGACGTTGGGTTATGGTGCAAGCTATACATGTGGGACAGACATGCGAATTGGAGTGGTGTCGGTTGGATACGGCGACGGCTACCCAAGATCGGCCAGCAGTGAAACCCCTGTAGTCGTTAAAACCGCAACTGGTGATTTTAAAAGCCATGTTGCAGGTCGAGTGTCTATGGACATGATCACCATAGATTTAGGTGGCAGCGATGCCAAAATTAATGACGAGGTTGTTCTATGGGGTAAGGGCCTTTGCGCCGATGAAGTGGCAAAATCAATGAACACCATTGCTTATGAGCTGTTTTGTAAAATCACAGATCGCGTAAATTATCACTATCTCGACTAAGCTGTATTTTTGATGCTGGGAGCAGCAGCAGATCAGTGCAATTAGCTCCTAAGTTAATTATCAACACCTTCACCGACAAACAACACACAGATAAAAAGGTCTCAGATGGCAAAGGCAAAAGTAGCATTCGTCTGCACGGATTGTGGAACTGAGCATAATCAGTGGCAGGGCCAATGTGTGTCGTGTAAAGAGTGGAACACCCTCTCTCAAATCAATCTTGGCAGCAGCAGTTCACCGGCAACAAAGGCGGATTTTCGTAAGCAGGGCTATGCCGGCACAAAAAGTAATGTCCAGAACCTTTCTGATATTGACCTAGAAAGTTTGCCTAGATTCAGCAGCACGATTGGTGAGCTCGATCGAGTGTTGGGCGGTGGCTTGGTGCCAGGGTCGGCAGTTTTGATTGGTGGAAATCCTGGTGCTGGTAAAAGTACCTTGTTGCTGCAAGTAATGTGCATGTTGGCGGCTAGCGGCCAAGAGGCGCTTTATGTCACCGGCGAAGAATCGCTGCAGCAGGTTGGTATGCGTGCCAAGCGACTGAACTTACCGGAGCAAAACCTGAAGATGTTGGCAGAAACCAATGTCGAGCAAATATGTAATGCAGCGCAAGAACATAAACCTGCCTTGTTGGTTGTGGATTCGATTCAAGTGATGCATAGCAGTGATGTCGCCTCCGCCCCAGGCAGTGTTTCGCAAGTGCGGGAGTGTGCTGCTTATTTGATTCAATATGCGAAACAAACCAATACTGTTCTTTTCCTTGTAGGGCACGTTACCAAGGACGGAAATTTGGCTGGTCCTAAAGTCTTAGAACACATGATCGACTGTTTCATTATGTTAGAAGGGGGTAGTGACAGTAAGTACCGAATCCTGCGAGGTCAAAAAAATAGATTTGGTGCAGTTAACGAGCTCGGCGTTTTCGCAATGACGGAGCGCGGGTTGATGGAGGTTAAAAATCCATCAGCGATATTCTTAGCCCGAACTGAAGAAGATACGCCTGGCTCTATAGTCGTTGTGCTTTGGGAAGGGACCCGGCCTTTGCTAGTAGAAATTCAAGCCCTTGTCGATGGGTCTCAGCTAGGAAACCCTCGCCGAGTAGCTGTGGGTTTGGATCAAAATCGATTAGCAATGCTGCTAGCGGTTTTGCATCGCCATGGAGGTCTGTATATGGCTGACCAAGATGTGTTTGTTAATGTTGTGGGCGGCGTCAAAGTTACCGAAACCAGCGCTGATTTGGCGTTACTTTTAGCTATTGTTTCTAGTTTCAAAGATCAGTCTTTGCCAAAAGACTTAGTCGTGTTTGGGGAAGTGGGATTGGCTGGAGAAATCAGGCCCGTCCCCGGTGGTCAGGAGAGATTGCAAGAAGCCGCTAAGCACGGTTTTACCCGTGCCATCGTACCGAAAGCAAATATGCCTAAAGCAAAAATACCGGGGCTTACGATAATTCCTGTCTCTAAAATTGATCAAGCTCTAGAGGCCATTTGAATCACAAAGAGAGGCAATTTGAATTATTAAAAAGCGCCTCTAAGCATCGCTATCCGCTTCATAAGTCGTCGACGCATTATTCTTAAGGGGCCTATTCTGGTGCGCGATCGAAATCGGCTCTAATGGTTTTAGCTGACCAATAATAATGTGCAGCACACCATATGTTAACCAATACGGTTATAGACATCGCATACCTTAAGGCGTCATTCCCATACTCCGGTGTCAGCCAATCACTGAACATTCCAGTCATCCATGGCCCTAACCCTAAACCAATGAGGTTGAGCATAAACAATAGCACAGCTGAGCCCATGGCCCGCATCCTGATGCCCACCAAGAAGTGAGTGGATGCTAAACAAGGGGCGAGGTACCAACCACCGCAAAATACTGGGAAAACGTAGAAGAAGACGGCGCTATAGCCCGTTGGCATGACTAAGAAGGTGATCAAGGCTAAGGGTATCGCCAGAACTGTAGAGATAAACGGTATCCACACATACCAAGTTTTGTCCCCGGTTTTATTACTCATCCGGTCCGACATCCAACCACCAAAGAACGTGCCAGCGAGGCCGCCAATACCTGCGATCAAGCCATAATATAAGCCGATGTCTAGAATGGGCATGCCATGGACTCGGCCAAGGAAAAGAGGCATAAAATTCCCCATCCCGTAGGTGACGAAAGCGTGCAGGGCACAGGCGAAAGAGAGATGTCGAAAAGATTTCCGATCCCACAAGTATCCCATCACTTTGAGGAAGCCGGGAGGAGCTGCGTCGTTGCGCTTCTCGGCGAGCCCCCTTGGTGGCTCTTTGATAACAAATCTAACAATTAGCGCGAGAAAAATGCCTGGCAGTCCGACGACGACAAAAGCAACGCGCCAGTCAAAATACTGAACCAAATAGGCGCCACCGACTGTGCCGACTAAAATGCCGCCGTATACTCCAAAAGAATAAATCGAGAGGGCAGTCGCTCGCTGATTAGCGGGAAAGATATCAGAGACGATCGAGTGTGCAGGAGGACTTCCGCCTGCTTCGCCGATGCCCACACCAAAGCGCGCAATGAACAACTGGGTGAAATTATTAGCTAAGCCACACGCAGCGGTCATGACGCTCCATATGGTGATTGAGATTGCGATGATGTTTCGGCGGTTGCCGATGTCAGCCAAACGTGCAATGGGAATGCCAAGGCTGGTGTAGATAAGAGCGAAGGCCAAGCCTGAGAGCATGCCGAATTGGCCGTCAGAAATCTTCAGGTCTTCAATAATGTAGCTGGCTAGTATATTGATGACCTGACGGTCGACGAAATTAGAGATATAAACGGTGGTAAGAATGCCAAGGACCAAATACCGGTAACCTGGTCGCTGATACGCTTTGGCAGCGTCGCTTAAAGGTTCTTGCGGTGTTGATCCAACATCAGGCTCAGCCTGAATGTCAGTTGCATCCTGTGTTTTGGATTCGGTCATGCGATGTCTCCAGCCCTGTTCTATTTTTCTGATGGACTAGCGGCTGATGAAAACATTTATTCAGCGGACAGTCTATGAATTAAAATCGCGCTGAGTTTTGCCCGCTCGACTAACGAACTTATCCGAGCTTCTTCCCGGTCCGAGTGGGCGCCAGTTCCAGAAACTCCGAGTGAATCAAGCGTTGGCAAGCCAGCGGCTTGAGTAAGAGAGCCATCAGTTCCTCCGCCAGAATTTGTGACCCCAAGTTCTTGGCCGAGCAGCCGCCCGATGGCGATGGTTTTCTCTAGTAAGTAGTCTGACTCGGGAGTAGGTATTTTCGGTGGCCGATGTAGGTTTGTCCAACTAGTCGTGCTGATCTCGCCGGAGTCGACTGGATAGCTGAGCACTGAATTGAAAATAGCTTCAAATTGAGTCACGGCATCGATTCCTTGCTGTGGGGCAGGGTATCGTAGATCAATAAACGCCTCCGCACAGGGGGCAATTGTATTTCTTGCCTCGCCTCCACTAACGACTCCAACATTCACCGTAACCCCTGACTTATAGTCAGTCATTTGCTCAATTTCAACTATTTTATATGCCAACTCTTTGATTGCAGAACGCCCTAGTTGATGTGCGCCACCAGCGTGAGAGGCTTTTCCGGTTACAACAAAGCGCGCTTGACCCAAACCTTTCCTTTGGCGCACCATGTTATTTGAGCCAGATGACTCATACACTAAACCGTAGTCGTGTAATGGAGCCTGTTCTTCTAGGTACTTTCTTGAAGAAAGAGATCCAATTTCCTCATCGCTATTCATAAATACCGATATGGCCATGTCATCAAGTTCGCCTGCTTTTTGCAGTGCTTTAAGTGCGTAAAGCATCACTACTAGCCCGCCTTGCATATCCGCGACCCCCGGTCCGTACATAACATCGCCGGACCGACTGAAAGCTTGGAATGGGCTGTTAGGGGGAAATACCGTATCCATATGGCCCATGAGAAGGACTTTTTTGCCTTTCCCATCTTTATTGGCAAGGATATGATCAGCTACATCAATTGCATAATTGCTGCCGGGACAGCTAGGCATCTCGATAACTTCGCCGGGGAAAGTGGTTAGATCAAATCCAAGTGTTTCAAGTTCGGCACTTAACAGCCGCCCAATTTCATCAACCCCTTGCTTGTTCAGACTTCCAGAATTTACATTAGTAAGCTGCTTAAGCATCGCGACCATATTGTCTTCTTCTGTGTCTAGCCAGCTCACTAAACTCTGCTCTTGGGTAGTCAAACTAGCCTCGATTAATTCTGCAGCTTGAGATTGGGCTGCTGCTAGATTGGCTATTAAAACTGCTGTGACGAGGAAGCTATTTGATCTGACGGCAAGAAAAAGTGCACTACAGCTGAATTTTTTCATGGGGGTTTGCAGGTTCCATTTTCGATTCAAATTGATTCAATAGTCTATCATGAGATTCGACCTACATAATTCGAAACTTGGCGACCCGGAATATAAATGGCCATTGATATTGTCACAATCAGGTCTCATACTTCCTCGCCTATGGAACACTCATCAGAAATAATTTTATCCGTCAAAAATCTCAGTAAAACTTATGCTGGTGGTTTTCAAGCCTTAAAGAATATCGACCTCGATATCTTTAAAGGTGAAATACTTGCATTGCTGGGGCCTAATGGCGCCGGCAAAACCACTCTCATCTCGACCGTTTGCGGTATTGTCCGTGCTAGTACTGGCACAGTGACCGTGGCAGGTTTCGACACTGTTAAAGATTTCCGCAAAACCAGATCAATAATTGGCTTAGTCCCTCAAGAACTCACCACAGACTCCTTTGAAACCGTGTTCAACACCGTTGCTTTTAGTCGAGGCTTGTTTGGCAAGGCACCAAATTCAGGCCACATTGAGAAGGTGCTAAGGTCTCTGTCGCTATGGGACAAAAAAGACAACATGATTATGACGCTTTCCGGTGGCATGAAGCGACGCGTGTTAATAGCAAAAGCGTTATCACATGAGCCAACAGTGTTGTTTCTTGATGAACCAACTGCGGGCGTAGATGTTGAACTTCGTAAGGATATGTGGCAAATCGTCGCTGAGCTAAAGCAAGCTGGGGTGACAATCATATTAACTACTCACTACATTGAAGAAGCAGAGGAAATTGCTGATCGTGTTGGTGTTATTAACAACGGTGAATTGATACTTATCGAAGAGAAAGCGAGCCTAATGAGCAAACTTGGCAAAAAACAGTTGCTGCTCGATTTGCGAGAGCCGTTGTCTGAACTGCCAGCATCTCTGATCGGAGAAGATCTCGAGCTGAGCGGCGATGGCCATCAACTTATCTACACCTTTAATGCGCAGAGCGAGCACA
>TARA_B110000483_G_scaffold243668_1_pt1 | contig 13939 bp, 9 predicted proteins | sample TARA_B110000483 | Tara Oceans TARA_B110000483 (sample SAMEA4398176) | marine metagenome | biome: Polar Biome; feature: [SRF] surface water layer (ENVO:00010504); material: water (ENVO:00002006), including particulate matter (ENVO:01000060) such as... | depth 5 m
CTGCTTTTACTTCTGCTTTTACTTCTACTTCTGGATTTGCTTATAATAGATGTTACTGCTCTGGGGGATTTTCTAGTTTTACTATGTTTACTACGGGATACTGTAGGTAGGACTATTTTATTATCGTAATTAATAATTTGATTTAATTCTTCAATAGCATCACATAATTTATTAATATCTATTTTCTCTCCACCATTGGAATAAATATGTTCAACTAATAAAGAACGAATGCGATTAAGATATATCTTCTTACCATCATCGTCTAAATCAATATTAGACAAATCTACTTCAAAGAAATTATAATATACAGTCATTAATCCAAATACATCACTATTATGTAAATAAGCTTCAAAAAAGTATTTTTTTAAGTCAAAATTATAATTGGAATCAGTGTATTTCATTAATATATCTGTAATATAATTTGATAAGTAGTATAGATAAAATCCATATTCAATTAGATTATCTCTCTTAACATCCGACAAAAAGGTTTCATCACTAATTCCTGGAGAGAAAATCATTTTAAATAAAATAACATTGTCATCATAATATCCATAATATCTTGCTAATTTTATTAAATATTCATTTATAACATAATTTCTAACATTTGTTTTATTAAATAATATAAGACCATCTTTAACCCGTTGTAAAAAAATATCAAAATTTAATTTAAATTCATCTGATATAAGCATTGAAGAAAATGGTGTATTAAATTGTAATGGTCGATTCATAATTTCCTTTGGAATTTCTTTATTAACAACTACTCCAGCTAATCCCCAGTCAATAATTCTAGCATCCATTTGTTTATCAACCATAACATTTCTATCTTTTAAGTCATTATGAATTACATCAGCATTATTCATAGGCTTGACACCATTTTTTAATAATTTAACAATTAATTTATTTAACAAATACATTTTATCTTTGGTAATTTTTCCATCTACTATCAACCAATCTTTTAAATCAATACCAGCATCAGGCATATTGAGAATAGTAAGTTTATTAAGTTTTGAATTAACATTTTTCTCATTAATATTGTATCTAGTGAGAGCAAAACATTTTTTATCAAAATTAAACATATCTTCCTTTGTTAATTTATCTGGATAACACATTTCAACATCTAATAAAAAGTATTTTTCGTAATTTTTAATTTTTTCTAATTTTTTCTTAATTTTCTCAATTTCTGACATTTCTTGTTTACCATATTGCTCAATTGACATTTTACTAACACCATCGATTCTTTCATTTTTATTCTTACATTTGATAGCAGGTTTAAATATACAGCCAAAACCACCAGATGCTAATGCTTCACCTCCTTTTCGACTTCTTCTTCTTTTATTTTTAATTGTTCTATTCATAATTCTCTTATATTCTAGAGAGAATTATTTTTTATATAAATAATAGCCACCACCGATTAATACGACAATAATTCCAGCAAACAACAATTTTTTCCGATACTTAATCTGTTCATGTAATATAATTTCTCTTGGTTTATAAAGTTCATAATAATTTTCAAGAGCTTCTGTGAGTGTGATTTTATCTTTACCAGTAATAACATTAATTTTATTATGAATAAAGTGAACCCATTTTAAAAAAGCATCCTTTCCCTCTAAATAGGGAGAAACTGGATATTGATCTAATAACTCACTAAACTTATTTCCTATTGGAGGATGTGGAATAAATAATGGTAGGTTGGAAATAAGATCATAATACTTTTTCTGTGTTGTATCATTAGCTTTAAGTGGATATGAAACTGCTAATGTCATTAATAAAAACCAAAAGTGTGGCCCCCATACCTTTGGATCAAACGATTTTTCTGTCATTAAAATGAAACAATATAAAAAGATACACAAATAAACATATAGCATATGAGTAAATCATTTAATTTTTGTAATAATTGTGGAAAAACCGGACATCAATTTCATTCATGTAAACACCCAATAACTAGTGTAGGATTAATCTCATTTAGGATGTTTAATAATAAATTACAGTATCTTATGATTAGAAGGAAACATAGTTTGGGATTTGTAGAATTTATGCGAGGTAAGTATCCGCTATATAATTATAATTATTTGTTAAATATATTTAATGAAATGTCTGTTTACGAAAAAGAAAAAATAAGAAATAGTTCATTTGATGAGCTATGGAATTATTTGTGGGGTGAAAATGTAGGAATTCAATACAGAGGAGAAGAGAAAACATCTAGAGAGAAATATGAATCATTAATCATCGGAATAGAAACGAAAGAATCTTATAATTTAGAATTGTTAATTAATAACAGTGAGATGGCATGGATTGAACCTGAATGGGGATTTCCAAAAGGGCGACGAAATTTTCAAGAAAAAGATTTAAATTGTGCTTTAAGAGAATTTGAAGAGGAAACAGGATATCTTAAGTCAAATGTTAAATTAGTTCAAAATATAATTCCTTATGAGGAGATTTTTACAGGTTCTAATATGAAATCTTATAAACATAAATATTTTTTAGGATTTATTGATCCTAGTATAAAAACGACAAATACCTTTCAAGAAACAGAAGTAAGTGAAGTGAAATGGTTAAATTATACAGAATGTATAGAAAAAATTAGACCCTATAATTTAGAAAAAATAAATATTTTAAATAAAGTGAATAAAGTTTTACAAGAATATAGTTTATATTAATAATATATAAGTGTTATGGAAAAACCGAAACGAAGACCTAGAAAAAAAACAAAATTATCATTAGTTGATGAACCAATATTATCTGAGAAAAATATAGAATTGTTATCTAATGAAGGTTTTGATAAAATAAATTTAGACGATAAAGCTGCTGATAGTAATTCTTTCATTAATAAACGAGAGATTTTAAATAGAAATTTTATTTCTGCTAATGAAGATAAATTTGAAAACTTATATCCATCATTAGATGATTCTGAATTTAATATTAAAATTGCTCTTAAAAAAGAATTTAATGAAACAAAATACGATGGTACAATTTTTAGTGTGGATGAGATTGAAGAACAAGCAAAAAAATTATGTGAAGCTGATTTCGAATTATCTCCAAATCAATTATTTGTTCGTAATTTTTTAAGTTTTCAGACTCCTTATAACAGTTTGTTATTATATCATGGATTAGGATCAGGTAAAACATGTAGTGCTATTAGTGTTTCTGAAGAGATGAGAGATTATTTAAAACAATTAGGAATTACACAGAGAATAATTGTAGTTGCTTCACCAAATGTTCAAGAAAACTTTAAACTCCAACTATTTGATGATAGAAAGCTTAAACTAATAGATGGATTGTGGAATTTAAGAGCATGCACAGGAAACAAATATTTAAAAGAGATTAATCCAATGAATATGAAAGGATTATCCAAAGAAAAGGTAATTAGACAAATTAAAAGAATTATTAATAATTCCTATTTATTTTTAGGATACACAGAATTTGCCAATTATATTCAAAATATTTCAAAGGTAACTGAAGAGAATCCAAAAAAGAAGAAGAATGAGGAAATAAGAAAATTAAAAAAGCATTTTAGCAATCGATTAATAATAATAGACGAAGTTCACAATATTAGAATTTCTACTGAAAAACAAGATAAGCGAATTGCGCAAGAATTAATGAAATTGGTAAGTTATGTTGATAACTTAAGATTGTTATTTCTCTCAGCTACTCCAATGTATAACAGTTATAAGGAAATAATATGGTTACTGAACATTATGAATAAGAATGATAAACGTTCAACGATTGAATTAAAAGATGTATTTGATCAAAATGGAAATTTATTAATTGGTCCAGATGGAAGTAATGTAGGTGAGGAATTAATTAAAAGGAAATCAACCGGATATGTTTCATTTGTTAGAGGAGAAAATCCTTATACATTTCCTTACCGTATATTTCCATCTTTATTTTCTATTCAAAATACATTTAAACAATTAACATATCCTGGAAAACAATTAAACGGAAAAGAGATACTTCAACCATTAGAACATTTAGATGTGTATGTAACAAATTGTGGTTCATTTCAACAGTTAGGATATAATTATATTATTGATAGCATAAAAGAAAAAGCTAGCAATAAGAAAGAAGGTTTACCCAGTTTTGAAAATTTAGATACATTTGGCTATACCATATTACAAAAACCTTTACAAGCTTTAAATATGTTATATCCAACAAAATTATTACAAGATGAGAGCCCAAAATTTGATTCTAAAATATTATTAGGCACAGAGGGATTAAAAAGATGTATGAAATGGAAGGAAACAACTAATCCTCCAAGTAGAAATAATTTCGAATATAAAAATGATGATTTTGGAAAGATATTCTCTCCTGAAAACATCGGAGAATATAGTGGAAAAATAAAAAATATTGTTGATAATATTTACAATTCAGATGGTATTGTTTTAATTTATAGTCAATTTATTGACGGAGGAGTAATACCAATGGCATTAGCACTTGAATCAATTGGATTTACACGATTTGGAAACAAAGCATCCAATTTATTTAAAACATCTCAACATCCTGTAATAGATTCCAAGACTTATTTACCTAAAGATAAAATGGATAATCCAGAAGAATTTAGACCAGCTACTTATACCCTATTAACAGGAGAGAAAGCATTGTCGCCTGATAAAGTATATGATCTGAAAAACTTGACAGATGAAGACAATAAAAATGGAGAGAAAATAAAGGTAATAATTATTTCAATGACAGGTTCGGAAGGTCTGGATTTCAAAAATTTACGACAAGTTCATATTATGGAACCTTGGTATAATTTAAGTCTTGTTGAACAAATTATTGGAAGAGCTGTTAGAAACTGTAGTCATAAACAACTGCCATTTAAAGAGAGAAATGTTGAGATTTTTCTGTATGGGACACTATTAAATAACGAAGACGATGAAGCAGTTGATTTATATATTTATAGAATCGCAGAAATGAAGGCTGTTCAAATAGGAAGAGTAAGTAGGATATTGAAAGAATCATCTGTAGATTGTTTATTAAATATTGACCAAACTTTATTTACGGAAGAAAATATGAATACTATTGTTAAACAACAGTTATCTAATAAAATGATAATCGATTATCCTATTGGCGATAAAGCAAAAACAGTGTCATGTGATTATATGGATACTTGTGATTTTAAATGTAAACCATTCAAACAGATTACAGAAGAAGAAATTAAATTAGATACTTATAATGAAGCATTTATTCTTATTAATACTGATAAAATTATTCAAAGAATTAGAAATTTATTCAAACAAAGATTTTTTTATAAGAAAGATACATTAATAAGTGAAATTAATGTAGAACGAAATTATCCATTAATACAAATAAATGTAGCATTGACATCTTTAATTAATGACAGAAATGATTATTTAATCGATAAATACGATAGATTAGGTAGATTAATTAATATTGACGAATATTATTTATTTCAACCAATCGAATTAACTAATGAAAATATTAGTGTATTTGATAGACGTGTTCCAATTGATTATAAAGCTGATATGATTTCACTTCCAATAAATATGAATGTGGAGGAGATAAAGATAGCTGATAACATTATAGACATTCCTAATGGTGATATTGAAGTTAAAGAAAGTATTAATGTTATAGAAAATAAAGAAGTGTTAGATAGAATTAAAGAAAATTATAACACAGGAAAAAGTGATATAAAAACTGTTAAAAGAGGAGAAGATGATTGGTATTTGTATTTAGCGAGTATTAAAAGTAATGATATTTTAAAGAATGATGTGGGAATAGATGATGAGATGTTTGATATATTTTTATTACGACATATTTTAGAAAAACTATCATTTAATGAAAATTTCGAAATATTAAATTACATTTATTTTAAAGACAAACTAGATGAATTAGAAATAAAAATAAAAAAATATTATGATGATAAATTATTAGTTAATAAAGGGGTAAAAGGAATGATTTTATCCAAGAAAAATCTAAAATTAAATAAAAATAGTCAAATTTTATTGGTATTAGGAAGTAAATCGTGGAATGAAGGAAAACAAGAGGATTATACAGACTTAATACCATCAATAAAAAAATTAATCATTCCTCTATCAGATTATAATTTATATGTAGGATTTATGGGACCATTTAAAGACGAAGAAATAAACATTTTTAAAGTGAAAAATATGGATGATAAAAGGAGTAAGGGAGCTAGATGCGACCAATCTGGTAAAAGTGATGCTGTTAAATTATTGAATAATATAGTTGGGAAAGATCAGGATGATAATGTGAAATACACTCCCAGCTACATAAAAGGTATAAATAAAACTGAATTTTGTGTTTTACAAGAAATGTATTTAAGATATTTCAATGAAACAAATAAAAACAATAAAAGATGGTTTCTTTCACCAGAAGAATCAATAATCAATGATTTGGAAAAAATTCATTTAAATAAATAAAATAAAATTGAAGATAATTAAAGAATAAACTTCTTGTTATATAATAATAATATGGATACGCAAGTAGCGAAAAAAGACACACGCAAAAAAGCTGGTGACATTGGAGTTTATATGAATTCATTGTTATCAAGGAAAATTCATGTCCCTTTCAAGAAAGTAGGAAAGAATATTAAGGAAGTATTAGAAAATAAGATTAAAAGAGATATTGAAGGAAAGTGTTCTATTGAAGGATTTATTAAACCTGGTTCAACAAGGGTATTAACTTATTCTAGTGGACTTTTATTCGAAGATGTTATTGAATTTGATGTAGCATTTGAATGTCTAGTTTGCTGTCCAGTAGAAGGAATGAAAATTAAATGTATTGTTAAGAATAAAACACAAGCTGGTATTAGAGCTGTTATTAATGAGGAGGTATCTCCTGTAGTAATTTATATTACTAGAGACCATCATTACAACAATAAATATTTTGGTTCTGTTGAAGAAGGTGATGAAATTACAGCAAAAGTTATTGGACAGCGATATGAGTTAAATGATGAACAAGTAAGTGTAATTGGAGAAATTGTTGAACCAAAATCAGATAAGTATAAAAAAGATAATAAGAAAAAGCCAAAATTAACATTAATGTAATTCATTTAAACACAATTTAAAGTTAATATATAAATGAATGATTTAAATTGTTTAAAGGAGAGTATTGAAGAATTATCAAAATTTCACCAAGTGGAAATATTGAAAATCTTAAAAAGCGATGAAACAATAACAATCAATGAAAATAAAAATGGTATTTTTATAAATATGACTAGTCTGAAAGATTCTATAATAGCGGAATTGGGTAATTATCTAAAATATGTAAATAAGCAAGAGAAACAATTAAATGACATTGAAGTTCAGAAGGATGAACTATCTAATACATATTTTAAAGATAATAAAGATAATTCTTCTATACAACTAAATGCTTAGCGTAGAAGATGTATTAAATGAAGCAAATAATTATATGCTAACTTCAAAAAACATATGTAATATTGAAGTTATCAACAATAATATAAAACCTCCAATTAAAAAGGAAGATAAAAAGGTGGTAAATATAAAAACAATATCAAATGATGTTTTTTTTCCGAAACAAAAAGACAAATTATTTTGGTGTTTTTATATAATATTATTTAATCTTTCTGAGTATGATATGGTATCCAATTATTTTACAAAAGAAACGGAGATTAAATATAAATGGATTGAAGAATTTCGAAATAATAAAGCACTTTTTAAACCAATTAAAGTTAGTAAAAATACAGTAGAAACCGAATTAGCACACAATAAAATGATAACTATGACTTGTATTAAGGCATTATGTTATCTAAAAAATATTAACATTTTTTATATTGATAATCAAAAATATTACGAAGTTATTGTTAATGAAAATAATCCTATTTATTTAATTGAAAAATACGAAAATAATTTTGGATTGAAACAGAATGTAACAATTGATAAAATTGACTATTATCGAAATAATTTTTGGAAATTAGAAAATTTAGATAAGCCTTTAAAAGCTGTTTCAAGTTACAAAGCTGATGAATTGAGAGATATATGTAAAAGATTGAAAATCGAAACAATTAAATTAACGAAACCTCAAATGTATGAGAAAATATTATATAAATTAAATAATTAAATTTAAAATTGAAACAAATATAAAATAATATGTTCAAGTATATATACATATGACGGAATTAACTCCCCAAAAGCAATTTGATAATATTGTTAATACATATTTAGAAAATCTTAATTCATCAACTGATAAAACACCAGAATTCGAAATTCGTTTTGGAACAAAAGGATATAGAAAAATATCAAAAAATAATTTTGATGATGTTGTTCAAAGACTTAAATCGTATGGTATGAATATGATAAGTAATAGTGCTCCTAGTTTAAAAATGAAGAGTGAATATATCAATAAAGAAACTGGTAGAACACAACAATCAAATGTTCGTGTTGAGATTAACGGTTTACATCAGATTCAAGAATATTGTAAATTAAATACTATTGATACTGACAGAATACATCCTACTTTTGTTCAAAAATCAGCAGTATTTATTAATGATAAAAAACTTTACCCAGTTGATATTAATGATTATAATTTAAGAGCTGATTTTCAAACTGAAAAATCTATTACATCTCATAGTTCATTTGCTCAAAATATTAAATCTAATTGGAATGATAATAAAAAGACATTTCGATATATTACACGAACTACATTTCAGCACACAGATTATCCTATTAGATTTGATTTAAGTATAGTTAAAGAAGGAAAAACGGAAGAAGTTGAGTTTAGAGGACGAAAAAAATTACAACAAAAACCTGAATACACAATCGAAGCAGCTGATGTATTTAATGACATAGAAAAATACGAAATCGAACTTGAAGTTATTAACAATCAAGTTGGAGCTGGAACTAATTTTAACGATGTAAAAAAATTATCAAATATTTTAAAGAAAGCTGTTAGACTTATATTATCTGGATTACAAAATACAAATTATCCAGTTCCATATAGTGAAATAAATGATATTGGTATTCAGTATTTAAAATTGGTTCATAAGAAGGATTACAATGTTAAAATGAGAATGAGATCCAATATGTTTTTAGGACCTCAACCAGTAACTTTACAAATGATTAACATTTCTCCAATTAATGATGATGTTATCTCTCCTAATATCCGTAATAAGTATACTGTTACAGAAAAGGCAGATGGTATGAGAAAGTTATTATATATTAATAAGGATGGCAAGATATTCTTAATAGATACAAATATGAATGTTCAATTTACAGGTGCTCTTACAAAAAATGTTGATTTATTTGAAACTATATTAGATGGTGAACATATTTTACATAATAAAAAGGGAGAATTTATTAATCTATATGCTGCTTTTGATATTTATATTGTGAATAAAAAGGATATCAGAGCAAACCCCTTTATTCGTGATATTGATTCATCTGAAATAGAAACTAAATTTAGATTACCTGTGTTGGTAAATGTAATTCAAAATTTGAATGCTGTATCATCATTTGCCGATAAACCATCTCCTATGCGCATTGATCATAAAAATTTCAAGGCAGAAAGTGAATCACAGAGTATATTCCAATGCTGTAATACTATCATTGACCAAGAAAAGCAAGGATTATATGAATACGAGGTAGATGGATTAATCTTTACTCCTGCTACTCTAGGTGCTGGAGGTAATATTCCTGGAGAAGCTGGACCACTTAAAAAAGCCACTTGGGAACATGCTTTTAAATGGAAACCACCAGAATTTAACACAATTGATTTCTTAGTTACTACAAAGAAAGATGCCAATGGTAGTGGAGATGCTATTGGAAACATATTTCAAGGTGGAGTAGATGCTTCAGCATATGAACAACTGTCCCAATATAAAACACTTATTCTTCGTGTTGGATTTGATGAAGAGCGCGATGGTTATATGAATCCTTGTTCGGATGTTATTAATGACAAAATACCATCATTTAAAGATGATAATGAACGATTATATAAACCATTGCCATTCTTTGCTACAAATCCATTCGACGCTGAAGCCGGTATTTGTAATATTATGTTAGAAAGTGACGAAAATGGTAACAAACAATTACTAACTGAAGAAAAAGAAGTATTTGGAGATGGACTTATCGTAGAATTTAGATACGATTTAACTAGAGAAAATAAATGGAGATGGGTTCCTCTAAGAGTTAGATATGATAAAACTGAAGAATATAGAAAAGGTGCTCCTCAATATGGTAATTCATATAAAGTTGCTAATAGCAATTGGCACAGCATTCATAATCCTGTTACAGAGGAAATGATTAGAACAGGTAGAAATATTCCTGATGAACTAGCAGATGATGATGTTTATTACAATAAAATATCTAATTTCTCTCAAACAAAAGGTTTACGAGACTTTCATAGATTATATATTAAGAAAAAGCTTATTAAGCTGGTTAGTAAAAGAGGTAACACATTAATCGATTATGCTGTTGGTAAAGGGGGAGATTTATCAAAATGGATTGATGCTAATTTATCATTTGTTTTTGGAATAGATAATTCTAAAGATAACATTGAAAACCGTATGGATGGAGCTTGTACTAGATATTTAAATGACAGAAGAAAATTTAAAATTATGCCACATTGTTTATTCGTTCATGGTGATTCATCAAGAAATATTAGAAATACAGATGCTATTGAAACTGAAAAAAATAAACAAATTACAAAAGCAGTATTTGGTGAAGGACCAAAAGAAAAGGATAAGTTAGGTATGGGTGTATATAAACAATATGGTAAAGGTAGTGAAGGGTTTAATATTAGCTCATGTCAATTCGCGTTACATTATTTCTTTAAAGATAAGAAGGATTTAAATAATTTCTTGAAGAATGTTAGTGAATGTACAAAAGTAGATGGATATTTTATTGGAACTTGTTATGATGGAAGAACAATATTCGATAGTCTTAAGAATAAAGAAACAGGAGATAGTATTTCGTTATTCGAAGGTGGTAAAAAAATTTGGCAAATTACTAAAAATTATGAGCATAAAACATTTGAAGATAATGAAACATGTCTTGGTTGTAAAATAAATGTATTCCAAGAAACTATCAATAAGGCATTTCCAGAATATTTGGTTAACTTTGAGTATCTAAATAGACTAATGGAGAATTATGGATTTGTCTTGTTATCGAGAGAAGAATGTTCTGATATAGGCCTACCTAGTAGTGTTGGGTCTTTTCAACAAATGTATGGTCTAATGGAACAAGAAAATAAAAAGAATCCAAGAAATACTTTGAAATATGGTGAAGCAATGAAAATGACTCCAAAAGAGAAACAAATATCATTTTATAACAATTATTTCATATATAAAAAAATTAGAAATGTAGATACAAATGCTGTTTATAATACAATGATCGGTAGTTCAAAATTTCAAGAACAATTGAATAAACTAGATGAAAAAGAAGCAGAAGAAAGTGCGGAAAAACAACAATCTATTGATAACAAATCTAAAAAAATTCCTAAGAAGCTCAAGAAAAAATTACGATTGGAAGATGATGTTTAATATCATATATTAAAAACAACCTAAAAGTATAGACACAACTAATATTATCACTATGAGCTTTTTTTTAATACCACCACTACATAACAATAATATTAGCATAGATCAAATTAATCTTACATCTGATGAAATTGATAATCATAAATTAAGTTTAACATTAAATAGCTATTTAAATAATATTAAAAAACAAATAGACGATAATTATGAAACATGGGATTTTGTTAAAAAATATACTAATCCATATGAATTTATTCATACCGTTATTCCTAATTGTAAAAATTCTGTTAGTAAATATAAACCTCTTTCACGCTCATTTTATAAGATGATTGAAATATCTAATATGTTACATATATTTGATGATTTTAATGACGAATCTATTAATACATTTCACTTAGCCGAAGGACCTGGTGGATTTATTGAAGCCACTTCTTATTTGAGAAAAAATGATTCTGATAAATATTATGGAATGACACTTATAGCAGGTGATGATAATAATGTTCCTGGGTGGAAGAAATCATCGGCATTCTTAGACACCAATCCTAATGTAACAATAGAATCTGGGATTACAGGAACAGGTGATTTGTTGTCTGTTGATAATCTGAAATATTGTAATGATACTTATGCTAATTCTATGAATGTTATCACAGCAGATGGAGGATTCGATTTTTCCATAGATTTTAATAAACAAGAATCACTAGCTACAAATTTATTATTTGCTCAAGTTAGTTTTGCTATTGCTATGCAAAAGAAAAATGGACATTTTATTCTGAAAATTTTTGATATATTTACTAAAACTACGAGTGATATTATATATTTATTATCTACCTTGTATAGACAAGTCTTTATTGTCAAACCTAATACAAGTCGATTAGCCAATTCAGAAAAATATATTGTTTGCAAATATTTTAAAGAACCACAACCTTTACTAATAAATAAAATAATTTCAGAATATCCAAAATTACAAACAAAACCTTTTATTTCTAGTCTTTTTAATTTTAATCTGGATTATTTTTATATTAACAAAATTGAAGAATATAATGCTATTTTCGGTCAACAACAAATTGAAAATATATCATGTACTCTTAATTTGATTGGATGTAAAAATAAAAATGAAAAAATAGAAACATTCAAGAAAAATAATATTCAAAAATGTATCCAATGGTGTGAAAGAAATAATATTCCTTGTAATAAATCTATTACTACTACAAATATTTTTTTAAATTAAAATATTTTATTATTATATAATGAATAAAATATTAAAAATGTTTAATAAATGTTCAACATTATGTAAAATTGTTTGCGTTTTTATAGTGTTTGTTTTAATTCGTTGTATTTTTATGTATTTTTCTTCATCAAAAGTAGAAAATTTTGGAAATCCTTCATCATGTACTTATTATTATATGAATAATTGTGGACATTGTAAGAGATTTTCACCTGAATGGGATAATTTTGTTCAATCTTATAATGGTCCTGTTAAAGTTAAAAAAGTCGAAATGAGTGAAGCAGGTGGCGATTTAGAAAAATACAATATTCAGGGATTTCCATCAATATTATTTTTAGATGAAGATGGTAATTCCCAATTTTATGAAGGCCCTAGAACTAGTGATGGTTTAAATAAATTCATTTCAGACAATCTAAATTAAATTAAATTTATTTAATATACTTTTAAAAAAAAATTGAAACTGTATTAAATAAATAAGAGTAGATAAAATAATTATGATGACGGAAACAGCTTTCAAAAGTTTATGCATTAATATGTTTATATTTACTAGCACTAGGATACTAGGAATGGTGAGTCTACTATTTCTACTTATTAGTGGTGGATTCTTTATAGTTGGATATTTGGCTATTAGTATTTCTAGAAGTATTGAAAATATAATTCGAGAACTAGCTGAAGATGAAAATTATATCGATTTTAAGAAAAATATTCGTGATACTATGGAAGAACTAAGCATTCAGATTCATTCATGTATTAATTCTTTATATTCATTATCATATAAGGTTGATTATTCAACAGTTAAAATTAAAAAAGAACAAATTGATTCAGATACAGATGATGATATGCCACCACTAATTGAAATTATTCAAAACAACCTTTTACATGATTCTGAACAAGAAGATACAGATGATGATATGCCTCCACTAATTGAAATTACTCAAAACAACCTTTTACATGATTTTGAACAAGAAGAGGTGGATGATGATACAGCTTCAAATGATGAATTGAAAGTGAATCCGGTTCCTCATTGTTACAATTTGAGAGTAAAAGCATCAAATAATTTTGATAACTTTGTTCGTCCTACACCAAGAGTCGGATTAAGTTATTCAGAGGAACAGAAACAAAAAGAGGAAGAGGAAGAACAGGAAGAGGAAGAGGAAGAGGAAGAACAGGAAGAGGAGGACGAAGGTGACGGAGCAAGATTTGGAGATATTATAAATAAGGATGAGGAATCTGATGAGGAA
>TARA_B110000483_G_scaffold106261_1_pt1 | contig 13932 bp, 13 predicted proteins | sample TARA_B110000483 | Tara Oceans TARA_B110000483 (sample SAMEA4398176) | marine metagenome | biome: Polar Biome; feature: [SRF] surface water layer (ENVO:00010504); material: water (ENVO:00002006), including particulate matter (ENVO:01000060) such as... | depth 5 m
TTGATCTCGATCCACTGTCTTCAGTTGTAACTGGTACAACTGGTGTTAACGGTTGGTTAACTGTTAAAGGAACAGATGGTGCTACAGATACTTCAGGTAGTATTGCAAAATCTGTTGCTGCAGAAAATAATAATCGTGACCTAAATGGAGGTATTTCCTTTTATGATCATGATACAGACGCTAAGGTTGGAACTGCTTCTCCAGGTATAACTGCTGCTGATGTTGTTGGTTATATTGATGGTACTGATACTTACAGTATGGCCTCTGGTGGTGCTGGCGTATTAGTTACTGGTAGTGGCAATAATACTGTAGAATCCCCGATTCAGATATGGTGGATTGATAGTAACCTTGATGGTGACGGAACTGATGTAACTCTTAATGACGTTAAACTACTAATACAATCATCTGCTGATATTGATATTGATGACCTTGTTGTTACTCAGTTTTTAGTTGCGTAACTTACATTAATTTAATATTACTTATAACAAAGGGGAGCCATCTGGTTCCCCTTTTTTTATTATGAATGAAATATCAATATATAAAGGAAATTTTTTAGATATTATACTATCGAACTCTACGTCCTCAATTAGAGGGTTAGAATATCCCCACGTAATATTTTTAAGCACATTTTTATTTATGGATCATGATTTTGATTCTTTTAAGAAGCTTTATTCTTTACATACAAATCCTGATGTCAGACTAGATGATCATACTTTTTATTTTGCCCTCGCTTATCTAGCTTTTTACCACAGCCTTGATGGTGAGCTCGATCACCATAATTTTGATCAGGAATTTAAGAAACTAAAATTTAGCAATAAGGATCATAAAAAAGCTCTTAATTATACTTTTGATATTATTGTTAATGATAATTTTACTGCCATTGAGCCATTAAAGAAATTAGCTATAGATCCTGCCATCCTTTCACTTCTTTCGGTTTTCTGTTTTAAGTATTCGAAGCTATCATTTTCTGATTATTCACTTTACTACCCTGAGCTTTATAATATTTTTTCATTAGATAATGATCTTTTAACAGTCACTTCGTTTGCTGATTTATTAGACTTAATTGATAATAATGGCTTTCTAGTCATTTCTTTTATAAATAAATTTTATCATCTTCTCGATGAGGATCTTAAGCTTAAGATTATTACCGAATTATTTAATAGAAAAATATTTGATGTTAATATATTACACAAATTTCTAATACTCTCTCCTTATGATGATAATACCTTTAATAACTTTATAAAGTTTTTCGATACCTATAAGCCTTTTATTGATGAAAAAATAACTTTGACTATTAATCACTATCTTATTTTACGATCATTTTTATTAAAAAATTATCCTTCCTCAGTATCCTTATATAATAATTCCTCAATAAATAAAGAGGATGGATTAATTAGTACAGATTTTGATAGTTTCATTGACTGGAATCTTGATGATTATCGTTTTAATCCTGTTCCCTATTGGCATCATCAAAAAAATTCTCGTTTTCTTTTAAATTCTTTTCGTGATTTAATTTCTACTCGTGACACATTTAATAAAATAAATTCTGAAAGTTCTTCAGCAAAAAAAATTAATGTTATTGGTGGTTTACAAGCACTTTCTTGGCATGATATTTCCAATACGAACATATCATTTCATTATACCAATAGGTTCTTACCCGATGAAAATTTATTCTCTCTTAATGATCTTGATAAAAGTCTTCTGGTTGAAAAAAATTCTATAACTATTATTAATTTTGATATTGAAATGCTTCTTCATCATGATATTAAATCTTTTCTAGAGGATATTTTAAATGAAATAAAATTACTCGCTAGTTTTAAGAATATTGTTTTTACGACTATTCCTTTTCCATCTATAGCTTCTCATAATTATCTTTCTTATAATGTTTTGTATGAAAAAATTGTTAATTTTAATACATTACTTTTATCATTATCAAGTAATCACTATTTTAGAATTATAGATTTACAAAAGTATATTGGTGAGATTCATCAAATTAAAAAAAATTCAAATAACATTGCACCAATTTATTCTAATAATGAAAATCTACTTTGCAATTTTTTTATTAAACCTGATATTATTAAATTAATTATATCAGAGTTGAGTGTTTAATATTATGTCTAATTTAGAAGATTCATTATGGGCTATATTTTATGAAAATGATGCCTATACAGTATCCGGTAATAAAATTATGGGAAGGCAGGCAGCAGGAAATGCTTTATTAAGGGCTTATGCCAATAGTTCTTTTAATAATTTAGGCGTATATGCTCGAAATAAAGACGCATTTAATGAATTTTCTACTAATTTTTCAAAATTACTTTCAAATGCCAAAACAAAAAATATTGACTATATACCCTGGGGTAATCCCTCTAATTTATCGAATTATGGCGGTCTTTATTATCCAGCCCCTGATATTTCTCGGTTTGTAAATCAAAGGTATTTTTTTAATGATAATAATTATAGTATTGTTGGTATTACCCACACTACTGCTTCTGAAAGTGCTATTAATTCTCTCCTTGAGTGCTATACCAGTCCTTTAAAGCCATGGGATGCAATCATTTGTACTTCTAATGCCGTTAAAACCTCTCTAGATAATTTATATGATCAATATCATGCTACTTTAAATGAAAGGCTTGGTGCTACAAAAAAACCTAATTTTGAAATGCCTGTTATCCCCCTAGGTGTTCATCTTGATGATTATCAGTTTAGTGATAGTCAACGGTCTCATTCACGAACAAAGCTTGGAATTAAAGAAGATGATATAGTTGTTCTTTTTCTTGGAAGATTAAGTTTTCATGCAAAAGCTCACTATATACCAATGTATATAGCCCTAGAAAATGTTAAGAAAAGTTTGCCAAAGAATGTTAATTTACATTTAATTCAAACAGGTTGGTTTCCAAATGAAGCTATTGAAAATTTATATAAAGATGATGCCAAAAATGTGTGCCCCTCGGTTTTTTGTCATTTCTTAGATGGAAGAAATATTGATGACAAGACATTGTCCTATGCATCTTCTGACATTTTTATTTCTTTAGTTGATAACTTTCAAGAGACTTTTGGATTGACACCACTTGAGGGAATGGCCTCAGGTTTACCTGCCATAGTCAGTGATTGGAATGGTTACAAAGACACAGTAAGAGACAGTATAGACGGTTATAGGGTTCCAACCGTTACCTTGGATGATGGTGGTGGTTATGATCTTGCTTTAAGGCATAATCTTGGTATAGACACGTATGATCATTATATTGGGAGGGCAAGTCAAACAGTTTCCGTTAATATTAAAGATTGTATTGATAAAATTACAACTTTAGCGACTAATAAAGATTTAAGATTAGAAATGGCTTCCAATGCTAAAAAAAGAGCCTCTGACTTTAGTTGGATAAATATTCTTGAAATGTACCATGATTTAAAAATTGAATTAGATGAGAAGAGAAATTTCAGCAAAAAAAGTAAAAAAACTTTTTTACCACCAATATCAATTCAAGATCCACATACTTTTTTTAGTAATTATCCAACCTTTAAATTATCTAATAACTGTATAATTACCCCAAGTGACTCTAATACAATAAAATTAGAGGAATTTTATACTTATTCAAGTATAACTTATCTAGATGATATTGCCCCAAGTATTGATATTTTAAATGAAATTTATAATTTGATTTATAAAACTAAAAATTGTTTAGTCCATGATATTGTTACTAATTTAAAGTATAATAAAAGTGTTATTTTGAAATCAATATTATGGCTCTCAAAATATGGTTATGTAAATATAGAGAATTCTAGTAATGACTGATAATAAAAAGATACTTTTTGTACATCAAAATTTTCCAGCGCAGTATAAACATATTTCAATAATCCTTTCTGACTTGGGTTATGAGGTGCATTCTTTATCTATAAAAGAATACAGTAATGACAAGATATTTAGTCATTTTTATAAGCCATTAAGTCTATCATCAGAAAATATTAATGAGTGGGCAATTGAGTTTGAGACTAAAATGATAAGAGCAGATTCCGCTGCTAAGAAAGCCTTTGAGTTGAAAGAAAATGGTTTTTATCCAGATTTAATTATAGGCCACCCAGGGTGGGGCGAAACTTTTTTTTTAAAAGAAGTTTGGCCTGATACAAAAATATTATCTTATGTTGAGTTTTATTATAAAACTTCTGATTCCGATATTGATTTCGATAAGAATTTTGTTGAAAATATTCTAGAAGAAGATTTTCAATCTTTCCATGATCGGACTAGATTAAAGCTAGCTGCACGAAATGCCTCTTTTTTAGCTTCTTACGCCACGAGTGATTTTTTAGTATGTCCTACAGAATATCAAAAATCGTTAGTTCCACTCAGCTTACAAAACCGGATTAATGTTATTCATGATGGTATTGATACAAATACTCTAAAGCCTAAGAAAGATATATCAATTGTTATAAAAGGAAAAAAATTCACAAAAAAAGATAAAATTATTTCATATGTAAGTAGATCATTAGACCCCTATAGAGGGTTTCATGTTTTTATGGAGTCATTGCCTAATATTTTAAAAGAAAATCCTGATTCTTATGTTTTTATTTTAGGTAATAAGGATCATCATGGATATGGAGCTCCCTCTCCAAAGGGAAGCTATAAAGATATTTTTTACTCATCCATTAAGAGTGATATAGATCAAACAAGGGTTTATTTTTTGGATACTTTAGAATACGCGAGTTATATTAAAATTATTCAGATAACAAGTGCCCATATTTATTTAACATATCCATTTGTTTTGTCCTGGTCTTTACTCGAGGCCATGAGTTGTGAGGCATTAATTATCGGCTCCAATACAGATCCTGTAAAAGAGGTAATAAAAGATAATACCAATGGCCTTCTCGTTGATTTTTTTGATAGCGAAATGCTCGTTAATATAGTTACTAAAGTATTGAAAAATAGTGATAAATATGAATCCATTAGAAAGAATGGAAGAAAAACAATAATCAATAATTATGACCTACATAAAGTATGCTTGCCCGCACAGTTAAAGCTTATTGAAAAGGCATTAAAATGATTATGAATGAGATATGTAATGGCGTTTTTTCTATAAAGTCTAATCTTCATATCGATGATCGTGGAACTTTTTTTGAGCTTTATAATAAATCGATTTTTTCAAAATCCGGATTAACAAATAATTTTATACAAGACAATATTTCATACTCTAAATATAGAAATACAGTAAGAGGCTTGCATTATCAAAAACCACCATATGAACAGTCTAAGTTTATTTTTGTAATTTCTGGAGCTATCTTTGATTTTTTTATAGACATAAGGAAGGAATCTAATGAATTTGGAAGATGTTATTCTGTTGAGTTAAATAGTTTGGGTGATAGTTTATATATACCAAAGGGCTTTCTTCACGGGTTTTGTACTTTGGAGGATAATACCATCATAGGTTATAAAGTGGATGAGGTTTATAAAGCTGATCATGAGATTGGCTTGACATGGAATGATCCTCATATAGATCTTAAATTACCTTTCGATAAATCACCTATAATATCTAACAAAGATTCTCATCTTCTGTGTTGGGATGATTTTATTAAGGAGCTAGGACCCTCATGAATAAAAATATATTAATTACAGGTGGATGTGGTTTTATTGGCTCAGAGGCTGTAAGGATCCTAGTTAATAAGGGCTATAAGGTATATAATTTTGATAAGCTTTCATATGCCTCATGTAATGAGTCACTATCGGATTTACCTAATGAAATGTATAATTTTTTTCATGGTGATATTTATAATAAAAAGAGTATTTCTGAATATATTAAAAATGTAGAACCTTTGTTTATACTTAACTTCGCTGCAGAATCTCATGTTGATCGCTCTATCGATGGTCCAGATGAGTTTATTAATACAAATATTGTTGGAACATTTAATATTCTTGATGCCTCGTTAAAATATTTTTCTACCTTATCTTCAGATGCTAAAAATTTTTTTAAGTTTGTTCATATTTCAACAGACGAAGTATATGGATCTTTAAAAAGTGATGCAAATCCATTTACTGAGGAAAATAATTATAATCCCAACAGTCCATATTCAGCATCAAAAGCATCATCTGATTTTCTTGTTAGGGCATGGGGTAAAACTTATGGACTTCCAATTAATATTACCCATAGTTCCAACAATTATGGTCCTTGGCAATTTCCAGAGAAACTAATTCCTCTGACTGTAAAGAATGCTTTAAGCGAGAAATCAATACAAATATATGGCGATGGCTCCAATATAAGAGACTGGATTCATGTTACTGATAATGTAGAAGCAATTATTCAGGTTATGTTAAATGGTAGAAGTGGAGAAACCTATAATATTGGTGCTGAGAATGAATTATCAAACCTTGAGATAGTTAATTTAATATGTGATACCCTTGATAGGCTAAAGCCCAAGCGTGATAAAAAATATTCAAATTTAATTAAGTTTGTTAAAGATAGGCCTGGCCATGATATGCGCTATGCCATCAATATAAATAAAATTAAATCATCACTTTCATGGTCTCCGAAAATTAGCTTTAATCAAGGTATTGAAGATAGTATTAAATGGATGATTACAAATAAGAATTGGCTATTAAGTAAGTCAAACCAAGAAGGTCGCATAGGCTTAAGTAAAGATTGAAAATGAAAATTCTAGTTTCAGGTAAAAATAGTCAAATTGGTAATGAATTCTCTAATTTAATTCTTAATTCAAGTGACGACTATTTACTCACAAGTTCAGAATCAATGAACTTACTTGACGAGAATGCCTTAAGAGAAACGATTTTAGAGTATAATCCAGATATAATAATTAACTTATCAGCGTATACTAAAGTTGATGAATGTGAAAATAACAAAGAAAAGGCATATTTAATTAATGGCAAAGCCCCTGGGTTACTTGCGGATATAGCCCTTAAGATTAATGCATTATTAATACATATCTCAACTGATTATGTTTTTGGAAATGAAAATGTTGGACCTTTTGAATTTAATTCAATTACTTCTCCGATAAATTACTATGGTTTTTCAAAGTTAGAAGGTGAGAAAGCTATTGTAGATTCAAAATGTAATTCAATTATTATCAGAACTTCATCTGTATTTAGTACGCATGGAAAAAATTTTATCAAGACTATTTCAGAAAAAATTCTATCTGATAATGATATTAAAGTTGTGAATGATCAAATGATATCAATGACTTGCGCTGGAGATTTAGCAAATACACTTATAGCGCTAATAGCTGATAGAAAAAAAAATATTCATATAGAAAATAATAAATCTCTAATTTTTCATTACACAAATGTTGGATTTACTACTTGGTATGATGTAGCAATTTTAATTTTAAATAATTTAAGTACTATGAAGGAGCTTACAGGTAAAATTACCCCTATCAATTTATCTGACTGGAACTCAAAAGCAAAAAGACCTATCGATAGTCGTTTATTGCTTGACTATGATCTGTTGGATTCCTTAAGTATAGGTTTATGTAATTGGGAACAAAGAGTATCTAGAGTTTTAGATGCTCTTTATAGAGATAGGAATAACTAAGATGAATAAAGTGAAAGGTATTATTTTAGCTGGCGGCGATGGTACTAGGCTAAAGCCGATGACAGATTTAATCTCTAAACAATTATTGCCTGTTTATAATAAGCCAATGATTTTCTATCCTTTATCAGTTTTAATTCAATCTAATATTAAGGATATATTGATTATTACCAAACCAGATGAACAAGAAAACTTTAAAAAAATTATTGGCGATGGAAGTCAGTGGGGTATTCGAATTGATTATATGTCGCAAAATAAACCAAAGGGTATTGCAGATGCATTAATTATAGCGGAGGAATGGCTAAAAAAATCTCGATCCTTATTAATTTTAGGAGACAATCTCTTCTTTGGTCCAAATTTAAAAAACCTTCTTCGCAATGTTTTAAAGAAAAAAAATCGTTCAACAATTTTTGCGTACCGTGTCTCTGATCCAGAGCGTTATGGTGTTGTTTCTTTTGATAAAAATAAAAGTGTTAAGTCTATTATTGAGAAACCAAAAAGAACTAAATCTGATTGGGCTGTAACAGGATTATATAGTTACGATGAGAATGCTTCATCTATAGCTAAAACTCTTAAACCCTCTAAAAGAGGTGAATTAGAAATTACTGATTTAAATAAAGAATATTTAAAAAGAAATAAATTAGATGTTGAGTTACTTGGGGAGGGCTTTGCCTGGCTTGATACTGGAACCCCAGATTCCTTATTAGAGGCTTCTAATTTTGTTAAAATACTTGAGACTAGGCAGGGCATTCTTATTGGAGACCCTTCAAAAAAATAAACATTAGTCTCTAAGAGCTGTTTTAGAAAGTTTTGTAATAGGATTGATAATATAACTAGCAACTGTCCTAGATTGACCTATTATGGATATATCAACCATCATTCCTGATTGTAAATTTATTTCTTGAAATTTATCTGAACTTTCTAAATTTATTTCTATAATTATCTTATACATACTTGGATCGTTAGGATTCTTTTGTGTTGTATTGGGAGCAACTTTTTTAACTACTCCATCAAATTGACCATATATAGACATATCGTACGCTGAGAATGCTAATCTTGCCTTCAAGCCTGGTACCACATAAGCAATATCTTTTGGTTGAACCATCGCTTCAATTTGAAGTGTATCATTGTATGGAACAATAGTTGCTATTTGATCACCAGCAGCTACTATTTGATCAATATTTACAATATCAACTCCACTTATAGTTCCCTTGACCGGAGAAATTATCTGCGAATGCTTCATATTAAGTTCTGCTTTTTGAAACATATCCTCGGCATTGTACAGTGCAAGTTTTTCATCAATTAGCCTTATTTCAGCTTCTGATCCTCTTTTGACTAATTCTTCGATTAGCTCAACCTTTCTTTTTTGTGCATCTTTTGTTGCTTTTGCTAACTTATACTTAGTTTTAGTAACAGTGTTATTTATTAAAAATAAAATTTCACCTTTCTCAACTTCTTCAGACATTTTAGTATTTATTGCCTCAACCACACCTGAAATTGGGCTTTGAATTACATGAACTTTTGAAGTTGGTACAACCTCACCAACTGCCCTTACCACTTGATCTACAGATGCGAATAAAGACCAGATAGTAAAGATAACTGTAAATGAAGCAATCGACCAATAAAGAATGTAAGAGGCTTTATTAATACTGTAATTATTTATAGCTAATGCTTCTAAAATACTTTCTACATTGTCTCTATTAAAAGAATTATAAATTGAGAAAAATTTATCTTTTATATTTTTTATAATATTCATTTTCATGCTTTTTGCTGTTGAAGTATTTCTTTTGTTGGACCAATTCTCATAATTTTACCATTTACCAATATTGCTATCTTATCAGTATTTGTTAAATGCTGTATTCTATGAGTAGAAATTATAATCGTTGGATTATAAGGTAATGAAAAAATATTTTTTACAATTTTTTCTTCTGTTTCGGAATCCATTGAGCTTGTTGGTTCATCTAAAACTAATAATTTTGGTTTTCTAATAAAAGCCCTTGCCAGAGCTATAGACTGTCTTTGACCGCCTGATAAGTTTAATCCATTTTCTACTAGTTGATAACCATAACCACCTGGTAATTTTGCAATGAAATCATGAGCGCATGCTATTGAGGCAGCTTCAACCACATCATCCTCGGAAGCATTATCTAGTCCAGCTGTAATATTATCATAAATACTACCTGAAAATAATTGTATATTTTGAGAGCAGTATCCAATGTGTTCTCTTAGTGCTTTTGAGGGGATATTTTTTATATCATAATCAGAGACAAAAATTGTTCCTGAATTTGGAAGAATATAACCAATAATATGCTTTAGTAATGATGTTTTTCCGCTACCTACTGATCCAACTATTCCTAGTTTTTCTCCATCAATTAAAGAAAAATTTATTTGATTCAGTATTTTGGATTCTTCAATAGAATAGTCCAAGTCATTAATTTGAATGTTACCACTTTTTAAAACAACCGCCTTTTGATCATTAGTTACCTCATCTCGAGAGACATCTGTCATTAAGGTATCGATATTTTTATAAGAAATTAGAGTATTGTTAAGTCTCGTTAGTAATTGTCCGATTTGAACTAATGGTGATAGTGTTCTTCCAGAAAGTATAACACATGCAATTAAAGCCCCAGTTGTTATAGATTGATTGCTGACTAATATTACACCAACACAAACAATTCCCGTTGAGCTAATTTGAAGTGATGATTGTGAAAACGTTGTAGCAATATTATTTATAGTTCTAGCCTTTATCGATTGAATTGATGACTGGTCTACTGTTTTTTTCCATCGTTTTTCTAAAAAACCACCTCCAGCGACTGTTCGTACAGCCTCAACATTATTTAATAATTCCAGTAGTGTTGACATTTTGTTTCTTTGTAAACCTGCGGTAACAGTAGAATATTTCTTAATTAGAGGTTGTACTGATGCTGCTACAATTATTACCAATGGGACAATTAATATTGGAACAATTGCAATCCAGCCTCCTATTGACGCTATAATCACCAGGAAAAGAATCATAAAAGGAGTATCAATCATTGCAACAAGAGAGGCAGATGAGAAAAAATCTCTTACACCTTCAAATTCTCTTACAGATGTTGCAACAGCTGCTGGTGAACCTAAAACAGCATTATCATGACTAACAATTTTTTTAAAAATTTTATCACTTACAACCCTATCTAGCTCTGCCCCTGCGAGGTCTGTAAAATAAGAACGTAGCATTTTTAAAACAAAGTCAAACAAGAGAACAATTGCTACTCCAATTGTTAATGCTATTAGTGAGTCTATGGCATTATTTGGAATAACTCTGTCATAAACAGTCATTATGTAAAATGCAGAAACAAGTTGAAAAATATTAATAAATACAGAGGCAGAAAAAACTTGAAAATATATACCACTATTTTGATAAATTGTTCCCCAAAACCAATGGTCTTTGAAAAATATCTTTTTATTTTCTTCCATTATTTTCCTATTGAAATATTGAATTCAGAGTTTAAGACTTGATTTTGATGAAGAATTGATATGTATCGATCAATAATAGCAGATTCGTTAACAAGTAGAGTATCTAATTGATTTATCTCAGAGAGCATAACCTCTGCAAGGGGGTTTATAACAAAGCCACTTACATCAAGTCTATCAGTAAGAGTCTTTCTCTGTCTAAGGGTATCGTTATAACTTTTTAAATAGACATCTCTGTTAGAAATCGCATTATTGTAATCACTTAAATAACCTGTTTCGGTAATCTTATCTTCTTTTCTTGAAATATTAATGTAGCTTTTTGATCCCTGAGCCGCTGCTTTAGCAGCATTAATTTTCGCCGAACCTCTTCCAAAGCTAAATATAGGTAATGAAACGTAAAAGCCGCCTCTAATATCATCCTCATTACCGTCATCATCTATATCGTATTTTGTATATCTGGCCTTTAATCCTACTTTTGGAAGATACTCGCTTCTAACATTTTTAATATTTTCTTTCTTTTCTTCGAAGTTTAATTCTGATAATTCAACTCCATAAGATTTATTGTTTATAAAATTTATATTTCTTTGTATAAAAAATAATGGAAAAGCAAGCTTTTCAGCATCTTTTTTAAAGAATAAGGTATATGTGCCTTTATTTTTTTCCGCTTCACTTTTTAATTGATAAATCTTTGTTTCAAATGAATTCATTCTTACTGAAAATAATGCATATTCAACTGGATCCATTACACCCGCTTTAACCCTATCGTCGACCTTAGACCGATATGGTTTTAAAATATTAAAGATATTTTCCGCATAATTTAAAATAAAAGAACTTCTTGCTGCATTTAAATAAATTATATTGGCTTCGACAATTAATGAAGATAGTGTTTGTTGTCTTTGGGTGTCTACATTTTGTGACCTAGATCTGGCTGCCCTAATCCCAGCATTAATTGAGCCACCGGCATAAATTGATTGGTTAATTTCAACTACAGCATCAAAAGTGTCATCCCTCCTTTTTCTTACAGAAAATAAGTCTTCAATATTTCTATCTAAACTTTCATCATTAATTATATTTCCAGAAATAACCGGGAATCTATTTCTTTGTGCATATTTAAGATTAAAACTCTCTTCAGCAGATAGAGAGTTAATATATTGAAATTCCGGTTGATCAAGTAAAGTAGTTCTTATCTGATCCTTATAATTACTTTCATCGATATAAAGACTTAAATCATTAATATTTTTAAATACAAAAAAGCTATCCTTATCATTTGCATAAACAAGTGAGTTAGATGTAAGTAAAAATATTACAATAATTATTTTATTTAAAATTTTCATATTAATACATTTTGAATAAGTCATTAAATCACTAAGAAATTTATATACTTAAAGACTAATTACTTTTTTTTCTTTTTCTTTTTATCGCCTGATATTTCTTTTTTTTCACCGTTAGATTCATCCTGTAAACCATTGAGCTTTTCTTCAATTGCTTTAGATGAGTTAATGAGGCCATTCAGTATAGCAGCAACATTTCCCCCAGGTATTTCGAGTGTACCTGTTTCAACTTCTTTACCACTTGGGTCAATTGAGGTGCACTGAACTCTAAGAATTCCATTTACGAAAGTAATATTTGATAGACCTTCTATTAACATAATTTATCTCCCTTTCCTTTAGTTTTATTTATTATTGATATATAATGACTAATAATATTAATTCAACCTTAGAAAAAATATTAATCTAAACTACATTATAGACTTATTTTTTTAATAGACTTATTTTTTTTAATTAAATTTAATAATTTATACATTTAAATGGCTAGACGATGGAAAAATTGAAACTACTTCATGTTGGCTGTGGGCCCAAGACAAAAAAACAAACCACAAATTTTTTTAATAATGATAACTGGGAAGAAACCCGAATTGACGTTGATACTTCTTGCAAACCAGATGTTGTTGGTTCAATGACTGATATGAATATGTTTGCAAATAGTACTTTTGATGCAATTTATTCAAGTCATAACTTTGAACATTTATTTGCCCATGAAGCAGAAATAGCTGCAAAAGAGTTTTTTAGAGTGTTAAAACCAACTGGCTATCTGCTTCTTTTGTGCCCAGATATACTGGCGGCCTGTAAAGCAGTTTATGAGAAAGGTCCTGATTCTGTTTTATATAGTACTGAGAACGGTACTCCAATCTCTCCAATTGACGTCGTGTACGGATGGGGGCGGGCAATAAAAAATGGAAATGAGTTTATGGCGCACAAATATGGCTACTCTGAAAAAACTTTAATATCTGTTTTTAAAAAAGCTGGTTTCTCCAATATGGCCTCCACGTCAAGAAAGGGTTATTTTGATATTGTTCTTCTAGCATGTAGAGAGAGTCTTTATAATGAAAATGATATGGAGTTAAACCATAAAAACATTAAAGAACTTTTTACAAACCATTTGAAATAAAAAATTGAACAAAGAAAAATACATAAAAAAGCTCCAGAGTATTCTGGTGAGTAAAGACTACTCAAGACTAGAAGCGGTATGCTTAGAGATGGCTCCTAAATATGAAGAGTCATTTTTGTATTATTTTTTAGGAGTTGCGCAATTTAAAATGAATATGCTCTATGCAGCTGAATATAATTTAAAAAAATCAATCTTTTTGAATAAAGATATAGTCGCACCCTATGTTATTTTATCTAAGGTTTTTATAGAGCTAAATAACTTTACTCTAGCAGAAGAGGTATTATTAAAAGCTATGGATATTGATCAAGAGAATATTGAAATACATTTTAATTATATAAGTATACTGAAGGTTCAAAATAAGAAAAAAAAGAGCCTATTAGCTATGAATAAGGCAATAAAAATTTTTCCTAAATCAAAAGAATTAATAAAATTAAAAAACGAGATTAAGTAGGCTTGTGTGGTGGGCGCGGCTGGGTTTGAACCAGCGACCCCTACGATGTCACCG
>TARA_B110000483_G_scaffold55153_1_pt1 | contig 13866 bp, 10 predicted proteins | sample TARA_B110000483 | Tara Oceans TARA_B110000483 (sample SAMEA4398176) | marine metagenome | biome: Polar Biome; feature: [SRF] surface water layer (ENVO:00010504); material: water (ENVO:00002006), including particulate matter (ENVO:01000060) such as... | depth 5 m
CCATCATTACCGAGGTAAATCCAAGCTGAATAGAGCGCTGACAAATAGCTGGACTGGTGCCGTGGTCTTGGTGCATACACACCGGGATATGCGGCCATTCTTCAACGGCGGCTTGAATTAAATGACGCAAAAATGGTGCTCCCGCATATTTGCGCGCCCCTGCGGAGGCTTGCACAATGACTGGGCTATCTGTCTGATCTGCGGCCATCATAATGGCTCGCATCTGCTCAAGATTATTAACGTTAAATGCAGGTACGCCGTAGTTATATTCTGCTGCGTGATCAAGCATCTGCCGTAGTGAAATAAGTGCCATAGCTAATGTCCTTTTTAACTTGTTTATCTAATATAGTTATAGATGTAAATCCGGTAATGTAAAAGCTAACCTTTTGCCCGCTGCTCAAGAATAGTGACCGCTGGTAGTTCCTTGCCCTCAACATACTCTAAAAATGCTCCTCCGCCCGTTGAAATATACGATATTTTATCGGCTATAGCATATTTATCTACCGCAGCTAGCGTATCTCCACCGCCAGCAATGGAGAATCCATTACTTGCTGCAATAGCATTAGCTAAGGTTTCCGTGCCACCACCGAATTGCGCAAACTCAAAAACGCCTACTGGCCCATTCCAAATAATAGTCCCCATCGATACCATCAACTTTGCCAACTGGTCTGCGGTTTGAGGCCCTATATCAAAAATCATGTCATCGTCGGCCACCTCATCAACTAACTTCACCACGGCCTCCGCAGACTCGGAGAATACTTTACCAACAACCACATCTGTCGGCAGTGGAATACTTGTCTTTGCCATTAGGGCTTGAGCCGCCGGTATTAAATTTGGCTCATAAAGGGACATTCCAACCGGTTTTCCCGCTGCCGCTAAAAATGTGTTGGCGATACCTCCGCCTACAATTAACTGGTCGACCTTATCTGCTAAATTCTCTAATACCATTAGCTTAGTGGACACTTTAGATCCTCCAACAATGGCCGCAATCGGCTTTTTAGGAGTCGCAAGTGCATGGGCTAGAGCGTCAAGCTCCTTAGCCAGTAGTGGACCAGCGCAGGCAATCGGCGCATATTTAGCAACACCATGCGTTGATGCCTGTGCCCGGTGCGCTGTACCAAAGGCGTCCATGACGAAAATGTCACATAGCTCGGCATAGGCCTTGGCTAGATCGTCGTCATTATCTTTTTCACCCTTATTAAAGCGAACATTTTCTAGCATAACGACATCGCTGCCTGTCAGGTCGATGCCTTCACGCCAATGTTCCACCAGATTAACCGGCTTCCCCAGTTGCTCGCTCATAAATTGCGCAACTGGCTCTAGACTATGCTCTGAGGTTACCGATCCTTCACTGGGCCTACCTAAGTGAGACATTACGATAACCTTAGCGCCTGCCTGCAGGGCCAATCTAATTGTTGGTAAGCTTGCTTTTATTCGGGCCGCGCTAGTCACTTGACCATCTTTAATTGGCACATTTAAATCTTGGCGGATCAACACTCGACGATCCGTTAGATCTAGGTCCGTCATTAACTTCAAGGTCATTCCCCTATTTCCTTTTGGGTAGATTCAATTTCACGGATTTCTAATTAAAGCTATCTTGCACACCAATAGTGCAGCGTATCTAGCATGCGATTAGCATAACCCCACTCGTTATCAAACCAAATGAGCACCTTAACCAATTTTTGCTGGCTAACACGTGTTTGGCTCGCATCGACAACGCCGCTGTGTGGGTCGTGGTTAAAATCACAGGAAGCCAAAGGCTCTTCAGTATATCCAAGTACTCCTTGCAATTTACCCATCGCTGCTTCAGCCAAAGCGGCATTGACGATCGCCGTATCAACTGGAGTGTTCAACATCACCGACAAATCAATGGCCGACACATTAGCGGTTGGAACACGCATAGCCTGAGCTTGGAAGCGCCCCGTTAGTTCCGGTAGCAGGCGATCAATACCTAGCGCTAACCCTGTCTCTACTGGAATGATTGACTGCATTGATCCTCGAGTTTTACGCAGGTCTGTGTGGTGATAGGCGTCAATAACGGGCTGATCATTCATCGCAGAATGGATGGTCGTGATAACGCCGCCATCCACACCAAAGCAATCGTTCAGTACCTTTATTACTGGCACAACACAGTTAGTGGAGCAAGACGCATTAGAGATAATCGTTTCCAAGCCATCGAGTATTTGGTGATTAACGCCATAAACAATAGTTGCATCGACACTAGTCTCGGCGGGTTGCGAGAACAATACGCGCTTAGCCCCATTTGTTATATGTTGTTGGGCGGTCGCACGGTCAGAGAAGCTACCGCTACATTCAAGAACCACATCAATACGCTGCTCGCGCCAAGGCAGTTTCCGCAAATCTTTATGATTAACTATCTGTATAGCATCGCCATTTACCGTCAGGGTCTGCTGATCTAATTCAACCATGCCAGGAAACCTACCATGAGTAGAATCATAGCGGGTCAAATGAGCTATGGTTTTAGTTTCAGCCGGCTCATTGATGGCAACTACCTGAGCCCAATCACGGGCGCCAGACTCATAGAGTGCACGCAATACCGAACGCCCTATGCGGCCATAACCATTAATAGCAATGCGTAACATTAGCCAAGTGACTCCAAGACATTAGCGACCACATTCTCAACCGTGAAGCCAAACTCTTTCATAAGTACTCCGCCTGGCGCAGATTCGCCAAAGCTTCGCATGCCAACAATCCGGCCATCAATGCCAACGAACTTATGCCAATAATCTGCATGCAGAGCTTCAACGGCGACTCTTGCCCTAACCGCAGGGATCAATACTGAATCACGATAGTCCACATCTTGAGCAGAAAAGATCTCCGCGCAGGGCATGGAGACTACTCGCACTCGAACACCTTGCTTAGCCAAATGATCAGCTGCAGAGACTGCCAACTCAACTTCTGAGCCGGTCGCAATAATAATAGCTTGAGGATCAGTACAATCTTGTAAAACGTAGCCGCCTTTGGCTATCGCCGCAACCTGTTGGCGTGTTCTTGGCATCGGCGCTAAACCCTGCCGACTAAATACTAACGCGCTGGGTCCCTGACGATTCTCGATAGCACTTTTCCAACATACCGCCGACTCCACCGTGTCACAAGGTCTCCACGTATTTAAGTTAGGCGTCGATCGAAGGGAGCTCAGCTGCTCAACAGGTTGGTGCGTTGGGCCGTCTTCTCCTAAACCAATAGAATCGTGTGTATAAACAAAAATACTCTGCTGTTTCATTATCGCCGCCATACGCACAGCATTGCGCGCATATTCCATAAACATCAAGAAAGTGGCGCCATAATTAATGAATCCCCCGTGCAAGGCGATACCATTCATCATCGCGCTCATTCCAAATTCACGAACACCATAGTAAATGTAATTGCCGTCGGCATTTTCACTGCTGATGTCTTTTGATCCTGACCAAATAGTGAGATTTGACCCCGCCAAATCTGCCGAACCACCCAGTAATTCAGGCAACATTGGACCATAAGCATTTAAGCAATTCTGCGATGCTTTTCGAGAGGCCACTTTTTCCATTTTGTCTTGGCACTCCTGAATATAAGCATCAGCTTTAGCGCTAAAGTCTACTGGAAGCTCTCCACTTGTTCGTCGCTCAAATTCAGCAGCTAAGTCAGGGTGAGCATCTCGATAAGCATCTAATATCGCAACCCAACCACTCTGAGCCACAACGCCTTTATCAATGGCATTCCATCCAGCGTAGTGATCTGTAGGTATCTCAAACGGCTCGTGATCCCAACCTAACTGCTTCCGAGCTAAGATAATTTCGTCCGCACCAAGAGGTGCACCATGACAATCCTCTTTGCCCTGCTTGTTTGGCGAGCCAAACCCAATAATAGTTTTACAGCAGATCAATGTCGGTTTGGTTTTTTCGGCTCGAGCAAGCTCTATTGCCGCTTTAATAGCATCGCTGTCATGACCATCGACATCAGGAACCACATGCCAGCCATAGGCTTTAAACCGAGCAGGCGTGTCATCACTAAACCAGCCCTCAACCTCACCGTCGATTGAAATTCCATTGTCATCATAGAATGCCGTTAATTTACCCAGCCCTAAAGTACCCGCCAGAGAACAAACCTCATGGGAAATGCCTTCCATCAGACAACCATCACCTAGAAAAGTGTAGGTTTGATGATCGACCACTTCATGCCCGGGTCGATTAAATTGCGCAGCCAGCACCTTCTCAGCTAAGGCCATACCAATGGCATTAGCTATGCCTTGGCCAAGAGGCCCAGTGGTTGTCTCTACCCCTGGCGCGTAACCATACTCGGGGTGTCCTGGCGTCTTTGAATGTAGCTGCCGAAAATTTTTCAATTCTTTAATAGGCAAATCATATCCAGTGAGGTGAAGTAGAGAATAGAGCAGCATAGAGCCATGTCCATTGGACAATACAAACCGATCTCGATTAACCCACGCAGGGTCAGATGGGTTATGTTTTAAATAGTCATTCCATAGCACTTCGGCAATATCTGCCATGCCCATTGGCGCACCCGGGTGTCCACTGTTGGCTTGTTGTACGGCATCCATACTGAGCGCTCGAATAGCATTGGCAAGGTCTCTGCGTGAGGCCATAGTACTTAACTCCTAAAGGGGGAAATTTGAACGATACATTGTCTCTCAGACAAGCATTTCAGTAAACCGATATTCGCTATTCATTAGCCTCCCCCGGTCAATAAAGCTGCTGCTTTTTCGCTCTAATCGCTATATTAAAATATTTTGATATATGATTAACCCATGATATAGTGCTCTGATGTTGTTACCAATACATTTTAGCAGTGAGACTCGATCAGCTACCGACACTAGCGCTATTACCGCGCTGTGCAAGGCTGCCGGTGATCCCCTGCGCATGCAAATTTTAAAAGTACTGCAGCAAAATGCCTATGGTGTTCTCGAAATGTGTCAGGTTTTTGATATTCGACAGCCGGCCATGAGCCACCACCTTAAAATTCTCGCCAACGCAGGCTTAGTAGCCACTCGGCGCGAAGGAACGACTATTTTTTACCGTCGCAATGAAATGCATCCTGATACTGACCTACAAGCATTACAGTATAGTCTTTTTCATGCCATTGATGAGGCGGCGCTTGATCCAAATCTACGAAATCGACTGGCGGAAATAAATGGCACCCGAGCTGCTGCATCCGTCGCATTTTTTAATCAAAATGCTGTCCGCTTTGAAGAAAACCAAGACTTAATTGCTGGCTGGTCTGACTATGGTGATAGTGTCGAAAGTTTTTTGCCTAATAATACAGCAGGCAATCAGGCAGCTCTGGAAATTGGTCCCGGGTATGGCCAGTTCTTAGCGCGCTTATCGGCTGATTTTGATCAAGTGACTGCGCTAGATAATTCCGCGGAAATGCTGGAGCAGTGCCGAACTCGTTCTGCTCTTCAAGGGTTAACCAACATCAACTTTATGCTGGGCGGCACTGATAGTGCCATCAGCAATGGGGTTAAAGCCGACTTTATTTCATTGAATATGGTACTGCACCACAATCCAACGCCAGCAGAGATAATCGCTGACTGTGCACAGCTCATAAACAAAAACGGTACGCTCTTAATCACTGAGCTTTGTGCGCATGATCAAGAGTGGGTGAAAGAAGCCTGCGGAGATCTGTGGTTAGGGTTTGAGCCAGAAGCATTAACCCAGTGGTGCTTAGCAGCTAATTTAACGGAGGGCAATAGTCAGTACCTCACGCAGCGCAATGGCTTTCGCATCCAATTAAGACAATTTAATTTAAACACCAATTAATTTAAAGGGAAAAACGTATGTCTACTTATAATTTGTTCACCTCTGAGTCCGTATCAGAAGGGCACCCAGACAAAATGGCAGATCAAATTTCTGATGCAGTGCTTGACGCTATCATTAAGGATGATCCCAACTCTCGGGTTGCTGTAGAAACTATGGTCAAAACTGGAATGACCATCATCGCAGGAGAGGTGCGGACCAATACCTATGTTGATTTGGAAGACGTTGTTCGAAAAGTCATTAATGAGATCGGCTATGACAATTCAGATGTTGGTTTTGATGGCAATACTTGTGCCGTTTTGAATGCCATAGGCAAACAGTCAAACGATATTGCTCAAGGCGTTGACGCTGGCGATAACAAAGACATTGGTGCCGGAGACCAAGGCTTAATGTTTGGCTACGCGACTAATGAAACCGCTGTGCTTATGCCTGCTCCCATCTACTACTCTCACCTGTTGGTCAAACGACAAGCAGAAGTTCGCAAGAATGGCACACTGCCATGGTTGCGCCCCGACGCGAAAAGCCAGGTCACTCTTAGATATGACCAAGGTAAGCCAGTCGCTATCGATGCGGTGGTCCTGTCCACTCAGCATTCACCCGATATCGCTTTGGCGGATCTGCAAGAAGCGGTACGCTCTGAAATTATTGCGCCGATCCTGCCAGAAGAATGGTTGCATGCAGGGACTAAATATCACATCAATCCTACTGGCCAGTTTATTATTGGCGGCCCGGTGGGCGACTGCGGACTGACTGGACGTAAAATTATCGTCGATACCTATGGCGGTATGGCCCATCATGGTGGTGGTGCATTCTCTGGAAAAGATCCTACTAAAGTTGATCGCTCTGCAGCCTACGCTGGCCGGTATGTGGCAAAAAACATTGTTGCAGCAGGTCTTGCGGATCGCTGTGAAATTCAAATTTCCTATGCAATCGGTGTTTCTGAGCCCACGTCGATCAGTATCGACACCTACGGCACAGGAAAACTTTCTGATCATGAGATCTCTAACTTAGTTCGTGAACATTTTGATCTCCGTCCGAGCGGCCTCATGGACATGCTAGACCTGCGTCGGCCGATTTATCAAGCTACCGCAGCCTACGGTCACTTCGGCCGAGAGGAAGAAAATTTTACTTGGGAAAATACAGACAAAGTGGCGTTGCTTAAGAAAGCGCTATAACAACAAAACCGTTTTCTAGCGTTAATATTAAAAAATAAGGAATTGATCATGACTGCAGTTGTACAAAACGTTGATAGTAATAAAGGATTCGATGACTATAAAGTTGCCGATATATCGCTCGCTGATTGGGGTAAAAAAGAAATCTCCATCGCCGAATCTGAAATGCCAGCATTGATGGCTTTGCGTGAAAAATACCGCGCCGAGCAGCCGTTGGCTGACGCTCGAATACTCGGCTGTATTCACATGACGATTCAAACCGCCGTGCTCATCGAAACCCTAGAGGCACTGGGTGCAGAAGTACGCTGGACGTCTTGTAATATTTTTTCTACTCAAGATCATGCCGCAGCTGCGGTCGCAGCTAATGGCACCCCCGTTTTTGCCTGGAAAGGTGAGACCGAAGAAGAGTACGAGTGGTGCCTAGAGCAACAAGTATTAAAAGATGGACAGCCCTGGAATGCCAATATGATTCTAGATGATGGTGGTGATCTAACCTCCTTGTTGCATGAAAAATATCCTCAGGTGCTTGACGCTGTTCACGGCGTTACCGAAGAGACGACTACCGGTGTGCACCGTCTTTACGAGATGCTTAAAGCAGGCGAGTTAAAGGTTCCCGCCATCAATGTTAACGATTCTGTTACAAAGTCAAAGTGTGACAACAAATATGGCTGTCGTCACAGCTTAAACGATGCGATTAAACGCGCCACTGACCACCTGCTATCTGGCAAAAAAGCGGTTGTGGTTGGTTATGGTGACGTAGGAAAGGGATCAGCTCAATCATTACGTCAAGAAGGAATGATTGTGAAGATTACTGAAGTTGACCCAATCTGTGCCATGCAGGCCTGCTTGGACGGCTTTGAAATCGTATCGACTTATAACGAAGGTGACTCAAGTAAGGGGGTCAATAGTCAATTACTGGCTAATACCGATATGCTAGTGACCAGCACTGGCAACTTCAACGTCTGCGGTTCTGATGTCCTAAGCGCGCTTAAGAGTGGCTGTGTTGTATGTAATATTGGTCACTTTGACAATGAAATTGATACTGCTTTCATGCGTGAAAATTGGGAATGGGATGAAATCAAGCCTCAGGTACACAAGGTCTACCGTGATCGTGATAGCAACGACCACCTATTACTGCTGGCTGAAGGTCGTCTAGTCAATTTAGGTAACGCAACGGGTCATCCAAGTCGAATTATGGATGGTTCTTTTGCCAATCAGGTACTGGCTCAAATTGATTTATATAAGAAACAGTTTGCCGCTCAGGATGATGCCACAAAAGCTGAAATGCTCCGCGTTGAAGTTTTACCAAAGCATCTTGATGAAGAAGTTGCTCGCCATATGGTTGCTGGGTTCGGAGGCGTTTTAACCCGGCTGACCCAAGAGCAAGCAGACTACATCAATGTTTCTGTGGAAGGACCGTTTAAAGGTGACAGCTACAAGTACTAACTTTAATTTAGTATTTTCAAAGCCTCTGACGATAGACGTCAGAGGCTTTACAAAGGACAAATTTTCATGACGAACACTCCTCATCTCAGCTTTGAATTCTTTGCCGCAAAAACGCCCCAAGGAGCCGAAAATCTGAATGTGACAGCCAGCCACTTAAATAAGTTTAATCCAGAATTGTTTTCTGTGACCTATGGTGCTGGTGGTTCCACCCGCGATACCACCAAAGACTTAGTGCTTAATCTTCAAAATCAAGGCTATCAGGCCGCTCCTCACCTCTCGATTGGGGGAGACTCTACGTCAGACGTACTGGACCTCATAGACTCATACCAGAAGGCCGGAATAAAAAATTTAGTTGCTCTTCGCGGTGATCTTCCTTCCGGTGTCGGCGCGACTAAGAAGTTGGTTCATGCCAATGAATTAGTTTCTCTCATCAGGGAACATAGCGGTGATCATTTCAATATTAATGTTGGCGCTTATCCTGAAATTCATCCTGAATCTGAAAGCTATAGCAACGATATCTATTGGTTAGGTGAGAAATTTAGGGCCGGCGCCGATCGAGCGATTACCCAATATTTTTACAATCCAGATGCTTATTTTAAGTTTATCGAGTCCTGCGCCAAAACAGGAATAGACAAGCCTATTATCCCTGGCATCATGCCCCTAACTAATTATGAGAATCTAGTACGTTTTTCTGATAACTGTGGCGCAGAAATACCTCGATGGTTGCGCTGGCAACTTAAAGAGCGAAGCCATAACAGTGCTGATCTCATCAGTTATGGCATTGAAATGGTTAGTGAGCTTTGCCAGAAATTATTGGCAGGTGGCGCACCGGGCTTTCATTTTTATACGATGAATAAATGGCAGATTTCTGAACAAATTTGCCGTAACCTTGGCTTTTCAGCCAAGGATTAAAGAAACATGCGGACTCCGCGAATCTATACTACCAGAGCTTTATCCTGTGACACTCTCGTCGATTTAGATGAAAGTTCATCGCGCCACCTAACGTCTGCCTTGCGCATGTCCGCTGGACAAGCAGTCATATTATTTGATGGGAAGGGTGGGGAGTACTCTGGGGAATTAACCAATGTCCAGAAAAATCGCGTATCGGTATCCATCTCGACCTTTATCGACTGCAATAGAGAATCTCCATTAAAGATTCATTTAGCAATAGGCGTTTCACGCGGAGAGAGAATGGATTGGGTTATTCAAAAAGCCACTGAACTCGGCGTCACAGCCATTACACCCCTATTCACGGAGCGAACAGAAGTTAAACTGAACGCAGAACGGCTTGATAAGAAAACTCGCCATTGGCAACATATCGCTATTAGCGCATGTGAGCAATGCCAAAGAACTCTAGTACCGCACGTTAATCCAGCTATATCACTTCAACAATGGGTTGTTACTGATAATCATAGTCTTAAACTAGTGTTGCACCACCGTACCGAAAAACGCTTAGGTGAGTTTTCCGACAAGAACGATTTGGTATCTTTATTAATCGGTCCCGAGGGCGGATTAAGCGATAGTGAAATAGATTTCGCCTTAAATAATGGTTTTAATCCATTGACACTCGGCCCTAGAGTTTTACGAACCGAGACCGCCCCCTTGGCAGCAATTAGTATACTGCAGTCGCTCTGGGGCGATATGGGATAGACAAAGTAATGGCGATATTACTAAGGTTATCCGTTTGGGCAGGTCAATCTGCAATGCATCTTAAGCCTTTTGTCTTCTTACTATTTAGTCTGCAGGCGCAAGGCGCGGTATTTGGCGACGGGGATCACAGTAATGGTGTCGAAGACCAGCGGCGACCAGCAACCCCAGAACACCTTAAACCGATGGGAACGATCTTTTGTGACGGTAGGCTCAGAGGCACAGCTATACATGTGTTTACCCCCTTACACAAAACTCTGACGTCCGGGTCAATTATAGTAACGGCGGCGCATGTTTTGTATGACCAAAAAACAGCTGAACCCTTCAATAAATGCGTCTACCGGCCAGAAAATAAGCGCCTCACTAAGGTCGGGTTTGCCGATATTTCGCTTCATCAATTCAACCCAAAATCAGAGGACAAACTGCGACAGGCAGAAAGTGATATTGTTTTTATTAGATTGAAAAAGAGATTAATACAGCCGACTTTAACCTTTAGCGCTAGTAATACAATAGGTCGTGAACTGCTGCTAATCGGTTACAACAGTGACGAAAATAACATTAGCCAAAGCGAGGATTGCTATCAATTCACCTCTCAGAATTTTGCTAGTAAAAAGCTTCTGCTTCATGACTGCGATGCTAATAGTGGCGCCTCAGGCGGAGCCATTTTAGATGCCATCACCGGCGGGCTAGTAGGCGTTCATGGGGGAACATTATTGGTTAATGAAGCCCAATCACCGCGCGGCGGTACATTAAGGGGGTCGAAGGTCGATCCGGAAAAGTTAATCAATCAAGCCCGGAAAATAGATCATAGGATAATAGAAACTCTTAGTCAGTTTTTTGCATATCCTGCCAAGAATTTTCAAGATTAAATTGAACTTCACAGTCAAATCCCGGAATAGACATGCCGGTCTCTGAGATCTGAACCGCAGCCTCGTCTATTAAGGGTTCTCCGAAACGGTAAATTACATTAAGTTCTGCAGCATCCGCTCGAGCCTCATATTGAGCAGCTTCAGAGCGAGTGATTTCTCGCTTTTTTAGGTATTCAGCGAAACCATCACTGTGCCTATTGGCAAGCATGGCGTTGGCTTTTTCGGCCGACAAAACTACCGCCGTAGCATTATTGCCTCCAAATCCTTTTGAGTTAATAAAGGCAACGTCCATTGCTTTTGAACTAACATCAAGGTCAGTCAATGGGAAATTAAGACCGTCTTGAAATACATCTGAGGCGATCGCGGAAATGGTTTTAATGCCAGGAATCAACCCATATTTAAACGTTCCTAAGGCGGAGATCAACTGGTCTCCACTGGCAGCACTAATAGAGTGTCCAACATAAGATTTTACGGCGGTAACTGGCCAGGCTTCTATCTCAAAGGTTTGAGCAACTCGGCTTATTAATTCTGACTCAGTCACTCTATTAGCTGGCGTGCTAGACCCATGGGCATGGACAAAACTACGCTTTTGAACGGCTTCTTTACCAACGATATTAACGGCGGCGGCAACAGCTTTGGCAAAGGAAATATAGTTTCCAACACCAGGAGCAGAAATTGATTTTTTAACACCATCAGCATTAATGAACACCTCCGGTACGGCTCCATGAACATCCGCTCCTAGCTCCACGGCTAAACGATCGTCCATTAAAATAATGTACTGAGTGCCTTCGGACAGCGTGAAGCCACAATTCTCGCCAAAGGGCCTACTGGCTTTACGCCAATTAGGAATATCAGAATTATCTAGTTTACAAAGGTTTTCATCGCTTGCAAGAGCGCTCATATTTGAAAAACCTTCCGAACATTCCGGCGTTACAGGCGCTTCTGCATTACCAACAATGGCGACCCGGCGACGGCCGCTACGGATGTCTCTCACTGCAGCTTGCAGCACATAGAGAAAACTGGCGCAGGCTCCAGTAATAGCCTCCGTATGCCCGACACTACCTAAAATATAGGCATTGATGAAATCAGCGGGCATGGTGTTCAGCCCTAATGCTAACTGCTTAGCCGTCGTTCTGTCGCCCCTTAATCGTGCCTGCAGAAGCCCGCCATTCCCCTCTTCAGTTACCTGACCAAAAACACTCGATGAATAGACGCCAACCTGATCAGGATTTACCTTTGCAGCGACTACGTCCCAAGGAATCCCCATTGAATGTATGGCGTCACTCGCACCCAGCAAGGTCATCTGTAATCCGCGAGGATGAAATCTAGCATTATAGTGGTCTGCTGGATTAAACCCTGTTGGCAATTGTCCGGCCGCTTTTGCGGCCAATTCGTAATTAGAGGTCACTAAATATCCGCTAACAGAAGATGTTTTAACTTCCACCAGACCGTCTTTAGCGTCACTGACGAGCCAGTCCGCTGGTAGCACTTTAGGCAAGTCCCGCTTAATCATTGTAAAACGGGGGGACTGGTCACCATCAAAAGAAATCTTTTTATTGCCGGGTATCTGAGACGGATCAAAATTCTCAATCTTACGTACTAAAGTCCCCTCAATCACAGCAGCTCTATACTGCTCGACAACCCTAGATAGACTCAGACCGGCATTATCCCCGTCACTAAACTCTTCGCCCTCTGCTTTCACATAACCCATAAGGCAAGCCAGGCTAGCAATCGTCTTATTCTGCTCATCCACGGGCAAGGATTCCAGCACCATGCGTCGGAAGGCCTGGTGAGAGGAACTGCGTCCAGCGGCATTAAATCCACCAAACCCAACGATAAGGGGCAGAGCTTCAGACATAAGAGCGTCCTTCGTTATATGATCATATTTAGTCCTATAGTGTAAAATAGCATAAAACACAATTCTTTAGTATTTACGCCATTTAATAGTGCAATTTAGCCATATTATGGTAAATTTGTCTTATTATGGCGTTCAATCTTACTCTAATGCTTTGCGATAACATGCTTGTGTCGAGCAGCACCTTAGCGGCCGAAATATTTTATTTTGCGGAAGCTATGGCTCGGGCCAATAAAAACCCAATGCCCGAAGTTGAAATTCGTAGAGTTAGCCCAAACGGTTTACCGGTGCGGACGTCCGCGGGCTTTGAGTTGACGCCGACTCATTCCATCAACGAAGACTTTAGTAGTGACTTAGTACACATTCCTGCACTGTGGCGAAATCCACGTCCTGCCGTCAAAAAGCATCAGGCGTACATTCCATGGCTTCAACAGCAACATCATCGTAACTGCGCGATCACCGCCGTTGGTACTGGTGTTTGTTTTTTAGCTGAGGCAGGACTTTTAGACGGAAAACCAGCAACAACACATTGGCATTATTTCGATCAATTACAAAAATATTACCCAGCAGTGCACTTAGATCGTCAACACTTTACAACACAGGCAGGCAACATCTATTGTGCGGCCAGCATAAATGCAATGGCCGAATTAATCATGTATCAAGTAGAGCGGCATTTTGGTCGGATTATCGCGCATCAAGCGCAACGTAATTTTTTCCATGAAATTCGCAACATTACCAGCCCTGTTGGCTTTAGCGATCAGCGCGACCGTGCTCACCACGATGAATCAATTGCTCAATCCCAAATATGGATCCAAGATCATTTAAGCAAATCACTCTCTATGCCTGATTTAGCTGCACAATTTGGTATGTCTACACGAACATTCAATCGACGCTTCATAGCCGCGACGGGTAGCACCCCTAATAGCTATCTAACCGAGACCCGCATGGCTTTTGCCTGTGATTTACTTAAGAATACTGACTTACCCATTGTCGACGTAGCCAGTTACAGCGGCTACCCAGAACCGAGCTGGTTTTCTTCACGCTTCAGTCAATGGTCGGGAAATAGCCCCAGCGCTTACCGCAAAACAGTTCGCGCCAAACTATTTAAT
>TARA_B110000483_G_scaffold240828_1_pt1 | contig 13861 bp, 9 predicted proteins | sample TARA_B110000483 | Tara Oceans TARA_B110000483 (sample SAMEA4398176) | marine metagenome | biome: Polar Biome; feature: [SRF] surface water layer (ENVO:00010504); material: water (ENVO:00002006), including particulate matter (ENVO:01000060) such as... | depth 5 m
AGTTGTTTGACGTCTTGTCGTCGTTACTAAAATCGTCGTCGTCGAGGTCACAGACAACTTCCAGACAACTTTAAGACAACTTCGAAGACATATATATACTAATAAATTGCTGCTACATTTCAAATCACATCGAGAGAGAGAAAAGTGTGTGTGCGAATACTAATAAGAGAGATACATGTGGCGGTGTACGTTTGTTGTTGGAGACTTAATTGAGAGTTGGAGTCTGGAGTCTTTTTCGCTTATTTTTCCAAGAATTTCCATGCACAAAAACACACGTCAGATATTAATTAAAAAAGGATATGATGATTACTTTTGTCGCAGATGCTTCGTGCGCGCGCGCTGGTGCAACGTCATCGTCGTCGTCTTCATCGTCGTCTTTTTCCGCGCTCCATTTGAGTCTTCGTCTTCGTCGTGGAGGTGGTGGTCGCGGTAAAAAGAGCGCGACGATGAAGTTGTCACGTTGTATCAGAGGAAATGCATTATCATCAACAGCCAACAACAACAACAAGAACAACAACAACAACGGAGGAGGACAGAGCGAAATAAGAGTCATCAACAAGAATAATTACGACATGGACCATCCGATGTATCCCTCTCGAAGGCTGTACGATACTCCCGACTGCCGAAACTTACTCGTCGTCGGTCCAGGCGTGTTAGGTTCCTTGGTGTGTCAAAAGTGGTTGGAGATGTTCCCGGCGGCTATCGTAGTCGGTCAAACGAACTCGACAAAGAATCACGAAAGTTTAGAAAAGCTGGGAATAACCGCGAGAACAGAGGATACTTTCGAACATTTTGATCCCAAAACGTACCCGTACGTCGTGTTTTCGGCGCCACCGAGCGGTTCGGACGATTATCCAGGAGAAATAAAAAAAGCGTTGGAAAAATGGAACGGGAAGAACGAGTACTCTGGATTCTGCTTCACGTCGTCGAGTGCGGTGTTTCCAGACAACATCGATTGCGACGACGATACGGCAACGTTGAAGCTAGGCGCAAATCCACGCGCGGATCGATTATTAAACGCCGAGAATGTGGTTTTAGAACACGAGAATAGAAGAAAAGAAAAAGGAAATAGCGACGACGCCGTCAAAAAAGAAAAAGAAGAAGGAAAGAATGAAAATTATCAAAATAGAGCAGCCGTGCTGCGTTTAGCCGGATTATACCATTCGTTGAGAGGTGCGCACACGTACTTCATGAAAGCAGGTACCATCGAGTCGCGTCCAGACGCGTTGGTGAACTGCATACACTACGAAGATGCGGCTGATTTAGTCGTGAAAGTATTGCTGAGAGAGGATGCGCAAAGAAACGTCTTTCTAGGATGCGACGGTCACCCCATCACTCGAGAGGACGTCGCTACTTGCGCTTTAGAATCTGGATGTTTTGATGATGATAATGATGATAGCGAGGGCGGACAAAAGCATAGCAAGCCTGAGTTTACGAAAAGTGAAGGCCCGGTTGGTCGTCGAATGACTTGCGAAGGCACTCGGAAAGCGTTGGGTTGGGCGCCTAAGTTTACTTCGTTCCGAGACTTTTTCGATAAGGAAACGAACAAAGGCAAGGACAGTTTCGCAGAGGAAGCGTCTCCGTTCGGCTGGAACCACTCCTCGAAGACGAGTTAAAACTCTTAATACTAATACTAATACTAATATCATTAGTATTATTATACTTCTGCTTTCTCTCTCTTTTTTTTTATTCCTGCTTGGCATCTCTTCTCTGGCCATCTCTCTCAAAATCAAAAAATTCCAAGGTTGTTCTTCTCCTTTTCCACGTATTTCGCAGAAGGAAAGCATCACTTTTTACGCACACACAGCACACAAATTCCAATGTCTGCTATTCAATTTTCATCCCGCGCTGCCGTTGCGCCGAAGATTTCTTTGAAGAAATCTTCGAAGGTTTCCGTGAGAACCGGCGTTCGCGCGCAAGCTGTCGCAGCGCGTAAGTGTTAGCCGTCTCGTTTTCCGAATGTTTTTTTATTATTTTAGCGCGATTTTTCGTCGATTTTTTGTAGGCGAAAGGAAGGACAAACAAAGGGAGAGGAACATACCGCCGTCCCAAAAAGGAGAAATTCGGAGTAATCATCCCAGTCTTTGCGCGCGATTCTTGAGTGAAAAAGATCGCGGAACGCGGATAAAACGGACGGAAATTACGCGCGAAGATATTCTCTTGCTTTGATTTCCTCGTTTTTACCTCTGTTCCGCGTTCGCACGCGCAGAAGCGAGCGCTGTTTCCGATTGCTTTTTTTGTTCTAAAATCTCGCTTTTATTATCCATTGTTGTTGGAAGTGTTTTTTGCGAGAGAGAAGGAAAAAAAAAGGAGAACAAAAAACAGCGGGAAAAAGAGGAAGATAACGTTTTGGTTTTTTTAATGGCAAGGAGAAAAGAAGGAAGATTAGAAGAGGATAAATAAGAAAGAATTCTCATCCGTTCTCTCGTCTCTCGTCGCGCTCGGTCGAAGACAGAAGAAAGAAAGGAAAAATGTAAACGAATAACTGACCGGTGTTTTCTCTCTCGTTCCTTTCATCATCGTAAACAGCGGCTGGTGTTTCCGCCGATGCCATCCAAGACTCGATCAACTCCATCCGATTCTTGGCCATCGATGCCATCAACAAGTCTAACTCTGGTCACCCAGGTTTGCCCATGGGCTGCGCGCCGATGGCGTACGTCTTGTACAGAGAAGCGATGAACCACAACCCGAAGGACTTCACGTGGCCGAACAGAGACAGATTTGTCTTGTCTGCCGGTCACGGTTGCATGTTGCAATACTCTTTGATGCACTTGACTGGCTACCCGTCCGTCACGCACGACGACTTGAAGAACTTCAGACAATGGGACTCCATGACCCCGGGTCACCCGGAAAACTTTGTTACGGACGGTATCGAAGTTACCACTGGTCCGCTCGGTATGGGTTTTTGCAACGCCGTTGGTTTGGCGCTGTGCGAAAAGCACTTGGCGGCGAGATTCAACAAGCCGGATGCCACTTTGGTTGACCACTACACGTACTCCATCATGGGCGACGGTTGCAACATGGAAGGTATGTCTGGCGAAGGTGCGTCTTTGGCCGGTCACTGGGGCCTTGGCAAGTTGATCGTCTTCTACGATGACAACAAGATCTCCATCGATGGTCACACCGACATCTCCTTCACGGAGGATGTCTCCGCGAGATACGATGCGTACGGCTGGCACACGCAACACGTCGTTGACGGTAACACCGACATCGACGCGATTCGCAAGGCGATTGAAGCCGCGAAAAAGGACCCGAGACCGTCTTTGATCAAGGTTTCCACCTTGATCGGTTACGGTTCACCGAACAAGGCCGACACTCACGATGTGCACGGCGCTCCGTTGGGCAAGGACGAAACCGAAGCCACGCGTAAGAACTTGAACTGGAAGTACGGTGAATTTGAAATCCCAGAAGCCGTTCAAAAGGCCATGGACTGCAGCGCCAAGGGTGCGGAATTGCAAGCCGAATGGAAGAAGGTCGAGTCCGCGTACGCTTCCAAGTACCCGGAAGACTATGCTGAGTACCAATCCATCACCACCGGTAAGTTGCCGGCTGGCTGGGCTGACTCTTTGCCGTCGTTCACGCCGGAAGACAAGGGTGTCGCGACCAGAATTCACTCCCAAACTGCCTTGAACGCTTTGGGTAGTGCCATTCCGGGCTTTGTTGGCGGTTCCGCCGATCTTGCTCCGTCCAACATGACCTTGATGAAGCAATTTGGTGACTTCCAAAAGGACACGCCGGCGGAACGCAATATCAGATATGGCGTCCGTGAACACGGTATGGCGGCTATCGCCAACGGTATTGCGTTGTACGCGCCGGGTTTCATCTCCTATTGCGCGACCTTCTTTATCTTCTCCGATTACTGCAGATCCGCGATGAGAGTCGCCGCCTTGTCTGGCGCCGGCACCATCTACGTCATGACCCACGATTCCATTGGCGTCGGGGAAGACGGACCGACTCACCAGCCGATTGAGCACTTGGCCTCTTACAGAGCCATGCCGGGTATGCTTATGATGCGTCCGGCTGATGGTAACGAAACCATGGGTGCGTACAAGATCGCCGTTGAAGGTGCCGCCAACAAGAGACCGACGACTTTGGCCTTGTCCAGACAAGTTGTTCCGAACTTGGCGGGTACCACGAAAGAAGGCGTCGCAAAGGGTGCGTACGTCGTCCAAGGTGAAGCCGCCGGTAAACCGGTTGACTGCGTCTTGATGGGTACGGGTACTGAATTGGAGTTGGCGTGCATTGCTGGCGAAAAGCTCGCCGCGGAAGGCAAGAAGGTTCGTGTCGTCTCCATGCCGTGCTGGGAATTGTTCGAAGAACAAGGTGATGCGTACAGAGAGTCGCTCATCCCGTCCGATTGCAAGTGCAGAGTCTCCATCGAAGCTGCCTCCACCTTTGGCTGGGCTAAATACGCGGTCAAATCCATCGGCAGAGATGGCTTCGGCGCCTCCGCCCCGGCCCCGACTATCTACAAAGAGTTCGGCATCACCGCCGATGCGATGGTTGCCGCGGCGAAGTCCTTGATGTAAATTTTTGTTCGCGAACAGCAACAAAAGCAAAAACATTAACAGTAACAGCGTGCGTAAATGTGGTGTAGAGAGGGATAATATTATATATATATAAAAGATAAATACTCATTCTATTTTAAGAACACGCGCGCGAGAAACTTTTTAAAAGATATTTTTTATGCGTCCCCCCGCCTCCTCCGGAAACAACGCGTCGACGAACGAAAGCGGTTCAAAAACTTGTAAATCTTCCATGGTTTCTCCAACGCCGACAAATTTCACCGGAATTTTCATCTCGTCGACGACGGAGATGACTGCGCCTCCTCTCGCGGTGCCATCCAATTTTGTTAAAATAATCCCGGTCACGCCCAATTGTTCACCAAACTCTCTCGCTTGATTCAACATGTTTAAACCAGTCGTACCGTCCAAGACTAACAACACTTCGTGCGGCATCGAGGGTTCTCTTTTTTTAATCGAACTCTTCACGCCGACGAGTTCGTCCATCAGATCCAAGTTCGTGTGCAGTCTTCCTGAAGTGTCCGCTAAAATAACATCGATATCACCCATAGCAATTGCTTCATCCACCGCCTTGTACGAAACCGCTCCAGGTTTTGTGTTTGGCGGACTCTTTGACATAATCGCCCCCGTGCGATCTGCCCAAGTTTGTAACTGCTCCGCAGCAGCCGCACGAAACGTATCACCCGGCACCATCATCACTTTCGCGCCAGCGTTTTTATACCAGTTCGATAACTTTCCAATCGTCGTCGTCTTCCCTCCGCCGTTCACGCCAATGATAAGAACGCAAGTCGGAATTTTCTCGTCATCGGAAACGTTCATTTTCGTCGGATCACCTCCATCGTTAACGAGAGTGTTTACGATGGTTTCTTTTAGCGCTCGCTTACAATCCTCACCAGTTTTAATCTTCCCGTCTTCCACGAGCTCGCGGATGGTATCTAAAACTTTTCCCGCCGTCTTTGGTCCAAAATCCACCGATAACAACGTCTCCTCCAAGTCGTCTAAAGTATCGTCCAAATCTTCCAATCGCCACAAGCCTAAGATTTCGTCCATATACGACAATTTCTCTCTGGTTTTTGAGGTTCCCGAAATCACTCTGTCAAAGTCCGATTGCGTCTTCTTCTTCAAAACAGACGTCAACTTGGACAAGGAAAAGCCACCACCACCAGAGTGCATAATCACTCTTTTCCCACGAGAAGATAAACAAGTTAACGAAGATTGGTTGAGTTTATTACTTCTACGGCTCGCGTTGAAACTATACTCCTTATTATTGAGATTATTCTTATTCTTATTATTCGTATTCATTTCTCTCTTTTCTGCTCCTGCTCCTTCTCCTCGTCCTCGGGGTTGCGTCGCACAAGCGGCGACACTAATTTCTCCTCCTCTTCTCCGATGATATCTGTTGGTATCTTTTATCGACGACGAAGCTAAATTTTTCTTTTTCTTTTGTTGTTGTTGTTGTTGTTGCTTTTTCATCGTCGCTGACAGAGACGACAGAGAAGACGTCGACGAAGAAGTCATTGTCATCATCTTCTCGCGATGATGGTGTATAGTTTATAGTCTTGAAACGGGGTCCTATAGTATTTCAAGGTAGAGGGTGGGAGAAGAATATCTCTCTGATGGTTATAAAATGATGAAAATAATGGATAAAAAATTTGTTCCAAAAAGCAAAGCTTTTTTCTTTGGCGGCAAAACGAGAGAAGAAAAAGCTCTTTTCGAGCGGAAGAAACCTGAACAACTTTCCTCAAAATAAAGTCACAGAACCATCACTCATCATCATGTTAGCCAATTCGTGCGCTGCAGCAGCGACGGGAATTCACACGCAGTCAAGTGCACTCGTGACGTCGAAAATACGCGCTAGGAAAACACCAACGTTAATTCGATCGCGCGTTTTATCGAACGCGATCGCGGGTAAACCGGTTCCGCCCGAGGTACGGAAAAAAATTGCACACCTTTGTTTTACGCTTATTTTTTTTATCTCTGACGGCGGTTTTGATAAAGCGATGCATTTTATCTTTTCGCGGGTTTCACACTCGAGGAGGTTCTTCTTCCTCTTCTTTGTCTTCTTCCTCGTCGTCTCTCTTTGTGACAGCCAAACTGACGACTGTTCTCATTTCCTCCCGCTCCAATTCTTCTCATTATCCTTTTCAATAATACTAATACTACTAATAAAAATAGGATCAACCTTCGCCGTTTTCGTTCGAAATCGAACTCGACCAAGTCGAGTCCGTCATGGCAAAGTTGCAAACGCCCGTCAGAATAGCAACGTACGTCGCCGGGGTCTCTTTAGCGACCGCCACTGGGGGTGCTTTGGGTAGCGCTACTAAGAATGCCGTCGTGAAAACCGGGACGGCTTTAGTCGCCGGCGCTGGTGCCGCATACGGCGCCTCTCTCGTGGATAAGAAACGTTTCACTGCGGCCCCGAAGGCGTTGTGGAACGAGTTGAACAACCGGAACCCGTTGTCGGTCGACGCCTCGGAAGTTCAAGCGGTTGGGCAAAGGTTTGGGATTAATAACATTGGCACTCAATGCCCGAGAGAAATCTGCGGTTTGTACGACGCGTACTTGTCGTCGTTGATTCCTATGGGAGATGCGCCGGTCAAAGGTTGGGAGCCGGAAGCTTTGCGACAGTTTCGCGAAACTTTAGGATTGGAAGACTCGGAAGCTGCGCAGGCACACTTGGAAGTCGGGAGAAGATTATACCGCAAACGCATAGAGTTGGGCGATAAAGATACCGAGCTCGAGTCGAGAGTAGAGTTTCAAAAGTTAGTCTACATTTCGCAGATGACTTTTGGCGAAGAGAAGGCGCGATTTATGTTGCCGTGGAGACGCGTTTTTCGCGTGACTGACGCGCAAGTCGCGCTCGCGCTTAAAGACAACGCGAGTCAATTGTTTCGCACATTTTTAGTCGATAATGGAGCCGTCGCAAACGTAGATGCGAATGGCTTAGCAGAAGCGAAAGAGTACGCCAATGGTGATTTGTTGTTATCGGACGATATTGCCGGTGAAATTGTGCAATCCGAGGCGAGAGCGCACGTGGTTGAAATCGTCGAATCTGCCTCTGTAATTGCCAAGCAAAGAGGATCAGCGCGTGATGTCGATACGGTTGAGAAGAAAATTGAGAGCATTTTAGATTACAACGGTCGTCTCGAGGTAACTTCGAGCGCTTGCCCGGGTGTCGGCCCGGTGACTTTGTTTGGCGGCGAGTACGACGCCGATACCAAAATCAACGAATTGAAAGAATTATTTAAGATTTTCGTCGAGCAAAAAGTGAAAGGCGGCGAACTCTCGCAAGTGTCTTCGGCTAAACTTGGTAAACTGCGATTAGTCTTTGGCTTAGGTAACAAGGAGGCAGATGCCATCACATTAGAAGCGACAACGAAGGCATACAGATTGTCGTTGAGAGACGCAGTCAAGTCTGGAAAACTAGAATCTACAGAGTCGCCAGCGAAAGTTTTGCAATCCATGTGCGAAGCTTTACAATTTCCTCCAGAAGTTGCCGAAAGTATTCACAGCGAAAACTATCGCGCCAAGTTAGAGACGTTGTTGAAAGACAAGGTTCTCTCGGATGAGGGCGCCGATGAAGCCAAGAGAGTGCGAAAATTATTGTGCATTCCGCAAAAAGTTGTCGATCAGTGCGAACGAGAAGTGCAAGGAGAAATCTTTCGCATGGCGTGCAAAACTGCGTTGGCGGTGCCGACGGAGTCCTTCAACGACGAGTTGAGAGGGAGAGTTCGCAAAACGAGAGAAAATGTGAGAATTTCAGACGAGCTCGCGCTTGACGTCTTAGGCCAAGAAGCGAAGAGAGCGTTCATGGGATACATAAAGGATTCCAAAATCAAATCGAACAAAGTGGACCAAATGAAAGAAATCAGAAGAATGGTATACTTCAATGAGGGTGTCATCACGCCGTTGGTTAACGACGTGACCAAGGGGAAAGCGGAAGCTGCCGCGGAAGAGTTGGCGAAACTCATGAAGGAGGCCCAAGAAGCTGCCGCGAAGGAGGAAGCCGAAGAGAAGGCCAAGGCTGAAGCGGAGGCTAAGGCCAAAGCCGAGGCCGAAGCTGCTGAGAAAGCTGCTGCTGAGCCGGAAGATATTGCGGCGAGGTTCCGCGCGCAGCGAGCTGCTGCCCAGTCTTCTTCCGATTCTGAATCGACTCCGGAAGCTCCCAAAAAAGAAGAAAAACCAAAAGAAGAGGAAAAATTCGAAGCCAAGATCGAGAAACCGCCCACACAAAAAGAAATCACGCTCGAGAAGGAGTTGGATGACGTCACTAGAAAAGCCATGTACAAAGATTACCTCATGTTTTGCATGCAAGGCGATCAAGTGAGCGCGCCGATGGGCGTGCGCATCACGATTGAGCGCGACCAGTCCGAGTTTACTCGTTTACAACAGTTGGGCGAAATCTTAGGATTGAACATGACGGAGATTGGTGAAGTGCACAAAGGCTTGTCCGATAAGGCGTTCAGAGCGCAAGCTGAACAGATGTTAAGCGATAACCAAGGTTTGACCGCGGCACGCGCCGAGAAGCTCAAGGAGGTCCAAAAGCAACTCAATATGCCGGACGAAGAAGCTCAAAAAATTATCAAAGGTATTACTGCAAATAGAATGATGTCTGGTTTGTCCACGCAAATCAATAGCGGCTCATTATCCGCGAAGGATATTCGAAAGATGGCGGAAGATGGCGTTGAACTCGCGAAGCAAATTCCGTTGACAAGACGAGTCGATCTCTTCAAGAAGAACGTCGAGCGCAAGCTGACTTCCGGTGAAGGCATGGATAAGATCGAGGAAATTTCCAAGACTCTCGTCCAAGATTTAGGTCTCGAGCAAGAGACTGCGGATAAAGAACTCGTCAAAATCGCGAACGAAAAGAAGAAATCGCAAATGGTTCAAGCAGTTGCCGTGTTGAGACAGAAAGATGCACAAAACGTGATGAAGAGTTGCAGAAACTTGGTCGCCGCACAAGCGTTGGCCCCGGATTCGCAAAACTTGAACTGGCCGGTTGAGAGCGAGCTCTTCGACGTGTACTCAGTCTATGCAAGCGAAGTCAAGGATCCGACCGAACTGAAGGCATTGAGAACAGTGTTGGGTTTAAGCGATGAAAAGGGTGAAATGTTAGAAAAAGTTGTCGCGGAGGGCGGATTTAAGCTCGAAGCCGACGCATCTAGTGAAGCATTATTTTAATCAGAACAAAACGAACCACAAAAGAAAAAAAGAACACAGAACAAACAACGTAACGAACATACATGCCACATACGCATATCTATCCATAAAGCAGCGCACTCGTTTTCACAAGCTCTAAAGTCTATATTTCGTCTAAACCTCTAGTGATTTTTCTCCTAATGAAACGAAGAAAAAAAGTTTCGCAGCCTTCTCGGACGAACTTTCTTTCCAGCCTCGAGGTTGAGCTTCAGACACATTCCTTCAACCAAAGGTTCCTCGATGAGATCGGGGTGAAAAATTCTAGCCAACATTTCAACTCCATCGACTAATCTTGGACCTGGCCTAGAGAATATTTTGTTGTTCAAAATGTACACCTCTCGATTCTTTACCGCATTCAAATTCCACCAACCCGGTTGCGAAGCTAAAACTTCAACCTTCTCCAACGTCTTCTCGAAAGAGCCTTCGAAATTTATCAATAGCACGTCCGGTTGATGTTCTAATACGCGTTCCCACCTGAGAGCCTCCGCTGGTGCTCCTGGTTCTTGCAGCTCATCTATTCCTCCCGCAATCATCTTCATTTCTGGGAGCCAATGCCCGCCGCTGATGAGAGGTTTGCACGCCTCTAAAGAAACGACGCGAGGACGCCTGTCGAACCCGGGCGCGACTTTCAAAGCAACGCGTCGTAATCGATCGCGTAGGAGTTTTACCGCGCGTTCAGCCGCAAAATCTTGACTCGCTGCGTTACCAATCTGAAGCATAATCTCAAAAACATCCGTCAATGTGTGCGGAGCGATGGGTAAAACGCCTTTCATGTCGTTATCTTCCGACTCGTCTGCTCGATGTCCCATGAATTCGGAGTTGTTCGAGTGCGCGGAATCTTGAATGTGTTCTCTCCACGCACGAGCTTCGCGAATTGCCCAAGCCGTACTTCTGGGATCAACAAATTCGTCCAAGCATGATTCACAAACGTCAGGAGCAAGAATGATCTTCGCGTTTGAGCTTCTCAACATGTTTATGTTTATTTCCATGTTGTTTGGCCCGGAATGCCCGGAAGCGTCGCCTCGGTGCGAAGGTCCAATTCCCGAGCTCGAGTGCGTGGACTTGTTCGAAGAATCACCGCCGAGAAAGTTAGACTTTCCATTCCCCGTTTCATTTATCGAGCGCGAAGAGGTCATGACTGAATGCGCTCTTTGCACACCTTTTGGATAATCGCAGTCTGAAGTGATGCCGACGAGCCTATGTTCCAAGCCGAGGGCGTACACCATCTCCGTGGCGGCTGGCGAGAGACTACAAATATATCCCTCCGAATCAGGTTCTGGAACTTTCACAAGCGCAGGCGCGTGATAATGACCGCGTTTCATGGAGTTATAAGCGTCTTCTCCCGATGTACCAAAATTACTTCTCGAACTCACCTCTTTCTCGTTCAAAAAATCAGCTTGGGAATGAATTCTGTGTAACGACCCAAAGCTCGCGTTCGATCGCATGGATATGTCTTGCTTGTGAGATCCCGTGGCTTGCGCGAGCAAATTCATCGATCTTGACTTAAACATATTAAAAGCTCCGGAGAGATTATTTTGGACTTCAGTCAAAGTGGCCTGATGGTTGGCGAACGGACCGCCAGCATTACCGGCACGGCTCGGAGATATCCCAAACTCACCAGTTCCTCCCAAATCCATATCTCCGGAAGATAACCTTCTGGAATGCCCAGCTGCTTTGTAACGATCGTTTGGAACTCTAGACAAGTCGTGCTCTGAATCCCTCCGCTTTATCATCGGCGGCTTACCACCGCCACCACCAACAACACCGTACAAATCGCTCCTCATGGCGACGGTGTTAGAAGTTTCTCCGGCGTAATTGTTCAGGTCGTTCATCGAGGGTCTTCCTCCATTCCTTAAACTTCTAATTTCGTTCACCACGTCTTCTTCCAAAGCCAACCGCTTCGCCGCGGTTGCTGCTTTTTGGGCGGCGATTGTAGCTTCCGCTTTCACAGATTTGCACGACTTCACGAAAGATGTCGCAAACGTTGGATTCCCTCCAAAATGTAAGTGAACGTTCGATACCAACACGTTGTTCCAAGCAAATCCTTCTCGCATGTTCTTATTTCCACCGCTGGTGGTGGCACCACCACCAGTATTGTTGGTATTATCAATCATGGTTGCACTCGTCGAGGAAGAGTTCGAAAACGTTCGTTCAAGCGAGACTGACGAATTCGACGCGCTGTTAAAATTACTATTCTTCTCGGATGCACTTCCACCAACTCCTTCTCCATAATCGTTCTGAGTTCTATCGTCCTCCACTGAAGACGGCTTCACATCATAAGTTGCTCTCCATCCAGAAATAGGAGAATTCGTATCGTCTTGCGACCTGATCTTTTGCGGAATTTCACCAACAATTTCGTAGTGATGTACTCTTTGCCCTCGCGCAACTTCTCCAGGAGGGAAAAGTGGATTACCAATGCTAATTCTGACGTCTAAATACCCTCGAGTTTCCGTTCGCGCGAATCTCGTCGCAAACGGAGCTAATCCACACATATACCTAGGTTTCGATGAATCGGATGACGTCAGCGATTGGCTCAAAAACATCAAACCACCGCTCTCGCCATAAACTACGCCTCCCGCGGAAGCAAAGGCGGTGACTCCCATGCGTAAAGGCCGGTTATTCGTCAACGCATCTGCGTGGCACTCGGGATAACCACCGGGAAATATAACGCCTGCGATGCCTCTCGGAAGCTCGTCACCGGCAACTGGACTAAAAAATACTAGTTCTGCGCCGGCGCGTTCTAACAAATTCAGATTCTCTGGGTAAAAAAAGCAAAAAGCATCGTCTCTCGCCACCGCGACGCGTACTCTTCCGTCTGGCCGAATCGTTTTCGTGGGGCTCGCGAGCATATTCTCCGCGTCTCTTCTACTTTTACTATTAGCACTACTACTACTGCTGGCAACCATCGTATGCGCTGGACTGGAGGATCGGCCGCCATAAGTTGACGAAGTTGCGCACGTCAACAAAGTTTCGTTGAAGTTTGTATCGTCCGAAATGAATTCCGCGATGGAAAAATCTTTTGCTAACGCTAATATTGCATCTATATCGACGGTATTTTCAAATACCTTTGCGATCTTTTGCATTTTCAAAGCGATGGACTCTTTGGAATTCGGTGACGCGCCGTGCTGCGGCCCATTCCCGTTCAAATGATGATGGTAATGATGATTGTTGTTGTTGTTATTGTTATAATATGACGCCGACGGATTTTGGAAATCCTCCGTCGACGATGGTGTCTTCGGGGATCCATCGCCGGTAAATGAACTCGAGGAATTATTGTTGGTACTATTGTGGAGTCCACCATACTCGTTAGATGATGGCAAGGACGATGGAGCGTTCCCATTCATGACGAGTAAGTTTGTGTCCTTGGGAACCGCTCCGCACATGACCACGTTTACATTCGACGATTTCATCGATTCCGACAATCGTTTCGCGTGTTGTAAAGATCCTACTTTATTGAACACAACACCAGCAATCGAGAGCTCGGTATCAAATTCTTGGTATCCTCTCGTAACTGCGGCTATCGATCGTGCCATTGAGTCACAATCGCACACTAATATAACCGGAGCTTTCAGCCACTTTGCCATTTGCGCGGTGGAACCGTTTTCAGAGTTTGGATCGTATCCATCGAATAACCCATCGAGACCATCGACAATGGCCACGTCGCACTCGCTCGAAAATTTAGCTACGGTCGATATGTTATATTCTTTTGTCAACATGATACCATCCAAAGAATGTGATGGTCGGTTAATCGCTCGTTCGTGTCTTAAAGGATCGTTAAAATCCGGTCCAACTTTAAACGCTTGCACTCGTAATCCTCTTTGTTCTAAAGCTGCCATGAGACCTATGGCCAGAGTGGTTTTACCAACCCCAGCGGAGGTTCCACTGATGACAATAATCTTCATTCTTCCTCACTTTACTTTCTTCTTCTTCTTCTTCTTCTTCTTTTATCTTCTCGATGATGTATAACAAACGAACAACATGATTTCAAGCATCACAAACACACCTCTGTCTCTCTTTTCTTCTTTCTTCTTTTTTTGAGGAATCGATTTCTTTTTTTTTCGAAGGAAACCAAGAAAAAACCTCTCTGCTTCGAGGAAGAAAGACACACAACAAATCCGTCACAACAAGCGCGGAAAAAA
>TARA_B110000483_G_scaffold64927_1_pt1 | contig 13847 bp, 10 predicted proteins | sample TARA_B110000483 | Tara Oceans TARA_B110000483 (sample SAMEA4398176) | marine metagenome | biome: Polar Biome; feature: [SRF] surface water layer (ENVO:00010504); material: water (ENVO:00002006), including particulate matter (ENVO:01000060) such as... | depth 5 m
TGTGTGTGTGTGAATTGACTTCCTTCTCATTCTCTTAAAAACAAGAGTCATACGAGCGCGTCGTCTCGCGACATGTCTCTTTCTTCGAGAAGGAATGGGTTCGCAAAACTCTCACGAGATGCGTGTGCGTTTTTTTCGACGAGAATGACGACGACGAGAGTGACGATGACGAAGAATCTTTCCAAGAGCAACCGCGCGATGAGCGCGAACAAAGTCTCGAATAACAACAACAACAGGAGCAACAATAACATAAGCAAGAGATTCTTCGGTTCTTCTTCTTCTTCTTCCTCTTCTTCGTCCTCTCTCGAGTTTCAGCAACTCAAACTGTTGAACAAGCAGAACAAAAGCAACAAGGTGGTTGAGTTGTTCGAAACGAACCGAGTCAACCAACAAAACGAGAAGAATCTGAGCGAATATCTCAAAGCATTAGTAGCGACGAATCGGTTGAACGAGTCAGCGATGTTAGAAACTCTACAGCGAGGGCAAATGATGCAACCACATTCGGCGGCAGCGTCTGCTTTTGGACGACAACGAGGAGGAGGAGAAGGAGGTGATGGCTTTGCCGGCGCTGCGGCTGCAAATGCCGCGATGATGGCAAAGAACAATTACGGCGCTAGCGGAAGTGGAGGATGGCAGTTTCCAACCTTACAAGGATTCTCAAAAGCTATCAATGACGCGACAGCTGCGGCAAATAATACAGGTGGGGTAGGAGGAAATGCTTCCGGCGTTGCGGCAGCCGCTGCGACAAACGCGTTGCGCGGATCGTCGTCCTCGGCTTCCGGTGGTGAAGTGCTAGGGACGCCAAAGTCGCCGTTATTCGTGCAGCATTTAGAACCAACGTTTCCAGCGCAAGTTTGGCGAACAATTCGCACGTTAGGCTTAGCTTTTGTGGTCTTGTCCGGAGTAGGAGCACTCATCGAGGATAAAGGAGGACCGGTCGGAAGATCGCTTCTAGGAAACTCAGATCAACCAAAACCTCAAAACCAGGACGAATTCATCGAAGAGAGCGACGGTAAAGGTGGTAAAATACGAAGGAAGAAGAAGACAACGTTTTCGGATGTAAAAGGCGTCGACGAGGCAAAGAATGAGCTGAAAGAAATCGTACACTATTTGAGAGATCCGAAAAAGTTTACTCGCTTGGGAGGAAAACTTCCAAAAGGTTTGCTCTTGGTCGGCCCGCCGGGGACAGGAAAGACTTTGCTCGCGAAAGCCGTCGCGGGCGAAGCGGACGTGCCGTTCTTTTACGTTTCCGGCTCTGAGTTTGAGGAGATGTTTGTTGGCGTCGGCGCTCGACGAGTGCGAGAACTATTTAAAGCCGCGAAGAAACAAGCACCGTGTATTGTTTTTATCGACGAAATCGACGCGGTCGGTTCGCAGCGTTCTCCGAAAGATGCGCAGAACACTCGCATGACTTTGAATCAACTCTTAACGGAAATGGATGGATTTAATTCGTCCGACGTCCAAGGTATTGTTGTGCTTGCAGCGACAAACACGCCCGAGGCTTTGGATAAAGCGCTCGTTCGACCCGGGCGTTTCGATAGAACCGTCGCGGTGCCGAATCCAGACGTCGAAGGTCGCAAACAAATTTTGCAAGTGCACTCGAAAAATGTGAAGCTCGCGAAAGACGTAGACTTTGAAATCGTCGCGAGAGGGACGCCGGGCTTTTCTGGAGCAGATTTAGCAAACCTTGTGAACATTGCGGCGTTGAAGGCAGCTTTAGATGACGAGACGGAAGTGAAAAATAGCCATCTCGACCACGCAAAGGATCGCATTCTCATGGGCGCGGAGCGCAAGTCCGCAGTCATTACGGAAGAGAACAGAAAGCTCACCGCTTACCACGAAGGTGGTCACGCTTTAGTTGCCTTAAGAACGCAAGGTGCGAGGCCCGTGCATAAAGCGACCATTGTTCCGAGAGGCCATGCTTTAGGTATGGTGATGCAACTTCCAGATAAAGACGAGTTGAATCTCACTCGCAAACAGTTGATGGCTATGCTTGACGTCACCATGGGCGGACGAGTCGCGGAAGAGTTGATCTTTGGCAAAGATGAAATTACAACCGGCGCCTCTTCTGACTTGCAACAAGCGACACGATTGGCGAGGGAGATGATCACAAAGTACGGGTTTTCTCAAACTATTGGTTTAGCGAGTCAAGAGTATAATCAAAGCGGCTTATCCTCGGAAACGAGACAAAAAATAGAGGAAGAAGTGAAAGAAATGCTCGAAAGCGCGTACGTGCGCGCCAAGACGCTATTGCGAACGCACGAGAAAGAGCTGCACGCGATTGCAAAGTCGCTTTTGGATCGCGAAAGCTTAACTGGTGATGAACTGAAGGAAATTATCCTCGGCGCTGCTTCGGGAAAGAGTGTAAAAAATATCAACAACAACAACAATGCTTCCTCCGTCGCGTCTGCCGATATTAAAATAAAGGTAGACGGTGCCCGAGGCGTCAAAACCGCCGCCGTTAACTAGTCGTTTTCGTGTACAGTACTACTAATATACATAAATCTATTTTATATTCCAGGCATCTTAGCTTCGCCTGTATTCGCGTTAATATATTTCGAATCCCAATTTTCATCGCACGGCAAAATCCTCAAGCTTTGCCAGCAACCTTCGTATTTACTGAATGTGCGCTTCACCATGACAAAAGCCCAAAAAGTATCACCCCCAACTTTATCAGTTACTATGACTCTCACTAAAGTGCGCCCATCTTTCATTGAAATCTCGTCAAGAATCTCGTGCTTTCTATTGAATACGAACGCGTCGAAGTTTACCAAACACTTCCCAAGAAAATGATCAAAGTGATACATATCCGACGAGAAACCGAAATATCTCGAGCGATCCATGTTTCCCGATTCTACGCTGAACTCCCACATAACTTGTACGCCGTGGTCGGTTCTAGGATTATTCTTATCTTTCATCGATTCTAGTTGAATTTGAACCGCGTCTCGACACGTTTGCATTTGGTGAGGGAAAAATAGGGGTCCTGGAACATTCTGTGGGTTCCGACAGACTCCGATACACTTGCTCCCATTTTCTTTCAATATCGCGTTTACACAGAAAGGGCACTCTTCGCTCGTAGGTTTAAACGCTCTTCTATCGATGGGTACTTCTAAGATTTGCTCCGCGCTTAGCATGGTGCCGGGTAAGTATCCTTCATTTGACGATGGTGATGAAGCTTTCACCACCCCGCTGAGTTTTACCTTCTTCGTCTTCTTTATAGAAGTCAGATTTGGACGCGTTGACGACGACGATGATGTTACTAACGCTGCCGCTGCTGCAGTTAACGACGCCGACGACGACGCCGACGGCATTCTCCTTTCTTCCTTTCTTTCTTTCCGTGTGTGCGCGTGTTCGTTACTTCAAAAGTTAAGAGTTTTTTTTTTGCATTTTTCTTTCTTTCTTTCGATATTTTCTCACACCGATTGCCATGGCGCCATAATAAAATATATGTGAAAAAGGATGAAGAAGAAGAGAACGATAGCCATTGGATTCGAAGGGTCGGCGAACAAAATAGGCGTCGGCATAGTAACCAGCGATGGGACGATTTTGAGCAACAAACGGCGGACGTATTGCGCGCCTACGGGTAGTGGTTTTCTCCCGCGAGAAACCGCCAACCACCACAAAAAAGTGATTTTAGATTTAACCGAAGACGCTTTACGAGAAGCGTTTGATAATAATAATAATAGTAATAATAATAATGAATCTCGCTCTTCATTTTCGTTGAAAGATTTCGGCGAGGAAATTGATGTGATTTGTTTCACCAAAGGACCTGGGATGGGGGCGTGCCTCATCGTCGTCGCGCTAGTCGTTCGAACGCTCAGTCAAATTTGGAAGAAACCAATCCAAACGGTGAACCACTGCATAGCGCACATCGAGATGGGAAGATTAGTAACGAAAGCTAAGAATCCAGTCGTTTTATACGCGAGCGGTGGGAACACACAAATCATCGCGTACAACGATAACAGGTACAGAATTTTTGGAGAAACTATAGATATAGCGGTAGGAAACGCGTTGGATAGATTTGCGAGGTGTTTAGAGCTTTCGAACGACCCGGCGCCGGGATATAACATCGAACAACTCGCGAAAGAAGGTAAAACCTTCGTGGAATTTCCATACAATTGTAAAGGTATGGATATAAACGTTGGTGGAATTCTAACCAACGCGGAAGAAAAAGTAGCCGCGATGAAAAGTAGTAATAATAGTAATGGTTATAGTAATACAGTCACGAAGGCTGACTTGGCGATGTCGTTTCAGGAAACTGTGTTTGCGATGTTGATCGAAGTGACGGAAAGAGCTATGGCGCATTGCGATGCGAACGATGTGCTCATCGTGGGGGGTGTTGGGTGTAATCTTCGTCTGCAGGAGATGATGGATATAATGGCTAAAGAGCGCGGAGGAAAGTTATATGCGACGGATGAACGATATTGCATCGACAACGGCGCCATGATTGCGTACACCGGCTTGATTGAATATTTAGCGAACGGAAGCGTGGGTGTTCCTTTAGAACAGACAACGTGCACGCAAAGGTTTAGAACGGACGAAGTGTATGTAAATTGGCGGCGAAACTCGGAAGAATTAGAGGAGGATGAGGATGAGGACGAGGAAAGAAAGAAGCGTCGAAGTTGTTAAAGTTTGTACGAAAAATTTATTTATTCACCACCACCACCCCATCCACGCGTTGTTTTTGTTCGTGTGTTGTGTGTCGCGAATTTGTGAAATTTTGATTGGCTCCCGAATTGTCACCCATCATCTCCAAAAGAGAAAAGGAGAAAAGAAGGAAAATTCTTCTCATCTCTTCATCACTTTTAGAAACACCAACTCTCGTTTCTTTCTTTCTCGCGAACGTAAGAACGATGATGAAGTTTACTAAATTCCTTCTGTTGGGGTTACTCGTCGGCTTGTTTGCCGGTATTTCTGTCCCTTCGAGTGCGTAATGATATGATGTCGTAGTCTTTTTTTTATTCAATCATCATCTTTCGAGAGCGCGCCGCGTGTGATTTGGTCTCGGAAATTTGTTTTTCTTTCGATCAAATATAATTTTGGATTCGTATCTTCTTCTATTGGTGGTTAAAGATAACTCGAGCCATCACTGACCGTTGTGTGTGTGTCGTCTCTTTTCACGTTCAACAACAGACTTTGGGAACGATAACGCGCTCTCTGCTTCCTCTTCTTCTCTATTCGTAGAAGCTGCGGCGGCGGATGAGGCGGCATCGTCATCGGAAGAATTCCAAATTCCAACCTTCAAGGCGGGTGCTGAAGTCAACGAGTTTCAAGCCGAAGTTTCGCGCTTGATGGATATCATCATCAACTCTTTGTACTCCAACAAAGACATCTTCCTGAGAGAATTGATCTCTAACGGATCCGACGCTTTGGACAAGATTCGTTTCTTGTCCTTGACCGATGCCTCGCAATTGGGCGATGGAGATGCCGCTCAGCTCGACATTCGCATCAAAATCGACAAAGACCAAAAGCTTATTTCCATCCGCGATAAAGGGGTTGGGATGACCAAGCAAGAAATCAAGGACAACTTGGGCACGATTGCTAAATCTGGTACGTCAGCCTTCCTCGAGCAAATGCAAAAGGGTGGCGACATGTCTCTCATCGGTCAGTTTGGCGTCGGTTTCTACTCCGTGTACTTAGTCGCCGACTTTGTGGAAGTGCGCACCAAGTCGAACAGCGAAGACACGCAATGGATCTGGCAATCTAAAGCCGACGGTAACTTTGCCATTTCTGAAGATACCGATGGTGAAGCGATCGGCAGAGGCACGGAGATCAAGATTTATCTCAAAGAGGAAGCGCAAGAGTATTTGGACGAGGGCAAATTGAAGGACTTGGTCGAAAAGTACTCTGAATTTATCAACTTTCCGATTTACATGTGGGAATCTAAGGAAGAATCCGAAGAAGTTCCGATCGAAGACGACGATGAAGAAAAGTCCGACGAGGAGAAGGACGAAGAGGACGACGATGAGGACGACGATGAGGACGACGACGACGACGATGAGGACGAGAAAGACGACAAACCAAAAACGAAAACGGTTACGAAAACCGTCTGGGACTGGGTCTTACTCAACGACTCTAAAGCTATCTGGCTCAGATCGTCTTCCGAAATTGAACCGGAAGAGTACTCCAAGTTTTACAAGGCGTTGTCGAAAGACAAGAGCGATCCGTTGACGTACTCCCACTTCAAAGCCGAAGGCGATGTTGAGTTTAAAGCTATTCTCTTCATTCCGGAAAGTGCCCCTCCGGATATGTACGATAATTACTACGGTAAAGCCTCCGCGTTAAAACTGTACGTGAGAAGAGTGTTCATTTCCGATGAATTCGACGAGCTTTTGCCGAAGTATCTCTCTTTTATTAAAGGGATCGTCGATTCCGATACGCTTCCGTTGAACGTTTCTCGCGAAACGTTGCAACAACACACTTCTTTGAAAACGATCAAGAAGAAGCTCGTCAGAAAAGCATTGGATATGATTCGTAAACTCGCTGAGGAAGGCAACGACTCCGAGGATGACGACAACGAGAACGAAGACGAAGAGGCCAAGGTTGTCGCGAACGAAAAGTACGAAAAGTTCTGGAAATCTTTCGGTAAAGCCATCAAATTAGGCATCATCGAAGATGCCTCGAACAGAACGCGATTAGCCAAGTTACTCCGCTTCTACACCTCTCAATCTCCGGACAAACTGGTCTCTTTGGAACAGTACGTCGAGAGAATGAAGGAAGGACAAAAGAGCATTTATTACGTCGCCGGCGAATCCCAAGAAGCCTTGGAGAAATCGCCGTTTCTCGAAAAACTCTTGTTGAAAGGATTTGAAGTTATTTACTTCACCGACCCGATTGACGAGTACACGATGCAAAACTTGACAGAATTCGATGAGTTCAAATTTTCCAACGCTTCCAAGGAAGACATGAAATTTGGGGACGCGGATGAAGGCGAGAAGAAGCAGTTCAAAAAGACGAAAGAACACTTCAAGCCGTTCACGAAATGGTGGAAGGATGCTCTTTTGACCTCGTACCCGGATTCAATCGAAAACGTGAAGATCTCGAACAGATTATCCACGACGCCATGCGTCGTGGTCACGAGCAAATACGGCTGGTCTGCCAACATGGAGCGTATCATGAGAGCGCAAGCGTTATCGGACGACTCGAGAGCGCAGTACATGAAGGGTAAGAAGACGTTGGAAATCAACTATAAACACCCGCTGGTTGCCGCTCTCAAGGAAAAGTACGAAGCTGATGGCGAAGATGAAACTTCCAAGAACTTGGCTGTCGTCATGTTCGAAACTGCGCTCATCGAATCTGGATTCGTCATCGACGACTCTAAATCCATGGCGTCGCGCGTCTTTGATTTGCTCAAGGACAAGATGGGCGTTGAGAAAGACGCACCGCTCTTGGATGAAATGGAGTTCCCCGATGAAGAGGAAGAAGTCGCCGAAGCCGAAGAATCTGCACCGAAAGAAGATGAAGAATCTGCGCCGGCAGTGGAAGAAGAGGAAGCACCGAAAGATGAGCTCTAAGTTTTTAGCGAGAACGTTTTTTTTTAATGTGAGTGCGCATTTATCACGATACATACAACTCATTTTCAATCATACATTCATACATAATTTCTTTGGTCGCTCCTGAACTAATTTATCGAGTCTTTCCAAGAACTGCGCTCAAATACACCGTCGTCGAATCTAAAACCTGTTCTTGGAACGATTTTAATTGAACGCCGTTGCGTAAAACTGTCATAAATTTTGTGCTGTCCATGCTAATATCAGCAGGAGTTTTAACCACGGCAGCAGCGCTAGAAGACGTGGTTTTACTTTTCTCTGCAGGTTTCGCGCGCTTTTTGCTCGCTCTCATGGTGTTGCAAAATATGATGACCATGTCGTAACGGCTCAAGCGCTCCGGTCCGCCCGCGTGATAAATGGGAGTGCTATCTGACGACCGACCTCCTTCCTCGAACAAAAACGCGGAAACATCGCGTTTACGTCGTAAACCTACGAAAATTTCAAAACAGTACACGATAGCCTCGGTCAAATCAATTCGCGATACTGGATTTCTAAATTCATCTGTCCAAAACTCCACCGCGTTTTCATCTTTAACTTCTTCCTTCTCTTCTCCTTCTACACTTTGACCGCGCGTGTTTGGAGGGCACGTTTTTGCGATAAAATCTAAAAACAACGGCCTGTCGACGCGTCGATACGGCGGCTGTGGTCCCGTGATGACTGAACTACGTAATATAACGAGCGCGTTCTTATCGTAGTTTTCGAGTAAATACGATTCTGCGTACTTTTTCGAACGACCATATGCATTTATCGGCTCAAACGCCTTTTCGCGCGCGTCGTCTTCTCGGGTGTTGGAGTACGAACCGCATAACACCTGATCCGTACTCATGTGGACGAGTAAAGGAACTCTCTCTTCGCTTCTCTTCCCGTATTTGCGCATAAGAGCTTCACATAAGTGCGTCGGGGCGTTTATTTTACGCGCTTTTTCTTCGTTTTCTTCGCATTGTTTCGGTTGCGAAAGCGCGGTGCAGTTGACGACCAGTTTCAAGTTTTTGTTGCCTTCGAGATACTCACCCTTGGACGCTTTCTCGACGCACTCTTCCACGCCTGCACCAGTTTCAAAGTCACACACGTGACAAACTAACCTTCGCTTGTGTTGTTCGTGAATGCTTTCCGGGAGTTTTGAGCTTTCCGACGAACACGTGTAGTGTACCGCGTTGATTTCCTTGTTCAAAGTCAGGAGACGTTCGATGAGAAACTGTCCGAGGTATCCGGACCCACCGGAAACGAGCACATTCATTCTTATTTTATCGCCCTCCTTTTTGTTTTGCTGCTGCTGCTGGAGAGTATTAAACCGCCGGTCCGGACGAACAAACAACCAAAAGAGGGAGAGAAGAGAGAGGGAGAGAGGGAGTGAACGAGAGAGAGCTCGTTGTCGCTGTTTTACGCTGTTTGTTTATTTGTGGGGACAAAAGTAATATCACAGCAACTGTCACACCCAAAACAAAACATAATTATCATCATTTACACACAAATCACATAAAATTCTCTTGTTGTGTTGTGAAATTATTCCATCTACGCAACCACCACCATCAACGAGAACAACACGAATCGTTAACTGAGCGTTGCGCGAATGTTTCCAATCGCTTCCGCGTCTTTTAAATGCATCGCGTCGACGCCATTTTCAGCGTCTTCTCTCCAACCAAGCCACAGCCAGAGACTTTTGAGTAAACGACATTCTCCTCCCGTGGAAAGAAGAAGACAACATATCGCAGTTGTGAACGGGGCATCCGATGTTAATAACGTAACTGATGGTGGTGCAAGCGACAGTCATCGTTCTTTCATCGAAAGAGATGCAAACAAGTCCGCTCGCGTGCTGCAAAACCAAAAACCATTGCGCTTCGGCTTCATAGGTTGCGGAGCGATGGCTGAAGCGATGGCGAGAGGATTCCTGGACTCCAAAGTCGTACAAAGCGAATCTATCGCGTGCTACGGAGGAAAGAATCAAACAAGCAACGGTCGAGCGTCTCTGTTCAAGGAAGAGTTGGGCATCGAGAATATCGTCTCAAACGCCTCGGCGGTGTTGGACGAATCCGATATAATCTTCTTGTGCGTCAAACCAAATAAAATGTTGAGCATATTGGACGAGATTAAACCGAGGGTCAAACCGTGGCACGTGTTTGTATCTGTTGCCGCGGGTATTAAAACATCTGACATTGAAAAGTATTTAAACATTGGAACGAATGCGAAATCGAGCGAACGAGGACGCCAAGCTGATGGGAGCAATGGCAACTTAAAGTCTCGAGGTCTGTTCAATCTTGGCGGACGAAAGAAAGATAGCGATAGCACTAGCATGAAATCTTACGATTACGACGACGGCGATGACGACGACGACGACAAATATCAAAGTGATAAGATTATAGCGGCGGCACAACTCGAAGGCGAAGAAGTTTTTTACGAGGAAGATGCTGGGTTCAACGAAAGCAATGACAACAATAACAAAAGCGATAAGAAGGACAACGCAAACAACGACCTGCTGCCGACACCTTCGGTAGTCAGAGTTATGCCCAACACGCCGTGTTTTGTAAGAGAAGGCGCGATTGCGTGCTGTGGAGGGAAGACGGCGAGTCTAGCCACGGTGAAGATGATTTCATCATTATTTTCAAATCTTGGTTTATCGGTCATCGTAGAAGAAAGCCAGATGCACGCCGTCGTCGGCGTTTCTGGTTCTGGACCGGCGTATGTGTTTGCATTCATTGAAGCTTTGGCAGATGGGGCCGTCTTGAATGGTCTCCCTCGAAGTGTTGCGATGAAACTCGCCTGTCAGACTGTAATCGGCGCCGGAAAGCTTTGCCTCGAAACGCAGGTGCACCCGGGAGAGTTGAAAGATAGAGTGTGCTCGCCAGGAGGAACGACAATATCGGCGATGCGCCAGCTCGAAAAGAACAGATTCCGCTCTGCGGTAATTGAAGCCGTAACTGCTTCTGCGGAAAAAAGTAAACAAATGAAGAAAAACTAGAGCTTATTGATCAGCTTTGGTACGCATAATGAAAAAATGCTTTACACTTTCTGCGAAAGTACCCAATCTTCTAATTCAAGCTTCTTCGTCCGCTCGCATATCGTTTTCGCTACTACCATCCTCGTCATCATTGCTACCGCTATTCTCGTCACCATCGTCGACGTCGTCTACTTCACCCGTGATCACCTTTTCTTGTTTTTTCATGCATTGACCACAACGCGATCGACTCACGTGACAGTTCTCAACGCACTTATCGCGAAACGTAATCAGCCCTGCCCCGTTCATCGCGCTCAAAGCCTTCCACTCGGTTTGTTCTCGTTTACGAAGCATTTGAACTTCGGCATTTCTACTGCTATCATCGTCAGCGTCGAGATCTTCGTCCGAATCTGGTCTGTAATATGATTGCGAAAAGCCTTCGTTCGGTCCGAGAGAAAATCCGTACACGTTCACTGTCCCGCACGACATCAACGCCATCAAAACCCCTTGAAAGCCAACGCTCGTTTGAATTTTCGGGAACGATTTAATCACGTACGATGCAAAATCGGGATGTAAAGAGTACAAAGGCGTTCCCGGGTTCCTTCTGTGCTCGCCCATGAACGACCGAAACGCTTGCGGAGAACGCATTTGCTGCACGACAAATTCATCTTCCGTCTCGCGAAACCCAAAATGCTTTGCGTTCACCACACGCATCGACGTTTTCCTTCCCACGATGTCGCCGTAATTCGAGTCTGTCTTCGCGTCGTTGAATCTTATGACGACGGTATGCGCGTCAATCTCCGCCGCGCGATTTCTACTTACGCGCGATTTCATGGACCCAGAGTTGCCGATTACAGCGCACGTTGGAAAAAAGAGCCGGTTGCCTCTAAAGATATCATCGCTTGGTAATATTTTCAGCAAAGGTGGACCAATCGGGCCTAAAAATCTAGGAACTTCGTTTGGTAAATCCAATTGCAACACGCCCGTTTTCCTCGTATTCATGTGCTTGCCCAAGTTATATTTCGACATGATGATTGGACCGGTATAAGGTAAGTTCCAACTTTGCAAGAGCGAGCCGCCGAGTTTCTTCCCGGATAGTTTGATTGGACTATCGCACAAGTCGCCTACGTATATTTTCGAGCACGTGCACATGGTTTCGTCATCGTTGCACGTTCCGTGCGCGCATGGTTGATTATGCGCGCCGCATATCGGTCTCGGAATAGTTCGCACAGCAGGCAATGCATCTGGAACGCTCGAGCTTTTCTGTTGGTTTTGTGTTCTGTGTTGTTGTTGTTGTTGTTGTTCGCTAGTCGCGCCGTCGTAGTCTGTAGTCTGCGTATTTTTGTCTTGGGAGGAGGAGGAGGAGTAATCATCGTTACTAGCATAATCTTCGTTTGCTTTTTGCAAAGATACCGGATGGTTTTTCCTCCGATGCGAAGACGCCGCCGATTTATCTTCGTCCATTTCTCTATACGTTCCGTCTGTTCCTTCAAGCACCGTCTTTGTCGTCCACTTCAGGTACCAAACTACGAGCAGAGCGAACAAAAGCTTGACAACGTTCCATCTAAATTTTGCTTTCCTTTTGTGTTGCTCGTACAGGAGCGAAGTTCGCCGCCTCGCCGTTGGTGCAGTCGTCGCTGCGATACACATGATAAATATACTCTTGAGCTGTGTTTTTTATCGGGGGTATTGATACGCCGTGCGCGTGTATTTAGGTTTAGGGAGAGAGGATGATGACAAGTGACGATGGTTCGTTTTGAACGAGAAAATTTTAAGCAAAAGAAGAACTTCACAACGAAAAAGAAAGAGCAAGAGACTATCACTAGTATTAAAACGATGAGAGAAGAAGAAGGAGAAGGAGAAGGAGAAGGAGGAAATTGGGAAGTTGAAATCGTCGGCACTCCTTTAGATTTGAACGAGTGCGTGCAAATTGTATCGGACGATCGCGCCGGGGCGATATCCAGTTTTGTCGGCGTCACCCGAAACACGTTCGATGGAAAAAGCGTCTCGAAATTGGAATACGAGTGTTACACCCCTATGGCTTTGAAGAAACTCAACGAGTTGTGTGCGATGGCGTTCAGAAAATGGAACGGCGATGATCGGTGCGACGAGAGTAACACTAGAGATAGTCACGATAGCGAAAACGTCAAGATTGTGAGGAGAGCGTCGAGTTGCGAGGTTGAGGATAAAAACGAGACAGTTAGGGGAATGGGAGGGGTTGGCGAAAAGAGCAACGACAAAACGAGCACGAGTAGTAAAAAACAAACCGACGACGGACTCTTGAAAGTAGTAATCAAACATCGGACTGGAACAGTACTTGTTGGCGAACCGAGCGTTATAATTGCGGTTTCATCAGCGCATCGCGAGGCTTCCTTGGACGCAGTTAAATGGTTGATTGATGAACTGAAAGCGACGGTGCCGGTTTGGAAAAAGGAGTTTTTCGAGGATGGCGAAGTGTGGAAAGAAAATAGTGAGCAACGTTTGAAACCTTCTAAAAACAGAGGGTATGCCAAAGAATACACCACTTGAACTGAATATGATCCGTACTAATGTTGAAATAATAATACTAGTAATAATACAACACGTTCAAAAACGAATTTATTATAGATGAGATTCTACGGGCATAACTCGCACACCATCCAATCATTTTTTTCTTCCTCTTCGTTATTAGCGCTATTATTACTGCGAGTATCTCCCTCGCTATTTTGTTCACGGCTATATAAATATCGTTTGTTTCCTTTCAGCTTTAGATGATCGATGCGGTTTACGTCCACGGTGACGAGGCAAAAGTTTTCCAGAACATTATCTTTCGGCCACATGTTTTCGAATTCGTCTTCGTTTTCTATCAGTCTGTCGACATCGTAAGCTTCCTCGTGTTCCGGCAGACGCGGTTGTCCTGGTTCCGGCCAAGCAAATTGCCCTCTCGCGCCTGGGCGCATTTTTTTCCACGATATCGAGCGGTCTCTTATGTCAATCTCATCGGTCGATTCATTCGTGATGACGTTGGCAAATCCACGCAGTCTGAACTGTTCTCTGCTCTTTGGAAAATACCAGCAAATTTCGCACTTGTTGTTGACAGCAAAATCACCTACTTTCTTCGAACGCTTATCGGTCACGAACGTCACTTTCGTCGGGTCTCGGTCCAGGAAACCTCTAAATACGACCGTACGGATTGCTGGAAACCCACTCTCGTCGTTTTGATCGTCCATCGATGCGTTCGCTCCCGTTGTCGCGACTTGGATATATTTTGCATTCGGGAGAGATTTGTTTGCGTCCATCGCCTTCTTCAAAGCAGCGCGCCACACTTGCGAAGAACATTTCGTCGCCGCGGTTGATGCGCTCAGAGCTATGTTATGCGCCATATC